>MDSW01004032.1_pt1 | contig 15279 bp, 16 predicted proteins | sample 811171 | NCBI WGS metagenome assembly MDSW01 (sample SAMN05326641, study PRJNA326480) | marine metagenome | isolation source: seawater | place: Atlantic Ocean: North West | collected 2012 | reverse complement strand
GCGACCTACTGGTTCGTCTACTTCCTCGTGATCCTGCCGCTGCTTGGCCTGATCGAGAAGCCGCAACCGATGCCGGCGACGATCGAGGAAGACTTCAACCACCACTACGACATCAAATCGGCTGAATGAGTAAGGAAGAGGGACACCAAATGAAACATCTTCTGATCTCTGCCCTGTCGGCGCTGGTGATCGGGGCAAGCGCCCTGACCTCCCCGGCGATGGCGGCCGAAAGCGGCGAAAGCCATGTCGAGGATATCGACTTCTCCTTCGAGGGCCCCTTCGGGACCTTCGACCAACAGCAGCTGCGCCGCGGCTTCCAGGTCTACCGGGAGGTCTGCTCGGCCTGCCACGGCCTGCGCTATGTCGCGTTCCGCACGCTCGCTGATCAGGGCGGCCCGATGATGGACCCGGCCTGGGTGCGCGCCTATGCCGCCGAGTTCACCGTGATGGACAAGGAAACCGGCGAAGAGCGCCCCGGCAAGGAGACCGACCACTTCCCGTTCATCTCCGGCATGGGCATGGGGCCGGATCTGTCGCTGATGGCGAAAGCGCGTGCGGGCTTCCACGGCCCCTACGGCCTCGGCATCAACCAGTTCTTCCGCGGCATCGGCGGCCCCGAGTATATCTACTCGGTGCTGACCGGCTACACCGGCGAAGAGAAGGAAGAAGCAGGCTCGTATTTCTACGGCAACCACACCTTCCCGGGTGGTTGGATCGCCATGCCTCCGCCGCTCTCGGAAGACCTCATCGAATATGAGGACGGCACGCCCGCCACCGTCGAACAGATGGCTCAGGACGTTGCTGCCTACCTGATGTGGACGGCCGAGCCGAAGCTGGAATCGCGCAAGCGCTGGGGCTTCGTCGCGGTGCTGATGCTGGCGGTGCTGAGCACGCTCCTGTACCTGACCAACAAGAAGCTCTGGGCGCCGCATAAGGGCAAGAAGTTCGACCTGTAAGCCCGGGCTCGACCTGCTAGACTGATGAACGCCCCCTCGCCCGCGAGGGGGCGTTTTCCGTTCTCTGGAGATGCCCGATGTCCACCCCGCCCCCCGGATTCGCGCCCCTGCCCGACCCGCCCTATTACGCGGTGATCTTCGCCTCTCTGCCCGGGGCGAGCGATCAGGGCTATGGCGCGATGGCCGAACAGATGGCCGCGCTCGCCGCAGAGCAGCCCGGATATATCGGGATGGAGAGCGCACGCGATGGAACAGGCTTCGGCCTGACCGTCAGCTACTGGGCCGACGAGGCCGCGCTGATCGCGTGGAAGGCTGTGGCGAAGCACCAGCTCGCGCAGCAACTCGGCAAGGATCGCTGGTATCGCCACTACGCGTTGCGTGTCGCCAAGGTCGAGCGCCAGTATGACGGGCCGGAGGGCCGCTGAAATTCTCCCTCTACTGACGCGGCGCAAAGCGCCCGCGCTCTTGGATGTCGCGGGCAAGCGGGCTATCTGGGAAGGGACAACAGGAGTAACAATGCCCGACATTTCCGACCTGCCCCATATCAGCCCGGCCTCCCGCGCCCCGCGCCTGTGCGTGCTGATCGACGCCGATAACGTCCCCGCCGGATATGCCGAAGCGATCTTCGAAGAGATCGCCTCGCTGGGCGAAGCCTCGGTGCGCCGGATCTACGGCGACTGGTCGGCGCAGCGCCTCGCGGGCTGGGCCAAACGCGTGGCCGAACTCGGCCTCGTCGCGGATCAGCAATTCGCCAATACGAAGGGCAAGAACGCCTCCGATATCGGCCTCGTCATCGCGGCGATGGATTTCCTGCATTCGGACCTGTTCGACGGCTTCGTGCTGGTCTCCTCGGACAGCGACTTCACCCGCCTCGCCGCCCGCATCCGCGAGCAAGGGCTGGATGTCTACGGTATCGGCGAACAGAAGACGCCCGAGGCCTTCCGCAAGGCCTGCAAACGCTTCATCTATGTCGAGAACCTTGGCAATGGCGATAGCACCGCTGACACCACCGCCAAGCCGACTTCGGACAAGACCAGTAGCACCAGCGCCCCGAAAACTTCGGGCGGCAAGCAGGAACCCAAAGCCGCGATCCCGATCATCGTCAACGCGATGAAAGCGATCGGTCTGGAAGAGGAATGGTATTCGCTGGGCCAGCTCGGCCAGTTCATCACGCAGGCCAACCCGGATTTCGACACCCGCACCTATGGCAGCGCGAAGCTCTCGGACCTGCTGATCAAGACGGGCCGTTTCCAGTTGCAGCGCGGTGAAGGCAATCAGTGGATGGTGCGCGATCTGGCCTGATCAGGCCTTCGCCGCGTAGCGCGCGAGGAACATCGCGACTGCGCCCCGGATCACGCGCTCCTTCTGCTCGCCGCTGAAGCTTTCGCAAATCCCGAACAGAAGCTTCGGGTGCAGTTCCGACTTGCACAGCTCGATGAAGAGGTAGGCGGCAAGGTCGATATCGTCGATCACCAGCTCGCCCCGATCGGCAGCACAGCGCAGGTACTCCATCAGCAGCTCATGCACCAACTCCGGCCCGGCTGCGTAAAAGGCGCGGCCCAGTTCGGGAAATCGCTCGGATTCGGCGACGCAGAGCCGGTAGAGCCCCTGATTCAGCTTGCAACTCATCGAGTCGACAATCTGCGCAGCGGCGAGCGACAGCACCACTTCGGGGGCTGCACCGAAATCGATCGTGGCGACGGCGCTGTCGGTCTGCTCTTTCAGTTGCGAGCGCACGACCTCGACGAACATCAGCCGCTTGTCGGGGAAATAGCTGTAAAGCGTGGCTTTCGACACGCCCGCTTCCTTGGCGATGTCATCGACCGAGGCCCCGTCGAACCCGTCGCGCAGAAAGATCGTCCGCGCCCCTTCGAGCACCTGATCGAACTTGCGCCCGCGATTGATCTGATCTGCCTGTGACATCTGCCCTCCGGTCCCGGGCAACCGACCCGGGCTCGCAGAATAAACCGGGCGGTTCACATCCCGCAAGGTCGCACACGTGACGTCATGGCGCTCTGCACCGGTGATCCTGCAGACTGCGGCCTATCTTCGGCTTGGTCAAAATATCCCGGGGGGCTCCGAAGGAGCGGGGGCAGAGCCCCCTCTTGCCTCGATAATGTCGCCCTCCGGCGAAGGAGGCAGAGCCCCCTCAGCCGATCGTGCCGCGCACACCGCCGGTCTGCGCCCGGTCCATCAGGAACTGGTCGAGGATCACACAGGCCATCATTGCCTCGGCCACCGGCACCGCGCGGATACCGACACAAGGGTCATGACGGCCCTTGGTGATCACCTCCACCTCTTCGCCCGCGACATTGACCGAGCGGCGCGGCGTCAGGATCGACGAGGTCGGCTTCACCGCAAACCGCACCGTGATCGGCTGGCCGGTGGTGATCCCGCCAAGGATGCCGCCTGCGTGGTTCGACAGATATTCGACGCCGTCGGGGCCCATCACCATCTCGTCGGCATTGTCGACGCCGGTCAGGGCCGCCGAGGCCATGCCCTCGCCGATCTCGACGCCTTTCACAGCGTTGATCGACATCATCGCGGCGGCCAGCTCGGTATCCATCTTGGCGTAGATTGGCGCGCCCAGACCTGCCGGGCAGCCCTCGGCCACAACTTCGATCGCAGCACCCACCGAGTTCTGACCCTTGCGGATCGCGGCGAGGTAATCGGCCCATTCATCCGCAGCCTCGGCATCGGGCAGGAAGAACGGGTTTTGCAGGATCGCGTCCCGGTCGAACTTCGCGCGGTCCAGATGTTTCGCGCCCATCTGCACCATGTAGCCGTAAATCTGCAGATCGGGGATCAACTGGCGCAGCGCAGCCTGCGCGACGCCCCCGGCGGCCACACGCGCCGCCGTCTCGCGCGCGCTCGACCGCCCGCCGCCGCGATAATCACGGACACCGTATTTCTGGTGATAGGTGATATCGGCATGACCGGGGCGGAACTGCCGCGCGATCTCGCCGTAATCCTTCGAGCGCTGATCGGTATTCTCGATCATCAGCTGGATCGTCGTGCCGGTCGTCTTGCCCTCGAACACACCCGACAGGATGCGCACCGCGTCGGGCTCCTTGCGCTGGGTCGTCTCTTTCGACTGGCCCGGACGGCGACGGTCGAGGAATTGCTGGATGAACGCCTCGTCGATCTCGATGCCGGGCGGGCAGCCATCCACCGTCGCGCCAAGCGCAGGCCCGTGGCTTTCGCCCCAGGTGGTGACGCGGAACTGATGACCGAAAGTGTTGAACGACATGGGACGCGCGCCTCGCAGGTTTCCTTCGGCGCTGGCTTAGCAAGTCAGGGGCTGCGAGGCAACGCGCATGGCATTGGACGCGGCAGCTTAGAAAGACCTTGTTTGCGCGCGGGACGCGCTCACTCCACCGCGCGGATCAGCTTGCGCTCCAAGACGCGCAGCACCTGGCGCAGATCGTGGCCACGCCGAAGCACCTGCCCCTGCTGCCCGATCACCGCATATTGCCCCTGTTTCGAGCGCAGCGCGGGCCGTTTCTCGATCCGGTAGATCGGCACTTCGGCGGCGCGGCGAAAGATCGAGAAGACCGCGACGTCGCGTAGAAAACTCATCCCGTAATCGCGCCACTCACCGGCCGCGACCGCGCGCCCGTAAAGCGACAGGATCACGCCAAGCTCGGAGCGATCGAACGCGATCTGCTCCGGCACGCCGGAAGGGTTCGGATAGGGGGAAGGCGTTTGGACCGTCATTTACAAAGGGTACATCGCGCGTGGCGCAAATCAAGCCCACCCGCGCTAAGGTTGCATACGCCTTTGCCGCGCCGGAATAAGACCGCGAAAATGCCTGATTTCCTGCGCCTTCCTGCCGGGTTTCCAAGCCACCTTCAATTCAGCGGAAAACGCTAAAAGCCCGACGGTGCGGTAAACAGCCCCCACCCAGTTCGTATCGTCGGGCGCTTTTCTTCCTGCAGAAAAGCCCCGTGTCCTGGTCAGACACGGGGCTTTTCCTTTTCCCGATCCGTCGCACTCTCTGCCCTAGTAGCAGCGCACCGCCGCGATCGTGCCGCTCCCGTCGATCTCGAAATTCACGCGATCCGGGGCGTAATCCATCGTCACCGCATCGCCCGGATGAATGATGCGATGGGGCCGCGCGAGGGTGAGCCCCGCCAGCACCGTTTCAGGACGCCCCACGAGCGACGCAAGTCCGGGCGGCGGACAGACGCCAACCGCGGGCGGCCCCGAACGGGGCGGCATGCGGTGCGGCTGGCAGGCCGCGACCCCGAAGGCTGCGACCCCAAGTGTGACGATCAGACCGATCCGCGCCCTGCTCCGTTCCATCAGGCTCACCCGCAATCGATATTGTAGACATTCCCGCGGGAATCGAGCCGGAACACGACGCGCTGCGGATTGTAGACCTGATCCTCGACGCCGCGCCATTCCACGATGCGATAGGGCTTGGCGATCCCCAGCGTCTGGATCTGCGCCGCTGGCTGGCCGAGGACCGAGGTGTAGTTCACCGCACCGCAAGTGTCGGGCTCACGTTCCTGCAAGCCGCCCTTGGTGACGCTGACCGGCGAAGTGACATAGGGCGCGGGCGCACCAGGCTGGGGCGCAGGATAGGCGCCATCCGTAGGGGTCTCGCTCATCGGACCCGCGGGATCGCAGGCCGCAAGCGCCAGCATCGAACCCATGACGAAAAATCGTTTCAACATGTCGCACCCTTCATTGCATTGGCCGCGCCGATAACGCAGGCTATTGCGGAATTTATACAAGGAGTATGCGCCCATGAGAACCCGTGCCGCAGTCGCGCTCGAGGCGGGAAAACCGCTCGAAATCATGGAAGTGGAGCTGGAAGGCCCGAAAGCGGGCGAAGTGCTCGTCGAGATCAAGGCCACCGGCATCTGCCACACCGACGAATTCACCCGCTCGGGCGCTGACCCCGAGGGCATCTTCCCGACCATCCTCGGCCATGAAGGCGCGGGCATCGTGCTCGAGGTCGGCGAAGGCGTGACCACGCTGAAACCGGGCGATCACGTGATCCCGCTCTACACCCCGGAATGCCGCGAATGCCCGTCCTGCCTCTCGGGCAAGACGAACCTCTGCACCGCGATCCGCAACACCCAAGGTCAGGGCCTGATGCCGGACGGCACCACGCGATTCAAGATGCTCGATGGCACGCCGATCTATCACTACATGGGCTGCTCGACCTTCGCGAACCACACGGTGATGCCCGAGATCGCGCTCGCCAAGGTCCGCGACGACGCGCCGTTCGAGAAGATTTGCTATATCGGCTGCGGCGTCACCACCGGCATCGGCGCGGTGATCAACACCGCAGGCGTCGAGATCGGCTCGACCGCCGCCGTGTTCGGCCTCGGCGGGATCGGTCTGAACGTGATTCAGGGCCTGCGCATGGCGGGTGCCGACATGATCATCGGCGTGGACCTGAATGACGGCAAAGAGGAAATGGCGCGCAAGTTCGGAATGACCCATTTCGTGAACCCGTCGAAATCGGACGTTCCGGTGGTGCAGCAGATCGTCAACCTGACCAAGACCGAGCGCGACCAGATCGGCGGCGTCGACTATTCCTTCGACGCCACGGGCAACGTGCAGGTGATGCGCGACGCGCTGGAATGCTCGCACCGCGGCTGGGGCGTATCGGTGATCATCGGCGTCGCACCCGCGGGGGCCGAGATCGGCACCCGCCCGTTCCAGCTCGTCACGGGCCGGACCTGGAAAGGCACCGCATTCGGCGGCGCCAAGGGTCGGACCGATGTGCCGAAATTCGTCGAGTGGTACATGAACGACAAGATCGAGATCGACTCGATGATCACCCACACGATGCCGCTCGAAGACATCAACAAGGCCTTCGACCTGATGCATGCGGGCGAGTCGATCCGCTCGGTCGTGATTTACTAAACCAAAGGCCGGGGGCGCTGACCCCGGACCCCCGGGATATTTGGACCAAGGCGAAGACAAAGGAGTGATCTCCCCTTCGCTCTTGGTCAAATATCCCCGGGTGAATTCGCGCCTGCGAAGAGGGGCAGCGCCCCTAGCTTCCCAGATAATCCCGCAGCGCAGGTGGCGGATCGTCGAGAAGCGGTCCGGTCTCTTGCGGCGCATGGGCGCGCCCCTCGGCCACCAGAACCGTCTGCGGGCAAAGCGCCCGCGCATCCTCGGGATCGTGGCTGACCATCAAGACTGTCGTGCCCTGTTCGCGCGCGATCTCGGCCACCAGCGCCAGCATCTCGGATTTCAGCGCGGGCCCCAGCGCCGCGAAGGGCTCGTCCAGCAGCAGGATCGGACGGCCACGGAGCAGCGTCCGCGCGAGCCCCGCACGGCTTTGCTGCCCGCCCGACAGCGCGCCGGGTTTGCGCCTCTCCATCCCCTCAAGGCCCACACGCGCCAGCGCCGTCTCGATCCGGGCGCGGTCGGTGGCGTCGATCTTGCCTTTCGGGTTCAGGCCGAGCGCGAGATTGGTCTCGAGGCGCAGATGCGGGAAGAGGTTCTGATCCTGAAACAGGATCGAGAGCGGGCGCTCCCCCGGTGGCGTCGCGGTGATGTCCTCACCCTGCCAGAGGATGCGGCCACTTGCGGGCGACAAGAACCCCGCGATGGCCGAGAGCAGAGTCGATTTCCCCGCACCGGACGGGCCGATCAGCGCGACGCGCGCGCCGGTCTGGATGGTGAGATCGGCATCGAGGCGGAAATCACCCTGTGTGAGGGTAAGTCTATCGAGGGTCAGCATAATGCCCCGCGCGGTCGAGCGCCCAGAAAAGCGCGAAGGTGAGGATCAGGAGCAGGCTCGCAGCGCCCGCTGCCTGATCCATGCGATAAGAGCCCATGAGCTGGAAAAGCGCCAGCGGCAGGGTGCGGGTCTGCCCGTCGGAGAACAGCGTGATGACGCCCAGATCGCCCATCGAGAAGGCCGCGGCCAGCCCCGCCGAGAAGCCCAGCGGCCGGGCAAGGCGCGGAACCGTCAGCAGGCGCAGCCGGACAAAACCGCGCAGGTTCAGCGAGGCGGCGAGCCGGTCGTAATCGGCCTGCAGCGTGCGGATTTCGGGCATCAGGATGCGGGTCGCGAAAGGCACCGACAGCGCGGCATTGGTCAGCAGCACCATCGGCAGGGCGAGGCTCGTGGGATTCACGAAGGGCCGCGCGATCAGGAAAGCGCCGGTCCCCATCACGAGGCTCGACGCGGTCATCGGCAGCATCGCCGCGATCTCTGCCCAGCGTTGCCGCGTGGCGGCCAGCGCAAGCGGCAGAGCGATGGCAAGCGTGATCACCGTCGAGGCCAGCGCAATCACCAGCGAGGTCAGCGTGGCGGGCCAGATCATCTCCGGTAGCTCGGCCAGCGCAGGCAGCCCACGGGCGAAGACCACCCCGATGGGGAGCAGCAGGAAGACGGCCGCCAGAAGAATCGCGAGCGTATCGAAGGCCACGCGCTCCGCCCCGCCGGACAACTGCGGGATCGGCGTAGCGCGGCGGTCATGCCCCGCACCGAAGCTCGACGGCAGAGTGGCGCGCGCCGCGACCAGCAGGGCTGCGACCGAGATCGCGACCTGCACCAGCGCAAGGCTCGCCGCGCGACCCATGTCGAAATCGAAGCGGAACGCCTGATAGATCGCGAGCTCCACCGTTGTCGCGCGCGGGCCGCCCCCTAAAGTCAGAGCGACCGCAAAGGAGGTCAGGCAGACGAGGAAGATCGCGAGAAACGCACCGGGCAGGACGCTGCGCAGCATCGGGCGTTCGAGGTGGCGGGTGACCTCGGCCGGGCCAAACCCGAGGGTGGCCGCAAGGCGGAACCGCTCGGCCGGGATCGCCTCCCAGCCGTGCAGGATCATCCGCGTGGCCAGCGGCAGGTTGAAGAAGACATGGGCGATGATGACGCCCTGCGCGCCATAGATCGAGATCGGATCGATGCCGAAGGGCGCGAGGGCCGCATTGACCAGCCCGCGCCGTCCGAAGACCGCGATCAGCCCGAAGACCGCGACGATCACCGGCAGGATGAAGGGCGCCCCGAGGAGCGAGATCAGCAGCCCCCGCCCCGCAAAGCGGCGCCGGTGCAGCGCGCGGGCCACCGGGATCGCCAGCGCGCAGGAGATCAGCGCCGAGGCCGCAGCCTGCCACAGCGTGAAGCGGATCGCCGCGAGGTCGGTCTCGCGCAACCCCGTCAGCCCGCCCGCGCGGAGCGTCACCGCAGCCAATGTCCCAAGGACGAGCGCGGCCAAAGCCGCACCCGCCAGCATCGCCCAGAGGGGCGCGCGTTTTATCTGGAGAAGGCGCGTTGCCATTCGTCCAGCGCCGGACCGCGCAGTTTCTCGGCCTCGGTCTCACCCAGATAAAGCGTCTTGTCGGGCATCGGCAGGTTCTGGAACACCTCCGGCAGTTGATCCTTCGGCAGTTTCGCCGGGAAAGACCAGTTCGCCGTCGCGATCATGCCCTGAAAATCGGGGCTGAGCACGTAATCGAGGAATTTCTGCGCCAGCTCTGGATGTTTCGAGGTCTTGAGCTGCGCGACCAGTTCGGGAGTGAAGTAATGCCCCTCGGGGAAGATCGCGGCGACCTTGCTGTCATCCTCCTCGGCCATGATGTGATAGGCGGGCGAGGTGACGTAGCTGAGCACCATATCCGCCTCGCCATCGGTGAACATCCCGTAGGCCTCGGACCAGCCCGGCGTCACCGTCAGCACCTTGGGCGCGATCTTCGTCCAGGCCTCTTCGGCCTTGTCGCCGTAGATGTCCTTCACCCACAAGAGCAGCGACAGACCCGCGACCGAACTGCGCGGGTCTTCGATGACGATCTTGTAGGCGTCATCGGGCGCATCCAGCAGGTCCTGGAAGCTCGCGGGCGGGGTCTTCAGCTTGGTCTTGTCATAGACGAAGGCCAGCTCCGACCAGTCGAAGGGAAGAAAGATCGGATCGTCCCATTTGACCGGCATGGTCAGATCGGAGGTGTCCTCGTTATGCGGGGCGAACAGGCCGGTGGCGCGCGCCTTCGCGGTCACGTCAGTGTTCAGGCCGATCGCGATATCGGCCGAGGTCTTGTCGCCTTCGAGCAGGATGCGCGGCAGCACATCGCCCGCCACGAATTTCAGATCGCAATCGCAAGTCGCCTCGAACCCCTTCTCGATCGCGGGGCCGGGGCCCCATTCGCTCGTGAAATAATCGGGCGCGTAGACGGTGAGTACGGGCTTGTCCTCGGCCGCCGCCATCGTGGCGATCAGGCTCAGGGCTCCCGCAAGCATCAGGTGGGTTTTCATGCCTCACTCCTTGGGCTTGCCGGGCGGAGTGGGGCCGGGAGATCCGGCTACCTTCCCTCCGCCGGTCTTAACCGGTTCAGGTTCAACGGGTTCGCGTGGATCGCATCTCAGCCGGATCGTCCGGCACCCCGAGGTAGGGCGCAACGTAAGCGCGCGCGGCTGCGGACGCAAGGGCAAGCAGGCACAGCGTCCCTGCCCCGCGCACGGACGCTCTGGCGAGTTCCCGCCAGTGGCGAGCCGCGCCGGATTTCAATGGCTTGCAACTGCGCGCGGCGCGACGCAGGCTCGATCTGGAACGGATTTGGGAGGAACCGATGCGCATTACCCTCACGGCGGCCCTGCTGGCCGCGACCGCCCTGCCCGCCTTGGCCGACACGATCGAGGCACCGGGCAAGATCACGGCCGTGACGCTCTTTCCGCAAGGCGCGCAGGTGGTGCGGCAGGTGACGCTGGACGCCCCCGAGGGCAGCCATGACCTACTGGTGCCGGGCTTCCCCGAAGGCACCGATATCTCGACGCTGCGGGTTTCGGGCGACGGTGTGCAGATCGGCGCGGTGAGCTTGCTCTCCGGGCGCGCGCCTGCGATCAGCGGGCAGGACAGCGCCGCAGTGAAATCTGCGCGCGATCGGTTGGCCTCGGCGCAAGAGGCGCTTGCGGAACAAGAAGACGCGGTGGCGGTGATCCGCGCCAAGGCGCAGGCCGCGCGCGACCAGATCACCTATCTCAAGAATACCGACTCGCAGGTTACCGCGCCTGAACAGCTCCGCGCGCTGGCGCAGATGGTGGAGGACCAGATCCTGTCCGCCACCGAACGCGCGATTGCCGCCGAGGCGGAAGCCCGCCGCGCCGAAGCCGCGCTCGACCCCGCGAAGGAGGCGGTGAAGCAGGCACAGGCTGCGCTCGATGCGCTGCTGAACCCGGCAGAGGATCACGACGTGCTGAGCGCCAAGGTTCAGGGCTCGGGCACGCTGACGATCACCTCCTACGTCCAGAACGCGGGCTGGCAGCCCTCCTATGATCTGCGGCTCGACCGCGACAAGAGCGCGGTGGACATGGAGCGGTTCGTCTCGGTCCATCAGGCCACCGGCGAAGATTGGCGCGGCGTCGATCTGACTCTCTCGACGGCACGTCCCGGCGGGCGGGCGGAGCCCGGCGAGGTCTATCCCCGCCTCGCCCGGATCGGTGATCCCGATGCGCCGCCCACGCCAGTGCCGATGAAGCGTTCCCTCGCCGCGTCCGATGGCGCTGCCTCTGCCCCGATGATGGAGGCGGCGATCAGCGACCGCGCCGATCTGCAGATGCAAGGCGAGACGGTGACCTATCATTACCCGAGCGCCGTGGACCTGCGCGACGGGGTGGACGATCTGCGCCTGAGCCTCGATTCCAAGACCCTGCCGATGGAGGTCTTCGCCGAGGCCGCGCCGCTGACCGATCCGCAGGCCTATCGCGTGGCCGAGGGCAAGAACGACACCGGAGAAATCCTGTTGCCCGGCCCCGCGAACCTCTATGCCGATGGGGCTCTCGTGGGTCAGTCGCATCTGCCGATGGTCGCGGCGGGCGACGATCTGACGCTTGGCTTCGGGACGATCGAAGGCATCCGCGTGGACCGCCGCATGCCCGACACGATGGAGGGCGATAGCGGCTTCATCTCGAAATCCAATGAGCGCCGCGAGGTGGTCGAGATCGAGGTGAAGAACCTCACCGACAAAGGCTGGCCGATGCGGGTGATCGACCGGGTGCCCTATTCCGAACAGGAAGACCTGAAGATCACGACCAAGGCGACCCCGCCCGCGAGCGAGAGCGATTACGATCATCGCCGCGGCGTGCTCGCATGGCGCTTCGATCTGGGCGCGGGCGAGACCAAGACGATCCGCACCGAGACGACGCTCAGCTGGCCCACCGATCAGGTGCTGCGCTAAGGCAAGGCTGCGCGAACAGCCCCGCGCGGCGAAGGCCCGCGTGATCAGGCCGCGTTTCGCGGATCGGCCGCAGCGCGCAGCTTCGCGAGCAGAGCTGGCGAGAGGCGCAGGAACCCGCGCGCGGGGGGCTCGGCCTTCGCCGCCTCGGGGGGCTGTGCCTCTGCACCGCCGGTCTTTTCAGTCGCCTCGGGCGTCTTCTCGTCCGGCGCGGCTTGCGGCTCCACCGCCTGCGCGGCCTGAGCCGCGGCATATTCGGCAGCAGCCGCCCGTGCCGACGCGCCCTCCGCCACGGTCGCGCCCTGCCCCGCCGTTGCTCCTACGATCTTGGTGCGCCCGCCATCGTCGCCCGGAAACGGCGCGCCGAACCGCAGCACAAGCTCCGTCAGGCCCGGCCCGATCTCGTCGAGCAGCATCAGGAAGCGGTTGGTGGGCCATGCGTGCAGCCCCAAGGCCCCGCCGCCCGCGAGCCGCAGAACGAAGCCCTCCCCCCGCAGCCGATGTTGCAGATCGAACCAGTCGCGCGCCTGATCCAGCGCCTCCTGCACCGCGTGCATTTCCGGCAGCGGCGCTTTCGCTGCAGGCGCTTCGGGCGCGGCCTCCTCCGCCAGACCGTCCTGCAACACGCGCCGGATCAGCTCCGCCGGGGGCAGACCGAACGCACGCGCTTCCGCCGCGATGCGGTCGATCAGATCGAGCGGCAGGCGCAGAGAGACAAGGCGGTGCTGAGAATGAGAGCGGGATGCAGATTGTGACATGGCGGGTCGAAGCTCGTTCGCATTGGCGGGGTCCCCCCAGCCTCGCGCATCAAGCTTAACAGCCCGTGAACACCAGTCGGATTTCCGCCGCAGCGGAGCCGTCGGCCCCGCGCAGGGGCCAACGGAAATGGCAAGGCCTCAGAACGTCTCGAACCGATCCGTGTCGGCGTCATACTGTTCGAGCACGCCTTCGCCAATGTCATGGCGCAGCCCGTGCAGCGTCATCCGGTCCGCATCAAGCGCCTCGCGCACGAAGGGGAAGGTCATCAGGTTCTCGAGGCTGACTTTCACCGCCTCGCGCTCGAGCGCCAGCACCTGCTGATCCTCGGGCAGGTCGGTCACGCGCTCGTAGCCCGGGCGCAGCAGGTTCAGCCAGGTGCCGACGAAGGAGCTTTTCTCCTCCAGCTCCGGCGCATGGCCCGAGCACATCGCGTGGCAGCCCGCGACACCGCCGCAATTGGAGTGACCGAGCACGATCAGATGCGCGACCTTCAGGCTGGTCACGGCATATTCGACCGCCGCCGAGGTGCCGTGGTGATCGCCATCGGGCGTGAATTCCGGCACGAGGTTCGCGATGTTGCGGTGAATGAAGAACTCGCCCTGATCGGCGCCGAACATCGAGGTCACATGCACGCGGCTGTCGCAGCAGGCGATGATCATCGAACGCGGGCGCTGCCCTTCGGAGGCGAGACGGCGATACCAGGCGCGGTTCTCGTTATAAGTGGTGGCGTGCCATCCTTGATAACGGCTCACAAGGTAGCTGGGCAGCGGTTTCACATGCTCTCTCATCGATCCCTCGTCTGGTTTCTGGCGTCTTATCGCTGCGTCAAATAGCGCGTTGCGCGCCCGGTTTCGAGAAGATTTTCCGTATCGCTCAACGAAATCTTGAGACCTCTCGATCACGTTACCGCCCGGGCGATGGTGAAATCAAAGGGGGTGTCGGGGTGACACAGGTGTCTCGCTTGCGCTGCAAGGAAAAGATGTCGCTGGATACGGCGCGGCTGGTGGTGCTCTATGCGGAGCTGGGACAGGACGCGGCGGAGCGGGTGATCTGCGCCACGGTCGAAGATCTCGCCTTCCATCTCAGCGCGCTGGAAGAGGCCACGAAATCGGGCCAATGCGGCAAGCTGCGCCGCGCAATCGTCGAAGTGATGGAGCTTGCCGAACAGGTCGGGCTGGTGTCGATGGTCAGCACGGCGCGCGACCTTCTGGAGTGTATCTCGGGCGGCGATGCGGTGGCGCAGGCGGCGGTGATGGCGCGGCTGGGCCGGATCGCGGAACGCTCGCTCACCGAGGTCTGGGATATCGGCAACCTGTCTTCCTGAGGCGTGAGCGATCAGCCCTTGCGGGCAGGCACGGCGGCGCTAGGCTCTGGGACGAAAGCAACCACCAGAGCCAAGGAGCCGCCCCCCATGAGCGCAGACAAGACCCCCGATGTCCCCGCCGAGTTTTCCTTTCTCGCCCCGCGCCCCGCGATGCGCTTCGCCGAGGCCGACGCGCCCGCGCGCGCGCTGATCGCCGTCGCGCCCGAGGGGTTGGAGCAGGCGCTCGCCGATCTGCCCCCCGCACAGCGCGCCTTCGTCGAGGCCACGGGGTTCAAGGCGAGCGCCGGGCAAGTCGCGCTTCTTCCCGGGTCGGACGGTGCGGAGGCGGCGCTGCTGGGTCTCGGGACCTCCGCTGCCCGGGCGCGCGAGCGGTTCTCGCTCACGCGCGCGGCCTCGGCCCTGCCCGAAGGTGCATGGCGGATCGAGGGAGATCTGTCTGAAGAGTTGAAGGCGGAAACGGCGCTCGGCTGGTTGCTCGCGGGCTATCGGTTCGGCCGCTATGCCGAAGCCGCGCCGCCGAAAGCGCGGCTGATCTGCCCGGAGGGCTTGGACGCGGCGCAGATCGAAGCCGTGGCCGAGGGCGAGGCCTTCACGCGTGACCTGATCAACACCCCCGCTTCCGATATGGGGCCGGACGAACTGGAGGGCGCAGCTCGACTGCTCGCCGAGCGTCATGGCGCAGAGGCCAAGGTGATCAAGGGCGACGATCTTCTGACGCAGAACTTCCCGATGATCCACGCGGTGGGCCGCGCCTCCCCGCGCACGCCGCGGCTGATCGAGCTGAGCTGGGGCAGCGAAGGACCGGCGCTGACGCTGGTCGGCAAGGGCGTGTGCTTCGACACCGGCGGGCTGAACCTCAAGCCCGGCGCTTCGATGGGGCTGATGAAGAAGGATATGGGCGGCTCGGCCACCGTTCTGGGCCTGGCCCATATGATCATGGCGACCGGCGCGAAGCTGCGCCTGCGCGTGCTGGTCCCGGCGGTGGAGAACTCGGTCGGCGGCGACAGTTTCCGCCCCGGCGACATCCTGACCAGCCGCAAGGGGCTGACCGTCGAGATCAACAATACCGATGCCGAGGGACGGCTGGTGCTGGCCGAT
>MDSW01161472.1_pt1 | contig 15282 bp, 16 predicted proteins | sample 811171 | NCBI WGS metagenome assembly MDSW01 (sample SAMN05326641, study PRJNA326480) | marine metagenome | isolation source: seawater | place: Atlantic Ocean: North West | collected 2012 | reverse complement strand
CAATTTGGATTTTTTCTGCTCTGTTGCCAGCCATCTCTGACTATCCATCACCAGATCACAAATTCTACACGGAGAGAGGAGTTTCCTCTGCCTTAGCAGTATTCGTACACCAGCTCACACTAGTATGAGTCAGATGTTTTGAAATTATTTGAACTTATCCCTCTTTAATTTGGCATCAAAGTAACGTTCGTCATATTTTCCACGTCTGGATTTGCTTCTAGCAAAGTAGAATACTTCCATAAACTCTACATAGAATCTGTAGATGTACTTATTTTCCCTTAGATATGGTGAAATGATGTTCCAGATGGAGCGTGTATGTAATTCAGAAAATCTATGATTTCGTACCACTATTACGCTTTTTGATGTTTTATCCAATAATTGCAGTGTCTTAGGACTGAACGCAGTTTCAGACTGATTTCCTGCACCAATGATAACAATTGCTGCTTTGTCTTTTTTGAAATTCTTTAGGAGCTCAGGAATTATTTGCGAATCTGAATATACTTTTTCAAAAGGCACTTTTGAAAGATTAAGATCAAACATTTTCTCGTTAATCCTGCCAATAATTTCTAATTCTCTTTCAGGATCTTCCACTACGCCTCTGACAATTCTAATTTTGCCCGAATATGAGTCAGAAATGGAAGTTGCAAGTTCTAATCCTAGATCACTATGCCTTCCTTTATCATATGAGACAATTATGTTATTTACATCAGTATCAAAGTTTTTTCTTAATCTTAATCCAATAATATCACAAGTTGATAATGAAAATAATTTTTTATTATTACGAAGGAAAGAAAAATCAACTAACATCGTGTTGATGTCTTGCTCTTCTGCAGTTGATAATATTGCCTCAGTAGGATCATGTGCTAATCTAACTAAAAATCTGATTCGCAATGAACCATGAATTGATTTTTTAAAGTCCTCAATTTCTTTAAGGCCATTTTGACCAAACCCGTGTGTAAGTGAAAGGGGAGTTTGTCGTGGTATATTTACTACATGTAAAATTGTAATCTCACCATCCTTTTGTTTTGCAATAGCGTTGGCAATCTGGAAAAATCTCGCAGAAGTTTTTTTATCAAATATAATTAAAATTCGATATTTTTTTCTCAGTGATGGACCTTGGGAAAAAACAAGTGGTGCATTGTGATCTAATTCTTGCTTTGATGTATAAAATTTGTAAATGAAAAAACCAATTGCTATCCAAATTATTGCAATTAACCAGCTTTCTGGGTGTGAAAATAGAAGATATATTGAAAGCCCCAGTGCTGTAATGATTCCAACTACTGGTATTAATGGAAACAATGGAGTCTTAAATCCATATTCCACAGTCTTCGAATACAAGCGTCTGATAGTAATTGAGGCAAGGTTAACCTGAGTGAATAAGAAAAGAAACATGACACTTGCTGCAAATGCAATTGCAGTAAGATCCATACTGAGTGCAAGAAACATCATTATTGCACCAGAAATTATTGTCGCAACAAATGGAGTATGGAATTTTGGATGTATTTTGCTAAAAAAGTGTGGAAGGTTATACTGAGTGCCCATTGCAAATGATACACGGCTTGCTGCAAATGTTGTAGCATTTAGTGCTGATAATGTTGAAACAAGTCCACCAAATAATACAATTAATGCCCCAAATGGTAAGAAATATTCTGCGGATTCAATAATTCCAAATTCTCCAAATCCGCCAATAAACTCCCAAGACGGCATTCCAATAACATCTGGATTCAAACCGCCAATGAAGACAAAGGTGAAAATAATGTATGTTGTAACTACTATTGCAAGTGACAATAAAATGGCACGTGGAATGTTCTTCTTTGGATTTTTAATTTCATCTCCAGCTTGGGAGATTATTTCATATCCTTCAAATGCTATAAACGTAAGACCCATTGCTAGAGCAATTCCAGTCACACCTGCAGGAATGAAATCGGAATAGTTCTCAGTCCAATTTGGATTTGCAAATGCCATTGCAATAACAGCGGCTCCAATTAAAATTCCAATTATTGCAAGTTGGGTAAATGTTATGGCATTACCAACTTTTCCCGTATCAGATGAACCTCTTACATTTACAAGTACAAAAATTATAATTGCAATAGCTGCAAACAACTTATCAACTGGAAATGAAATATCATCTGCGATAAAACCACCAGTTTTTAACAAGTGTGCAAAGAATGCACCAAACGCAACTGCATACAAACTTCCTGCAATTGTATGACCAAACCATGCCATCCATCCACTAAGATATGAGTTAGGTCTTGGAAGTCCTTGTTTCACCCATTTATAACCGCCACCAGTTGCAGGAAATGCAGAGCCTAATTCAGCATATGTCAGTGCAGTGAACAATGTAACTACACCATTTATCAAAAATGCAATCATTAATGCAGGTCCAGCTTCGGCCATACCTGGACCGACTAGAACGAAAATAGCGCCACCTATCATAGAGGCTACACCAATCATTACCGAGTCTTTTAGTGAAAGACTACGTACTAATCCTGAACTTGATTTTTCAAATGTCATCCGTCCCGTCTGAAATATGCTAGTATAAATCCCTATAGTATGTTGATTATATTGTAAAGATAAACAAATTGATTAAACTTGATAGCCATACTCATGAATAATTGTGCTTATCTCTTCTTCTGATATGGCTTTTTTGTAGTCGTTTAGAAGATTTTCGTTTAATTCAAAGAAAGTATGCCCCCAATTGAATTTCTCCATTAATTGGTGTGATAATGACTCATGTCCAAGTAAAAATGCGGCAGATGCCATTGCTTCAGCCGTAGTTAACTTGTTTAGTTTTGAATAATTCACTGGATTTCCAGCTAAAAGTGGCGGTAGTTTTCTAGATACTCCATCAATTTTTTTTTCAAACACATCATCTGCATAATTCCAAGAACAATCAATTCCAGTAATTGAGCGAACTGTATCTTTGTCACTAGATAGCAGGGTAGTTTTTGCATATGGATGTAATAGAAGTGTAGTTGGTGAGGTTTTTATAATTTTTTTAACTAGACCAAACCTTAGTAATTTTGCAGCTGTACATTTTTTTGGATCATCCTGATTGAACATCAAAACATTGACTTTCATATTTTTGGAAGATAATGTCTTTTATTTTATTTTACTCAAGTAAAACATACGATACTTTATAATAGAATTTAGTTGGTTGATCATCTTTCAGTATGCTCACACTCCAATTTTTCATATCTATTTGAGTGTTAGATTCTGCAGGAATTATGGTGAATTTCTCTAGTCGGACATCTGTTCCACTGTATCTAACATTGTAATTTTTACCATCAATTTGGACCTGATCATAAATTGAGCCCGGCTTTCTGGTGGAATCATTAACCGCACAGCCAGAGTCTTGACCAATCACACAATCTCCTGCTGAAGTTGTGATTTGGATGTTAACAGAAGATTCATCACCACGTGCTGCAGTAAACAATGAGCCCTGAATTACTCTTGGTAACAACGTCTGCTCATCAGAAACCTTCTCATCTAATGAAATTTGGACCTGTGAAACAGTTATTCTATTATGCTTTTCAATAATTTTCTTTACTGGCAAAGTAGGGGACTCGGTAGTTTTTTGTGCTGCAAATTCGGTTACAATTGATTCATCATTTACAGTGAAAGTCTTGGTAACTGAATCTAAATGAGTATTTGCAATAATTGAATAGGTTCCTATTCCACTAGCACCGCTTGGAATTTCATATTTCCAAGTGAAGATAGGTTCAGTCCCACGTAAAGCGACTGATTCTGTATTTAGTTGGTTGTTATCAGATGCTGTTGATGATTCTATTGCAAGTTCAACAGTGTCATTAAAAATAGCGTTCTTAATTTGTCCTGAAATTTTTACTTTTTCGCCAGGAAGATATTCGTCTTTGTCAGATGTTAAAATTATTTCAGGCATTGGTGCTGCTGATAATTCTACATCAGAATCATCACCTTTGTAATCACCGCATCTTCCACTTTCAGATAGAAAACTATTTGCTTTGAAACATCCTTTTTGGATCTCTTCGTCTAAAACAAAAACGTTGGTTTGAACTTCTGCATGTTGGTATTTTATATTAAGAACGTAAAAGCCGTTCTTGAAAACTAGTGGTATAACCTTTACTGATGTTTCAAAATTTCCACATTCATCAATACGCAATGTAGTGTCAAGTATTGAAAGTGAAGTAGTTTGTTCCATTGATGATGCATTATCAGAATCATACGTTGATGAAGATTGAGCGTTTGCTGTACGATCATCTGATGGAGTAATGAATATGGACTTAGCATAAGGAAATGTTACGTAAACATTGTGTTTTGACTGGTCAGCAAGGTTAGTTGATTGCGCTGGAATAACTTGCCCTGAAATTTTTATTTCATCTCCTAATTGATACACGTCTTTATCAAGAGAAAATGTAATGGCCTCATCAGGTAGTGAACATTCAGATTCTGGTGAATATTTGTCTGGAACATTAAATGCTGGGTCACCAAAAACCATTGATTGTGTTGAAACACCTCCAACTAAAAGAAGAGCAAATAAGCTAATTATCGAAATTTTTACGTACATATGCTATCTATTATCAAGATTTTAAGAATAATAAATTCTGATTGAGAAAAAGTTGATCTTTTTGTTAAAGTCATACATGTTTGGTGCAAATCAGATAGAATTTACACACAGACGTATAAACAAAACGCATGAATTATCAAGATTTAGCGTCACAGTTTGGGCATTTCTTATTGACCACCTTTTCACCACATTTAACGCATATTCCTTCTCCAACTGATTCTGCAATCATTTTTTTACGTCTACCCACAAAAATCTTAATTCCTACATAAATTACAACTGAGATAATTATTGCATATATTGGAGGTAAGCCTGCTCCAATCAAGCCTATAAGTAGAAACAGAATTCCCACGATTAGAAGTATGCTACGTCTTTCAAAGCCCAATTATTTTTTCGATGGTTCAATTTGATAAAAAGTTATGCCAAGACTCAGAGCCAATAAGTTTCCTTCATTCTAAAGTCATTACTCTAACTCGTCTTCATTGTCTGGCAATTACACTTGAAATTGGATGTATTAAAATTTAAGATGGGATTGGAGTGATTTGAACACTCGACCTCTGCGACCCAAACGCAGAATCATACCAAGCTAGACCACAATCCCAGTGAGATACAAAATTGCCCCAATTTAAGCTACACAAATAGATTTTAAATGAGTTAGAAAAATTATTCCTGTATGGAAATAGAAGATTACATAAAAGCAGGTAAAATTGCTGGTGAGGTTCGTGAAAATACTAGAAAGAAAAACTGGGTTGGAAAAACTGTTTATGAAATATGTGAAGAAGTTGAAAGTGAAATAAAAAAACGTGGCGCAAAATGTGCGTTTCCAGTAAATACTAGTTTAAACGAGGTTGCTGCACACTATACTGCCGAACCAAATGATCAACTTACAATTTCAGATGATGATCTGGTCAAAATTGATTTGGGTGCACAGATTAATGGATACATAGCAGATACCGCAGTGACAGTATGCTATAATCCAGAATATGATCATCTTGTTCAAGTTGCAGAATCTGCGTTAAATAATGCAATGTCAATGATTAAGATTGGTGTGAAGTCAAGTGATGTTGGAAGAACAATTGAAAAAACAATAAAACAATCTGGATATCTTCCAATTGCAAATTTAAGTGGACATTCTTTGGAACAATATACAATTCATGCTGGAAAGTCAGTTCCAAATATTTGGTCCATAGGCTCATTCTCATTTACAGAGAATCAAGCTTTTGCATGTGAACCATTTGTTACAACTGGAGAAGGATTAGGTTTTGTTCACGAGGGAAAAGTAAAAAATATTTTTGCATTAGCATCAAGAAAGAAAACAAAAGACAAAGAGGCTGATAGGATGCTAGATTATATTTGGCAGAACTTCAATCTACTTCCATTTGCATTAAGATGGCTACTTGAAGAATGGGAAGAAAATGAGGCAAGAAATCTTATGGATATACTAATAAAAAAGAAAGCAGTTCATGCATATCCTGTTTTGGTAGAAGGTAATGGAAAAAGAGTCACACAGGCAGAACATACATTTATTCCAAATGAAAATGGGGTTACAATCACTACTATTGGCCAATAACTTCGCCAAATATTTTTACAATCAATAAATTACCGTCACATTCATCACACGTTCCATTCTCTTCAAAAACAATATCGCCACTCTCAAATTTTCTTGTTAATGATTTCTTACATGATTTACATTCCAAGTTGGTATAACTAACAGTAAATTTTTTGTCTGCGTCTTTCATTGTGATACACCTAATGTATTGCCAACCCCAATTATCATAACAGTCTGTTTTGGCTGTGTGTTATCTCTAATCATTTCTTGAATTTCTGATCTAACAGATGAGGCCTGATCAGCAATTCCTTTTGTCATAATTGTTAGTGCTTCATGTATTGATTGCTTTATGACAATTGCCAATATAGGAATACTATTATTAGTTGCAATATCTTCAATTTGAAATCTATCAGTTCCAATTCCACCCATTGCAGCACCAAAACCTTTAGCTATAGATGCTGAATCTTCACCTTCTAACTTTAATGATGCGTCAACCATTATTATCAAGTCAGGTTTATTCGCTGAAAAAATTTTTTCAACTGCTTCCCCAAGTCTGCCTACAGTTGCATTTGGTCCTTCAGCCTTGACTAGTAATAATTTACGATCTTCAAATTCAGATTCTGATAAAACAGTTTGAAATGAGACTTTTTGTTTCTCATGCTCTATCATCATTCCACCTACAACCATTGGTCCAATGCCATCACCAATCGGTTGACCATTTTTTAGTGCAGTCATTGCATCTTTTAGTGCTTGAGACTCTTCCATTACAAATGGAATCATCATTTGTAGTGGAAGGATCAGTGGAAAGTTCTTTTGTTTTTTTGCTGTTAGGTATAGATGTCTAGTAGCCTTATGAAACATTTGTAATGTTGTTACAATTTCTAAAAGATTTTGAACCTTTGTTATTTCAAATTCAGAGATTTCTGTAAATAATGATTTTACATGCATTCTCGTAAAATCATCTCTTGAACGAATGAGATGATTAATTTTTGGAATTATTCCATTAGGATCTAAATCAACAGGCATTATAGTAAAATATTCAAAAAAATCATCTAATTTTTTTGTAGGATCATTCTTTGGATTGAGTGAATTTTTTAAATAATCTATAAATTCAGATTTTGCTTCACTACGAAATTTTTCTAATTTATCTATACTTTTTTTGATTTCATTAGATGAAACCATTAACTGAATTCTTTGTCCATAAAAGACAAAAAGAATTATTGGCAAAATCCATATGAGCATCATTAATGGATTTGAATCATCGCTCATACCAAAAAATTCCTCTAGGTTAAAACTTGTTAAATCCAATAATTATGTACAAAAATTTTCTAAATTAAATCATTCGTCATAATAGTGAATTTTCTCGTGACTCAGTATTTGAAAATAATGAGTATTTTTATTGAAGTCCTTTTCAGGATATTGTAATGCCACAAACTAAGCCAATTGTTAGTATTGAGAATGTGGTAGCATCTGCCACTGTTGATCAGAAAATGGATTTAAATGCAATCACAAAAAATTTTCCAGATGTAGAATATCATCCTGACCAATTTCCTGGATTAGTATTCAGAATTAAAAGTCCAAAGACTGCAACTCTAATTTTTACATCAGGTAAAATGGTTTGTACTGGTGCAAAATCTGAACAAATGTCAAGAAATGCTGTAAAGACAGTGGTTACAAAACTACGTAAAGGTGGAATCAAAGTAAAAAAAGATGCAGTTGTAACAATTCAAAATATAGTTGCTTCGATAAATCTTGGTGGTAAAATTCATTTAGAAAAAGCCGCAAGAACATTACCACGAAGTATGTATGAACCAGAACAGTTTCCTGGGCTAATACATAGAATGCTTGATCCAAAAACAGTCATTCTGCTATTTTCCTCTGGTAAGTTAGTTTGTACTGGTGCAAAAAAAGAAGAAGACGTCTATAGATCAGTAAATAATCTACATTCTTCATTAGAAGAAAAAGAACTGATGAAATACGATTAAAATTATTTAATTTTGGTTCCTGATGGGACAGAATCATCAACCTTCAACCAATATGGCTTGTTATCAACATCTGCTGCCAGAAGCATTGCATTTGATTCAACTCCAGCCAATTTTTTAGTTTCAAGGTTTGCAACTACAATAACAGTTTGCCCTACAAGCTGTTCTGGATCATAAAATTCAGCACCGCCAATTATTACGTCTCTAATCTCGTCTCCTAGAGAAATAGTACCTTTTATAATCCGAGATTTCCCAGGAATTTTTTCAGTTGTTTCAATTTTTGCAACACGCAGATCAATTTTTGCAAAATCATCGTATGAGATTTCAGTCATTACGTGAATTCATATGACTCTAAATTAATTTCTTACGAACCCTAATATTTTCGAACACTGGATATTGTTTATGGCTGAAATCCATGCATCTGTTGATGTAAATGTAACAATAGACAAGGTTTGGGATGTTATTTCAGATTTAGATAATGAGCCTAAATTCTGGAAAGGGACTAAGGAAATTAGAAATATTTCTAGTAGTGAAAACAAAATTAATCGTGAAATAACAATTGCATTCAGAGATCAGAAATGTATGCAAGAAGTTACAATTTTCCCTAAACAAAAAATTGAAGCAAAATTTACCAAAGGAATTATCAAAGGTGAAAAAATTCTAAATCTGAAGGAGACAGAGGATGGCTGTAGTTTAGAGGCAGTCTGGAAAATTAAACTTTCAGGTATGATGGGAATGTTTACCGGAATGATAACTAAACATATTCAGAGTGGAACAGAGCAGGCCTTGCAAGCAATTAAACAAGAAGTGGAAAAATAAATGGTAGATATCGTACTTGATGTTTTTAATTATATCTTCACAGTGATATTAATTGGAGTATTTCTAACTTGGATTTCTCTTATTTTTTCGATGTACAAATCTTTTACAAGAACACCATATCTTGACAAATTTGGAAATACTTCTAAAGAAATTCCCAAAGTCTCCATAATTCTACCAGCAAGAAATGAAGAGAAGTTTATTGGAAACTGTCTAGAATCATTTGTACGGCAAGACTATACAAATTATGAAATAATAACAGTTGATGATTCATCAGACGATGATACTTGGAAGATTATTGAGAAATATGCAAAAAAAAGTGAAAAGGTTGTTCCCGTAAAGGCAAATTCAAAACCTGATGGATGGATGGGAAAGAATTGGGCATGTATTGAAGGCTTTAAACGTGCCACTGGGGATCTGTTATTATTTACAGATGCTGATACACGATATTCAGAAAAAGTAATTTCATTAGCCGTTGCTCATTTACTATCAGAAAAACTAGATGTTCTAACAGTAATCCCTAGATTACTTTGCCTGGATAATATTACAAAAATTACACTTCCAATGCTATCAACATTCTTACATTCACGTTATTCTGCACTAAATGTTAATAATCCAAAAAAAGGAATTGGGTATTTTTTTGGGAGTTTTTTTATTATAAAAAAAGAGATTTATGAAAAGATTGGCACACATGAAAAAGTAAAACATGAAATTATTGAAGATGGGGCGCTGGGTAAAATTACGAAGGAATCAGGATTTGCACTAAAAATGGTTAGAGGTGAGCATCTACTTGATGCAGTTTACTCACGAAGCCCAAAAGAAATGTGGAACGGGCTAGAAAGACTAATGGTTCCATTATATCATCAGAATAAATCATATGCAGTAGGAGTATTTTTTGCAGTTTTGTTCATACTTTTCATTCCAGTTCCATTTTTGATATATTCACTAGTTTTTATCTCTACCAATATTTTTACATCATTTCTTCCACTACTGATATCTGCAATTTTTGCAACAGGTGCTATTTTCACTGCCGCATTTTTAGAAACAAAAATGGGTTTAAATTTGAAATCTGTATTTGCATTGCTTGCACCAATTGGTGGTTTAATCGTAAGTTGTGGGTTTCTGTCAGGAATTCTACAAGCAAACAAATCATCTGCAGTTTCATGGAGAGGACGAAAATATAGTGTTAAAGAATTCTCACAAAATTATATCAAACTCTGAATTCATTATCCATGAGAAATAGCAAGGAATATACGCATTGGTAATTTGATCTGGTTAATGGCAAATAGTGGTGTTATTATTGGTAGTACAATAGCAGGAGTTGCAATAATTTTTGCTATCTTTATTTCATTAAATCCAATTACATCTGATTCTGAATCAGGTTTAACCGTTACAAATGGAAATCATTTAGAAAAATTAGGTGATGTAACAGAATCCCAAATGTCATTAATTCAACTTTTCGAAAAAGCTGAACCAGCAGTGATTCAAGTAAATGTTAAAAAAATTCCAAATGAAAATGTGGAAGGTGACACACCTGGTGGTGTTGGCTCAGGTTTTGTCTATGATGATAATGGGCATGTGATTACTAACCATCATGTAGTTGATGATGCGTTGAAGGTCACTGTAACATTTCTTGATGGTGAATCATATGAGGCGGAAATTGTTGGAAGTGATGCAGATTTAGATTTAGCAGTTTTGAAAGTTAATGCTAGAAATAGTTACTTACATCACTTGGAATTGGCAAGTTCATCTGAACTAAAAGTTGGTCAGCAAGTTGTTGCGATAGGAAATCCATTTGGTCTTTCAGGTTCTATGACATCAGGTATTGTAAGTCAAATTGGTAGATTACTTCCACAAGAATCAGGATATTCTATTCCAAATGTAATTCAAACTGACGCTGCAATAAACCCAGGAAATTCAGGTGGACCATTGCTTAACATGAATGGTGACGTAGTAGGAATTAACACTGCAATTCAATCCGCTACTGGTGAGTTCACCGGAGTTGGATTTGCAATACCATCAGATACAGTAATGAAAGTAGCACCTATTCTCATCCGAGATGGTGGTGTAAGACATCCATGGATAGGAATTTCAGGTGTTGACATTGATTATGAATTGGCAGAGATTAGAGGGTTAGATAGTACAAAGGGATTTCTGGTAGTTTCAGTTTTAGAAGACAGTCCTGCAGATAAAGCAGGATTACTTGGTGTGGAAGTAACTAAAGACTTTGATGGTAGGGAAGTACCAATGGATGGAGACATAATTATCAAAATTGATGGAAAAGTGGTTAGAAAAATAGCTGATATACTTGTACACCTACAAATGGAGAAGCTTGTAGGTGACGAATTGGTACTAACAATACTTAGGGATGGGGAAATAATGGATAAGACGCTTTTCCTAGGTGAAAGACCAAGTAATTAGACGTATCTACAAAATTAAATACTCGTTACCAAGATTTTTTCTATTGAGTAAACTTGAATTTGATTTTGAATCATATAGTAAAATTAAAGATGGATCTGAATTAACTAAAGATGTTGCATATCAATTAGCATCAAATTTTCGATATACATCAGACAGATTATTTCAAACTGCAGTAGAACTAAGAAATAAACACAAAGGAAATATTGTAAGTTTTTCCAAGAAAGCATTCTTTAACATTGTAAATCTTTGTAGAGATACATGTGATTATTGCACGTACAAAGCAGAACCGCATGATGCAAAATTATCTTTAATGAATAAACAAAATGTAAAGGATTTAGCAAGACTTGCAAAAAAATACAAATGTACAGAAGCACTTTTTGTAACAGGAGAGAGTCCTGAACAAAAATATCAAGAAGCGAAGGATTGGTTGAAACTAAATGGATTCACATCTACAGGTGAATATTTAGCAAATTGTTCTGAAATTGTATTAAACGAGGGAATATTTCCACATACAAACGCAGGAAATCTCACAAAAGAGGAAATGAAAATTCTTAGAGAAACAAATGTGAGTATGGGATTAATGTTGGAAAATTCAAGTAAAAGATTACGAGGAAAAGGAATGCCGCACCATGATGCACCAAGTAAAGAACCCGCAACAAGAATTAGTATATTGGAAAATGCTGGTGAGTTAAAAATACCAATGACCACAGGGATATTAATTGGCATAGGAGAAACCATCTACGAAGTAATTGATTCAATTTATGCCATTAAAGACATTCATAAAAAATTTGGAAACATTCAAGAGATTATTTTACAGAACTTTCATCCAAAAAAATACACATCTATGCAGGAACATAAAACACCAGAAATGTCTTATTTCAAATCAATAGTTGCTCTATGTAGAATAATCATGCCAGATATGAATATTCAGATACCACCAAATCTTTCACATAAAAATTACCATGAATTCCTTTCAGTTGGAATAAATGATTGGGGTGGAATCTCACCAATAACTGACGACTATGTCAATCCAGAATTTTCATGGCCACAAATCAAAAATGTAGAAAGAAAATGCATGACTCAGAACTTTAAACTAAAAGCAAGATTCCCTATTTATCCAGAATTTGTGCCAGCAGTTAGTAAAGAATTAAGAGATCGAATGTCTTTAATCGCAGATGAAGAAAACTATGTTGAAGAGGATTATTGGAAATGAGTGATCAAATTACAAAAGTTGACGACTTGTTAAAATATGCAGATCCCATAATTTCACATATTTTAGATAGAGCAATTTCAGAAAAAGAAATTTCTGAAAAAGATGCAGTAGAACTTTTTGAATCTGATGGAATTGATTTCCATTTAGTAGGTATGGTAGCTGATATTCTGAGGAAAAGAAGAGTTGGAGATACTGTAACTTATGTTGTGAATAGAAATATCAATTTTACAAATGTTTGCATTAAACAATGTGGATTTTGTGCATTTAGTAGGGATTTTAGAGAGGAGGAAGTTTACTTCCTTCCTATTGATGAAATACAAAGGAGAGCAAAAGAGGCATACAGATTTGGTGCAACAGAAGTATGTGTTCAAGCAGGATTACCACCAGATATGGACGGTGGATTATACGAGGATATCTGTAAAGGGATTAAACAAGTAGTTCCAGATATTCACATTCATGGATTTTCACCTGAAGAAATTCTATATGGGGCAACCAGATCAAATGTTACACCAAAAGAATACCTCATTAAATTAAAAAATGCTGGTGTAGATACAATTCCAGGCACTGCCGCAGAGATTCTAAATCAGGATTTAAGGGATAAAATTTCTCCTGGACGTATTAGCGTAGATGATTGGATTGACATTATCAAAACTGCACACAAAATGGGAATAAAATCTACATCAACCATGATGTTTGGCCATTTAGAAACAAATGAGCAAAAAGCAAGCCACATAGCAACTATTCGTGAGATTCAAAAAGAAACTGGTGGCTTTACAGAATTTGTACCACTAAATTTCATATTTTCTGATGCACCAATGTATAAGCATCAATTACATGAAGGAATCAAAAAAGGCGCCAACGGAAAAGATGTTTTGTTAACTCACGCCATATCTAGAATCATGCTCAATAATTATATCGATAATATTCAGATGTCATGGGTAAAAGAGGGACAAAAGTTCTCACAGTTATTGCTAAAATGGGGTGCAAATGATTTTGGTGGCACACTGATTAATGAAAGCATATCAACAGCAGCTGGTTCAGAGCATGGACAGCTGTTAAAACCAAAGGAAATCAGACATCTAGTTCGTGATATAGGTCGTATCCCTGCTGAAAGGAGTACAACTTATGACATTTTGAAAACGTTTGATAAAGAACCAGCGACTGTTGAATCGTTAGATGAAATATCAGATGCCAAAAAATTTGGATCATATTTTGAATTAATAAAAATAAATAAATTCAGATATAAAAATCCAAGATGATTTATGTTTGGACCAATAAACTGCCAAGGTATATCACAAACGCTATTGCTAAACCAACCCCGATAGGTCGTGGAATATACCCCCTAAATCCAACAAATAATACTAAACTAAATGCAATCATTATGTAATAGTTTGAAAATGCATCCTCAGATATGGGTATTCCAACCATTGCTGAAGCAACACCAAGTATGAGTAAAATATTGTAAATGTTACTACCAACAATATTACCTACACCAATGTCGGTTTGTTTTTTTGCAATAGCAATAACTGATGTAATTAATTCAGGTAGTGATGTTCCAATTCCAACTATTACAACTCCTATAACTAACTGTGAAAGACCCACACTCTCAGCAATTGCTACAGCACCATCAACTGTATAATGTCCGCCAAGAAATAGTAAAACAATACCAATTCCTACTAAACCCAATGCCTTAGGATATGTCTCAATTCTATATCTTGATAGAAATAATTCTCCTTCAACATTCCCATTCTCAGTGCTTTTATTTTCTGTAACTCTTTGCTTATTTACAGTCTTGATGGTATAAATTGTAAATCCAATTAATGCAGCTACAAGTATAATACCATCAATCTGGGAAATTTCTCCATCATATGACATACCTATGACTAATAATGATACACCTATCATGATGGGTATCCATTTTTTGACAGTAACTTTACTAATTAATAGAGGAGTAAATATGGCAGAAACTCCAATAACCAGACCTATGTTGCTAATGTTACTTCCAATTATGTTTCCCAAAATTAATTCTGTATGTGAATTAAATGCAGCTAATATAGCTGCAGCCAATTCTGGAGTGGATGTACCATATGCGACAACTGTCAGACCTATAATCATGCTACTAATTCGGAGTTTTCTTGCTAGTGACACTCCACCGGAAACTATGGCGTAGCCTCCAATACACAATATGACTAAACCTGCTATTACTGACGCAACATCAATAATTTCCATATCGAACATTCATGCATGTCTTGTTTAAACCAGATACCTTGTTCAAAATTTACAATTATACCAATCAAAGTAGATCACACTTTTGTAAATCTGTTGACTAAAACTGATCACATAGCTCAACAAATCTAAAGTCAAGACTAATAAGGTAAAGTACGGTACAATACCGTATGAGAGCGAGACTAACCTATATTCCAATAGAAGTAGCAGAGCAATTTGATGATTTCATTATACAGAGAGACGAACAGATCTTAAATACAGTGAAGGCAAGAACTAAAGATTTCAGTACACTTTCACTGCTAAAACTACTATACCAAGTAAAAACGAAGGAAATGTCTTTCTCAGAATTGTATTCAAAATCTAATATAAGAATGAAAAAATCATTTCTTAATTATCTCCATTTGTGTATGAACTATAATTTTATAGAAAAACAGGCAGTTGGACCAAATATGATTTATTCTATTACAGAAAAAGGGGAAACAATGCTGGAATTATTCATGCAAAAAAAGAGTAATTAAGTGAAAGAAAAAAT
>MDSW01140241.1_pt1 | contig 15283 bp, 9 predicted proteins | sample 811171 | NCBI WGS metagenome assembly MDSW01 (sample SAMN05326641, study PRJNA326480) | marine metagenome | isolation source: seawater | place: Atlantic Ocean: North West | collected 2012 | reverse complement strand
GTGACCAAAACCATTCATCTGACTGGGGACAATACGGAGACCTTCAGCGCGGAGATTTTGACCGATCTAACATGTGGATAGAGAGAGCCAGTGAAGTTTTGGAGAAGAATGGAGATCCAAGATCAACAGGCACCCTCAAAACTATGAAAGCGCGCCACATCATAGAGACTGAGAAATGGGATACTTATGAGCTGACAGATTCGTTAAATGCTGATGAACTATTAGCGCTTGGCTTGAGTGCCGCAAATCTAGGGAACCTTGATCTAGCGCAATCCGTTTCAGATAGACTAGAAGAGCTTTCCTCCCAAAGCCCTAACAATACTTCTCTTAGCCTTATAGCCATGGAAGTAACAGCTCTGACTAAGTTTAAGAAAGGGCAGGAGGATGAGGCAATCTCTATGATTATGGACGCGGTATCGATCGCTGAAAATCAATCGCCTCCAAGAGGTGCTGCAAGCCCACTAAAACCGGTTCACGAACTAGCTGGCGATATGTTGCTTGAGATGGGAAATCACGGAAAAGCTGCAGAGCTTTATGAGGCCTCTCTAGGCCGCATGGCAAACCGGCCGCGAGCACTGCTAGGAGCAGCAAGAAGTTACGCTGGCATGGATGATGCCCAGAATGCCCGACAAAGTTATCAGGCCTTTTACACTCTATGGCAGGATGACAGCCTTAGCGAAGTAAACGAAGCTAAGGGTTTTCTTGGTATTTAAGAAATAGTAAGGAGCAACTATGTCCGACAAAGTTTTTGAGAAAGTTGCAGCTAATGGACTGATTAGCCGAAGGCACCTTCTTGGGCTCGGGGTTTCTGGCACCGGTCTGGCTTTGTCTGGCGCAGCTCTTGGTGCAGACTCCGGGATAAACTTTCAAATTCCTTCTTGGTCTCGTCAACCCGGCCCCGGAGCGAGCGCTTATGGCGCCCGCTCCTCATACGCTGAAAACCTTGAGAGACTCTCGGGAGCACCAAACCCTACCTATCCTGGCGGGGGTGCCTCACGCTCACCGTTACAACATTTACAAGGAACGATCACCCCGAATAGCTTGCATTTCGAAAGACACCACGCCGGCATCCCAAATATTGACCCGTCACAACATAATTTGGTTATAAATGGCCTGGTGAGACAACCCCTCGTGTTCCGATACGAAGATCTCTTAAAGTATCAAATGGTAAGCCATATTCATTTCCTCGAATGTTCAGGTAATAGCGGAGCATTGATGCGAGGCGAGGTAGGAGGGTCTGCTCAAAGCTTGCACGGGTTAGTATCCTGCGCCGAATGGACAGGCATACCTCTGTCTACTCTTTTAGATGAAGCTGGAGTGCTTCCTGAAGCCAAATGGGTAGCAGCGGTCGGTGCCGATGCCGCGAGCATGGGAAGGTCTGTACCCATTTCCAAGGCTTTTGATGATGTTATGGTGGCTTTATATCAAAATGGAGAAGCTGTTAGGCCTGAGCAAGGTTACCCTATGCGCTTATTCTGCCCCGGTTGGGAAGGCAATATAAGCGTTAAGTGGCTGACTCAATTGAAGCTAACGGCTGAACCTACTCAATTCCGGGATGAGACAAGCAAATACACTGATACTATGCCTGATAGGTCAAGTTACCAATTTACCTTCCCCATGGGCACGAAGTCCCTTATCACATCCCCATCGGGAGAAATGACCTTGAACCAAAGGGGCATTTATCAAGTAACCGGCATCGCATGGAGTGGAGGCGGGAGCATCAGAAGAGTAGAGGTAAGCGCAGATGGAGGTCAAACCTGGGCTGAAGCGGCGATTCAGGGGCACCAACTTGATAGGGCTCTCACTCGATTCACTATACCTTGGGAATGGAATGGAGGCAGAGCAATATTGCAAAGCCGAGCGACAGATAGCCAAGGTAACGTACAACCAACCCGTGAGGCTTTAATTGCGCAGAAAGGAACGCTAAGTTTTTATCATACGCCGTGTATACAAAGTTGGGGCGTAAACACACAAGGTGAGGTAACAAACGTTTATGTATAAAACATTCTTGTTATCGGCGGTTCTTTTTTCTATCAGCACCTATACAGCAGTTATAAATTCCCAAGAAGGCGTGAGGTTAGGTATTCCAGTAAGCGAAGAAGATCTCAGTCAGTTTGACTTGATCGCAGGACCAGATGGGAGTGGATTCCCCCCTGGCAGCGGCACAGCTAGACAAGGAAAGGAGGTGTTCGACGTTAATTGCGCAGTCTGCCATGGAGCCAATGGTGAAGGAACCTCAGGTAATACCATAATCGTAGGCGGCGATATGCAATCGGAGGGGCCCCCGTTAAGAACGGTAGGAAGCTATTGGCCTCATGCTAGTACTTTATTTGATTTTATTCGACGGGCAATGCCGGCAATTGCGCCTAAATCCCTCACTAATGAGCAAGTGTATCAAGTTACAGCTTACGTCCTATATATGAATAATATTATCACTGAGGACGTGGAACTTAATGCCACTAACTTAGCTGGTATAGAAATGCCAAATGCAGATGGCTTTATCGATAGAAGCGATATCCAATAATATATAACTACTAAATCCTAAGTTACGGCGCACGTTTTGTGCGTTGATATCTGTTATTCGGGATTCTGCAATAAATTGAAACCTTCTCTTGCACCACTCCTAATAATCCATATTATTCGCCCCGAGATTTAGGAGAGAGAATCGAATGAATTCAGTGAAGTTTTTGTCTTACTCACTTTTCGTAGTATTAACAATATCAATCGCCACGCTAAATTATGCCGCCGAAAGCGAGCTAACGATACCGCGTATCGATGGTGAACCTGCACTTTCCGATTTTGAAGGGATGCAACCCATCACACCACTCGCGAGATCAATGGCCAAGGTTGAAGACTTTATCCAGCGGGAACCATATGACGGCGAGATGCCTACTCAATCTACCGAAGCCTACATTGGCTATAACCAAGAGAACGTTCACGTAATTTTTCTTTCCTTTGATACTAACCCAGAACTAATTAGATCTAATTTAGCTCCGCGGGAAAGCATCTTTGAAGATGACAGGATTTCCGTAATGTTCGATACCTTTAATGATCAAAGATCGTCGTTCTCCTTTGCCTCTAATCCTAACGGAATTCAATTGGATGCTAGATGGACAGAAGGATCGGGAAGGCGTTCTGGGTTTGATCGCACGTTTGATGCAGTTTGGTTTAGCGAGGGCGCAATAAATGAACAAGGCTATATAGTAGCAATTACGATTCCTTTAAGAAGTCTGCGCTTTGACGAATCGGAAGAACAAATTTGGCGTGTTCAATTTAGAAGGGATATTCCAAGATATGGAGAAAGCGTCTACTGGCCAGAATACTCAATAAATATTGACGGTCGCTTAAACCAAGCAGCAACCCTAACAGGAATTCGAGACGTCTCTCCCGGGAATAATTCCCAAATCATTCCCTTCTTCTTCGCACGAGAACTTGATGCTCTAAATAGAAACGCTTCTGGAGGACCCAAGTTTGATACCTCATCTGAACAGGAGATTGGGCTCGACGCGAAATTCGTTTTCAACGACAGCTGGGCGGCAGACCTCACACTTAACCCTGACTTCAGTCAAATTGAATCAGATGAACCTCAAGTTACTGTCAACGAGCGATTCGAAGTTCAATTTCCTGAGCGCCGGCCCTTCTTCATCGAGAATGCGGATTTTTTCTCAACAGATTCAACCCTCGTATTTACCAGAAGGATAGTAGATCCGGAAGGCGGAATCCGACTGACGGGACGATCGGGAGAATACGGATTTGGCGGAATTCTTATAAATGACGCTGCGCCAGGTCTAAATAGGGGTGCCGATGATCCACTTAGAGGCGAAAAAGCTAATATCGCCATAATTAGAGGGTTTAGAGACATAGGCGACCAAGATCGTATCGGTTTCCTGGCGACTGAGCGTCAATTGGGAGATGGCTATAACAGAGTTCTCAGCTTTGATAGTCGCTTCTTATTGAACGAAAACTGGTCAACTCAAATGCAGTTAGTTGGAACCGAGAGTGAGCCGTCGACTGAAGGTTCTGAAACTACCGGATATCAGCGGAATATAAGTCTCAATCGTCAAGGGCGAACCTACACTAATCACACGCACTTTGTAGAGACGACTTCAGATTTCAGAACGGAATTAGGTTTTCAGAACCGCTGGTTCAAACCTAATACCTCTGGCGCACACCAAAGATCAACAATAAATTTCTATCCCCGGGATTCTTTGATAAACCGTTGGAGTGTGATGGCAAATGGTGCTTATCTTGAAGACATACAAGGTGCGAAGATTTATTCAGAACTTGAGCCCGGCCTCAGCCTTAGGTTTGATACAGCCGGGTTAGATTTGCGATGGACTGAATATGCCGAAGTTATTAAGGCAGGAGAATTTCCTGGCCTAAATACGACTCGCGCATACGATTATGATTCTTGGCAAATTGGATTCGATAATAACACTCTTGAGAGATTGCAGTTCGATGCTAACTATAGACAAGGCTCCACACTAAACCTAGTTCCACAAATCGGCTACCTCCCATCTGTCGCTGATACTACCCGGATAGATTTCAATGTATTGATCAGGCCAATTGAGCAGCTGAGCATAGATAATACTTATTTTCTAACTGAGCTCGAAACTCAAGGTGGCACTAAAATCTTCTCTAATGAGATTGTTCGCTCTAATTGGAATTATCAGTTCACAAAAGAACTTTCTTTACGGTTTATTGCGCAATACGATAAAACCGAAGCAGGTCCAGCAACACGACTAAAAGATGATGAAAATTTAAATTTCGACGTCCTCCTCCGCTATGTAATTAATCCTTGGTCAGCTTTTTATGTTGGTTACAATTCAAATCAAAGTAATTTTGATATTGTAGATATGGAAGGAGAAAGAGAGTTAATAGTAGCTAATGATCTGCGCCGTGATGGGGATCAATTTTTTGTCAAATTCTCTTACCTTTTTCAGCGCTAGGAAAAAAGCTTTGGTTACCTCTGCCTCACAATCAAATAATGTTTTGGCAGAGAAGCCTGGTGGCAAATGAATCTATCATAGCTATCCCCAGTTCCAGACCTACGATTAATTTAAACCGCTTCTTGAAGTGTCCTAAATAATCCGTAGTATTCGCATCACGATTTAGAAAGGATAACCGAATGAACTCAGTGAAGTTTTTGTCTTATTCACTATTCGCAGTTTTAGCAACATCCATAGCCATTCCTAATAACGCCGCGGAACCCAGCCTGACGATACCGCGTGTTGAAGGAGAACCAACACTAGCAGATTTTGAAGGGATGCAACCTAACACTCCTCTCGCTAGATCAATGGCTAAGGTTGAAGACTTTATCCAGCGCGAGCCATATCCTGGTCAAGCCTCGGCACAAACAACTGAAGTTTATGCAGGCTACGATCAAAATAATCTCCACGTCGTTTTTCTGGCATTTGATTCCAATCCGGAACTTATAAGATCCAACCTGTCTCCCCGGGAGAATATTTTTCAAGATGATCACGTGGGATTTATGGTGGATACCTTTAACGATCAACGGTCTGCATTTGCTTTCTATTCAAACTCCCGGGGTATCCAATCTGATTCAAGGTGGACGGAAAGCTCTTCCAGGAGAGGAGGCTTTGATTCAACTTTTGATGCAGTTTGGTTCAGCGAGGGTGAGTTAACTAATCAGGGATATATGGTCTCGTTTGCGATACCGCTTAGAAGTCTTCGTTTTGATGAATCCGATGAGCAAACATGGCGTATTCAGTTTAATAGGCGCATCCCCAGATATGGGGAAGAGGCACATTGGCCAGAATATTCTGTGAATGTCGAGGGCCGATTAAATCAGGCTGCTCCGCTTACTGGCATTAAAGATGTTTCCCCAGGAAATAATTATCAAGTTATTCCTTTCTTTTTTGCTCGAGAAGTTGATGCCCTTGACCGCACGGCTTTTGGTGGACCCAAATTTGATGCATATACGGAGCAAGAGGTTGGATTGGATGCTAAATTTGTTTTCAATGATAGCTGGGCGTTAGACCTCACTCTGAACCCTGACTTCAGTCAAATTGAATCGGATGAACCACAGGTTACCGTGAATGAACGTTATGAAGTTCAATTCCCGGAACGTCGACCATTTTTTATTGAGAATGCTGATTTTTTTGCAACTGATTCAACTCTCGTCTTTACAAGAAGAATTGTTGATCCAGAGGGCGGAATACGATTAACCGGGCGATCTGGTGAATACGGCTTCGGAAGCATTCTAATCAATGATGCCGCACCAGGTATGAACAGAGATGCTGGCGACCCACTTAGGGGCGAAAAAGCCAACATTGCGATAATCCGAGGGTTCAAAGACCTCGGTGAACAAGACCGTGTTGGCTTCTTGGCCACCGAGCGCCAACTGGGAGATGGTCACAATAGGGTTCTCAGCTTTGATGGCCGCTTTTTGTTAAACGAAAATTGGTCAACTCAAATGCAGCTGATCGGAACTGAGAGTGAACCTTCAACTGGAGGAATTGAAACTACCGGCTATCAGCGCAACATGATGATAAATCGTGAGGGTCGAACCTATACAAACCATACCCACTTTTTAGAAACAACCTCAGATTTCAGAACGGAGTTAGGTTTCCAGAACCGCTGGTCCAAGCCAAATACCTCAGGTGTTCACCAAAGTTCAGGTTTGAATTTCTACCCCGAAAACTCAGCTATAACTAGATGGGGTGGAAGTGTTTTCGGAGTCTATCTAGAGGACAGGCAGGGAGAGAAAATTTTTACACAACTCCAACCAGGAATCGATTTTCGTTTTCAGACGACAACCTTGAATTTCAATTGGGCTGATTATGAAGAAATACTCAAACCCGGCGATTTCCCCGGATTAAACTCAGTCAGATCTTATGATTATGATACCTGGCAGGTCGGCTTCAACAATAATACTTTCGAAGCTGTCCAGATAAAAGGTAGTTATCGGGAAGGCTCCACCTTGAATTTAGTACCGCAGGCTGGATACCTTCCGTCTGTTGCGGATACTAACCGAATAGATTTCAATGTAGTATTTAGACCGTTCGATCAATTAAGTATAGCTAATACTTATTTCCTAACGGAGCTTGAAACTCAAGGTGGAACTAAAATTTTTTCCAATGAAATCATTCGATCAAATTGGAACTACCAATTTACTAAAGAGCTCTCGTTACGATTTATAGCTCAATATGACAAGACCGAAGCAGGTCCGGCCACTCGACTAAAAGACGATGAAAATTTAAATTTCGACGTCCTCCTTCGATATGTAATTAACCCTTGGTCTGCTTTCTATGCCGGCTATAATTCAAATCAAAGTAACTTTGATATAGTGGATATAGAAGGCGAAAGAGAACTAATTGTTGCTAATGACCTGCGTCGTGATGGAGATCAGTTCTTTGTGAAGTTTTCCTACCTATTTCAGCGCTAGAACGTCTTGCTAACTTTATAGTAGGTTACTAATTAATATAGCCCAACTACTTTTAAATGCTGAAATAAACGACGTTATATGAAAGCTATTTAGCGATAGAGAGTTATCACAAAGACTTCAATTAATTCTACTAATCGTATGCTGTCGTCAACACTTTAAATTAGTATAAATATTGAAGCTTGATTTTAAAAACCTTCTATCAAAATTGATTCAGTTTCATCGTTTAAGCTCGCGGCTGGAACTTCCGCTAAGTCATGCGTTTCAAAAAAGCTTGTTTATCAACAAACTGATGTTTTAAGGCGGCTAATATGTGGGCAACTATGAGTAGCAAGAATAGATTCGATGCAACATTGTGTATCAAACTAAAAACTGATCGAATGATTTCGTTATAGCCAATAGTAATATTAACAATACCAAATACACGGATAGACTGATCAAAAAACATGCCTTGCACTATACCGCTAAAAGCCATTGCCCCCACCAATATATAGAACGAAACATGAATTCGTTTGCTCCAAATTTGTTCCCAGAGCTTTAGCGTAGACATTGGTGCAACATTATTCATTCGACGCTTGGAGTAACGCCACAACATCAACGCCGAGATGATTAATGCCCCACCAGAATGGAACATAAGAATAAAACCCTTCTCATCTCCCTCAGCTGCTTCTGCGAATTGCCCTGAAACAAGCAGCCAGAAAAGTACAAGAATCGCTAAAACCCAATGTAATATTTTTTGAACTCTAGTATACGATTCAACCATGCTACGCCCTCTTTTTATAATTTTTCTCATAACTAACCCACAGCATCCTAATTCATTCCTTCACAATTTAACAAAGCAATCCATCTACTGCCTTTTACAGAATCCATGGAATACGCTAGTTTTAACCTCAAATAAAATAATCAGGCTGCCATTTCACAATGGGTGGCAAAAAGGACTCCTTACAATGGCCAGACTTCTTTCCAAAGAACGCATAACTGCTCCTGCAGACTACAATCGCTGGCGTGTACCAGTTGCTTCAGTCGCTATACATCTATGTATCGGCTCAGTCTATGCCTGGAGTATCTACAATCCTCCGCTAACTCGCGTATTTGGGGTCGTAACTAGTGCGGCCGATGACTGGAGTTTAAGTGCCGTAGTGTGGGTGTTCACAGTCGCTATCGTTTCACTGGGTTTAGCCGCGGCATTCGCAGGTAAGTGGCTGGAAGAAGCAGGCCCACGAAAAGTAGGTGTTGTTGCTGCCTGCTGCTGGGGCGGTGGTTATATGGTGGGAGCAATCGGTATTTTCACTCATCAACTATGGTTGCTGTATCTGGGTTATGGCGTGATAGGCGGCTGCGGCCTAGGCATGGGATATGTCTCCCCAGTAAGCACTCTCATTCGCTGGTTTCCGGACCGAAGAGGCATGGCCACTGGCATGGCGATAATGGGATTCGGTGGCGGCGCAATGATCGGCACGCCGATGAAAGAATATTTCATGCGTATGTTTTATCAAGCGCCAGACTATTTAGGCACAATTGCTGATGTTAATCTGGTGACCGAAGCTGGACGCCGATTTGCTGAAGTTGGCGGAGCGCTAAGAGAAGTGGTCGTTGTCGGGGCGAGCGAAGTCAGAGACATGGCCATTCCCGGGCCGGAAGGTGTTTATGTGGTTGATACGGGTGCTACGGGTGTAGCAGAAACATTTTTAGTTATAGGTCTCATTTATCTTGTGGTGATGTTGATAGCCGCGTTCTCCTATCGCATACCCGCCGAAGGATGGAAGCCATCTGGATGGAAAGAGCCCAATGAAGAAGAGCGCGGCGAACTGGTATCCAAGCATAATGTTCATATTGATGAAGCTTTAAAGACGCGGCAATTTTATCAACTCTGGATCGTTCTTTGCTTCAATGTGACCGCTGGCATCGGTGTGCTTGGCGTTGCTCGCACCATGATTACAGAAATTTTTGGTTCTTCCCTTCCACAGATTGTTGATACAGCATTTGCTGCAACCTATGTTGTCATGATTAGCGCATTCAATATGGTAGGGCGATTTATCTGGGCTAGCGCATCAGACTATATAGGCAGGCGCAATACTTATTGGATCTTTTTCTTACTCGGCATAGTGCTTTATCTCTCAGTGCCTTTTGCTGCGCAACAAGTTAGCGCAAGCCCATCCATGATTTGGCTCATTTATTTCTACGGCGCTACCATGATTATTTTTACGATGTATGGAGGTGGTTTCGCAACCATCCCAGCATACCTTGCTGATATTTTTGGTACAAAGTATGTTGGTGGAATTCATGGTCGTTTGTTAACAGCATGGAGTACCGCTGGTGTGCTCGGCCCACTAGCAATCACCTCCTTGCGCCAGAACTCAGTAGATAATGCCATCAATGATCTGGTAGCAGTTGTTGAGCCTTCAGCTTTTCAGGTTCAATTCGGAGCAGGGATTGATCAATTAGAAGCCCTGGTAGCGTCCAATACAGTTACCATTTCAAGACTCATGGAAATCGCGCCCGCAGGAACTGCTGACCCAACAAGTAGCCTCTATAACTCAACCATGCTTCTTATGGCTGCTCTACTGGCAATTGCGTTGGTGAGTAATGCCTTAATGCGCCCGGTTGATCCGAAGCATCACCTGATCGAAAACTGAGAACGAAGAGCTCAACATTAGCGGCGGCAAATTTACTCACTCCGCTAACAATTGGCTTATTTCCCCTGGTTGCGGAAATCTGGCTACTTTGTGTTTCGAAAACACAAGATTACCGTCAACTTTAACGTCGAAGATACCACCACTGCTGGGAACTAAAGAGGCATCTTCTCCGGTCGCTTCTTTGATTTCAGCCGACACACGGTCAGCATCAGGTCGATAGTTTCAGGCCATGCAATAAGTAATTTCGATATTCATTTATCTTAACTCTGTGTTTTAGTAACGGTATGGGAGATCATATTCTATTCTAGGGGATAGGTGCCATTCTTGATTGAGCTTACACAATTCCCTCTGTCTGATTTTCATGTAACATAGCGAAATTCATAGCAAACTTTCAAAATGGATCAGCCCTATGACGTCATCTACAGGTAGAATCATGTTCCGCAGCACTGTCTTTGCTCTTAGCACTCTTTCTTTAACTTGCCTTGCCCAAGAAACTCCGGATAGCTGGTATGAAGATGGGCGCAATGTTGTAGAGCGCAACCTCGCCTACCGTAATTTGGCGTCTTCAAACGCAATTGCCAAGAATGTCATTTTGTTTGTTGGGGATGGCATGGGTGTTTCCACCGTAACAGCGGCAAGAATACTGGCAGGTCAATTAGAAGGTAATCCGGGTGAAGAAAACGAGCTTTTCTTCGAAACATTCCCAAATGTAGCTCTTTCAAAAACTTACAACACCGACGCTCAAGTACCTGATTCAGCGGGCACTATGTCAGCAATGGTAACCGGCATAAAAACTGATCGTGGCGTGATAAGTGTCAATCAGAATGTTTCCCGAGGCGATTGCAATTCAACTCAAGGTAATCACACTCAAACTTTTCTGGAACACGCCGAGCTAAAAGGTTTATCAACAGGTGTTGTAAGCACCGCGAGGCTTACTCATGCCACACCTGCGGCTAACTATGCTCATACCATGGAACGAAACTATGAGGATGACAGAGATGCCGAAACCTTGCGCGTAGTCGGAGACTGCGCTGATATTGCCAGACAATTAATTGAGTTTGTCGATAATTTTCCTGGCAGTAATGGCATCGAAGTAGCTATGGGTGGCGGCCGCCGAAGCTTTATTCCGCGTGTTGAAGGGGCTGACCCTGAAAATAACAGACAGGGAGAACGGCTTGATGGAAGAAATTTGACTGATGAATGGTTAAACACTTTGAGCAATAGTGCCTATGTCTGGAATAAAGAACAATTTGATGCAATAGATGTTAGTAGCGTAGATCACTTGTTAGGACTTTTTAATGCTTCCAATATGCAGTACTCGCATGACACTGCCAGTGACCAGGGTGGCGAGCCAAGCTTAAGTGAAATGACTGAAAAAGCCATAGAGTTGCTCAGTAAAAATGAAGACGGTTTCTTCCTAAATGTTGAAGCCGGCCGTATCGATCACGCCCATCATGCCTTAAACCCCTATCGTGCCTTAACCGATACGATTGAACTTGCCAACGCCGTTCAAACTGCCGCAGAAATGGTCGATCTCGAAGAAACTTTGATCATTGTGACGGCAGATCATAGTCATGTTTTTACTATTGCGGGATACCCAAAGCGCGGCAATCCAATTCTTGGAAAAGTAGTTGGACTCGATAGCGCAGGCGAACCTAGAACCGAGCCCAGTCTCGCAGCAGACGGCAAACCTTACACCACATTAGGTTATGCTAACGGCCGGGGTCATTACGAGTTACCCGACCGCAATACTGCAGATGCTATTTACACGATGCCAATTAGTGATGAGCGACGGAACGACCTTAGTGAAGTTGATACTACTCATGAAGGTTTTCATTCCGAAGCACTTGTGCCTTTAGGAGATGAAACTCACGCCGGTGAGGATGTGGCAATTTATGCTATTGGACCAGGTGCGGATTTAATCCGTGGGGTAATGGAGCAGAACGTCATCTTTCACGTCATGATGGAAGCATCTCAGTTAGAGTCTCGTTAATTGAGTTGAAAATCATAAACCGGACCTAACTTCAGAATCGTAGTAAGCTGATCCAGAGCTTGTCTACATTCATTAAGCAGCGCAGGATCGGCCAAGTCTTCCGGAGCCAACCGCGTACGATAATTAGCTTCGATCCATTTTTTTAGATCACGATAGAGCGCATCGGACAGAAAGACCCGTGCTTTGCAATTCGTAATTTGTTCTTCACTCATTACCACGCGCAAGCGCAAACAAGCGGGTCCTCCACCATTATTCATACTTTGACGCAAATCAAAATAGATCACTCTATCGATTTCCTCATGCGCCGATTCCAGTTCAGTTAGATAATTATAAACTGGCTCTACCTCTTTACACTCTGCCGGAACAACAATAGAAGTTCCTTGAGAACCTGGAATACTTACTAATTGTGAGTTAAATAAATAAGAAGAAACTGCATTTTCCAGACTAACCTTGCTACTTGGAACTTCGATGTAAGACAATTCTTTACCGAAAAAAGCAGAATTCAGGTCTTCTTTAAGTTTACTTTTATCCAAAAAAGCTTCCTCATGAAAAAATAGTAAGCTTTGATTTCCAACTGCAATAACATCATTATGAAATACGCCTGCATCAATCGCTGCTGGATTCTGCTGCGCATAAACCGTTTTATTCTCCAGTAGACAGTGGCTTCGCGCTATTGCCTCACAAGAATCCAACGTTTGTCTGGCCGGAAATTTTAATGGTTTCCTAGAGTTGTATTTCCTACTGCTTCCATAAACGAAGAGTTCTGCGCCTTCGTCGCCATAGTTATTACAGAATCGAGTATGATTGGCAGCACCTTCATCGGCAAAGAGTGGCCCTGAAGGCAATGCTTTGTGATGAACATAGCTTTGATCACTGAATATAGATCTCAGAACTCGGGAAGTCGTGTCAATCTCGATAGAGCGATGGAACATGCTAGTTAAGTTAGCGGGAGTAATATGAGTTTTCCCATCGCTAGTATCAAAAGAAGGACTAACAGTGGCTGCATTCGCCACCCACATTGAAGAGGCTGAACAAACGGAGGCAAGGATCTCTGGAGCAGTTTTAGCAACCTTAGCTATTAGCCCAACATCATCGTCAGCAGAAAAACCCAAGCTTCTTAAAGTTGGAATATGGGGCCTTTCTTGAGGCGGCAACACTGCCTGTTTAAGGCCAAGTCGATGCAATTCCATCATCTTCTCGAGACCTTGCAAAGCAGCCGCCCGAGGCGACGAAATTAAGCCGTCATGAGCCGATGACGCCACATTCCCATAGGACAAACCGGAATAATTGTGACTCAAGCCAACGATACCATCAAAGTTAACTTCGAAACTTGTAGCGTCGCTCATAAAGAAATGCCAGGAGCAAGCGACTCAGGTAATTCGACAGATTGACTGAGCATACTGGCGATGGGGTATGCGCTGTAGTCGGCGGCATAATAGGCACCTGGTCGATAGTTTCCACTCGCACCAACGCCACCAAACGGCGCAGCGCCACTGGCTCCCGTAATTGGGCGGTTGAAATTAACAATACCTGCTCTAATTAGGCTAAAGAAAGTTTTCCATGATTCTTGATTATCACTTAAAAGCCCTGCAGAAAGGCCATAATAAGTGTTATTGGATTTTTCGATAGCTGAATCGAGGCTTTCTGCCCATTCAACTTGCAACAACGGTCCAAAACATTCTTCATCCGGCAAATCCTTTGCTGTAGTAATATCTATTAAGCCCGGCCGAAGAAAGGGGAAGTTTTTGTCAGGTCTATGCAATGCAACAATAGGAATAGCACCATTTTCAGTAAGCGTGGTTTCGAATTTCAAGATATTATCGGCTGCTACATTCGATATTACTGGACCCATGAAACAATCGTCCCCTGTACCAACCCGAATTTTCTTTGTAGCTTCCGCTAAAGTCTTTACTAGTTCTTCATTTCCTGAGTTACGCACTAATATTAATCGACGAGCACAAGTACAGCGCTGACCCGCCGAAATAAAAGCTGATTGAAGAATCATATAGACGGCCGCCCTGCTATCCCTTACTTCGTCTACAACCAGTGGATTGTTTCCACCCATCTCCAGGGCCAACATCTTATGAGGCTGACCGGCCAAAGCCCGATGAATAGCATGACCCGTTTTCGAGCTGCCGGTGAACAATACTCCATCAACACCCTCAGCATTAACTAATGCTTCTCCTGTCTCCCCACCACCTTGAACCAGATTTAGAACCCCCGAAGGAATGCCTGTTTCAGCCCAACATTGAACCATTAATTCACCAACCAATGGTGTTAACTCCGAGGGCTTAAAGACCACAGAGTTACCTGCCAATAGCGCTGGAATAATATGCCCATTAGGAAGATGCCCTGGAAAGTTGTATGGGCCTAAAACAGTGAACACACCAATTGCTCGATGTTCTAACTGAACAGAAATATTGTTGCTCTCTTTGCCAAAACTTCCCGTTCGGTCATGATAAGCCTTGACCGAAATAGCAGCTTTGCCAATCATAGTGGCAATTTCCGTCTTACTTTCCCAGAATGGCTTGCCTGTTTCTCTATGTATTGCCGTTGCTAATTCTTCTGACCGCTTTTCTATTTGGCCGATAAAAGCAGAGACATAGGAAGATCTTTGTTCAAAGGTGAGCAATTTCCACTCGACAAAAGCTGACCTGGCTGTTTGTATTGCTCGCTCGACAAAGTTGTTACTGGCTGCACTCCCTTTCCAAAGGAGTTCGCCTGTGGCAGGGTTTTCTGAAGAAAAATCCTCGCCGTTATCCGGTAGCCATTCACCACCCACATAGTGTTTTTGCGTTACCTGACTCATAACTTCACCGTAATTCCAAGATTTGTATTTGGGCACCTACACTGACTCCCAATACCGATGCATCTTTTTCCAGAATAGAAACTTCTTCTCCGTTACTGTGACTCACCTTAGCCAAAATCAAACGGTAGTCCGTTAATTTGCGATTGCTAACGATGCACAACGTTGCTTCATTATCACTCTGCTGCGAGATCAAGCTACTAATGGAAGCCGTTCTAGCATTTTTGATTGATGCTATATTTGCGCGCTCACACTCCATGACCGGTCCCGCATCAAATATGTCAACAGTTCCTTGGTAGCTAAACCCTTCATGTTCTAGCAGCTTCCTCGCCGCAACAGAGTCTTTATGAGATTTTCCAACTACATCTACAGCTTCTTGATCCAGCAGCTCTAGATAAACTGGAAATCTAGGCATTAAATCTGAAATAAATTGAGACCCATTG
>MDSW01069753.1_pt1 | contig 15284 bp, 13 predicted proteins | sample 811171 | NCBI WGS metagenome assembly MDSW01 (sample SAMN05326641, study PRJNA326480) | marine metagenome | isolation source: seawater | place: Atlantic Ocean: North West | collected 2012 | reverse complement strand
ACTGATCGTCGATGCTGCTGATGGTGATTATGGTGGTAATGTAACTATTAATATTACTGATGGCTATACAGATACATCTCTAACAATTGATGCTTCTACACTTGATGTTGACCCAACAAATTCAGCTACTGGTGAGGTACTAACAGTTAACAATAACGATACTAATGTTAAATTAACTGTACTAGGTGGTGCTGGTAGAGATGACTTTAATGGTAATGGTGGTGCAGAGAGCGTTCAAGGTAACGGCGCTGAAGATAATCTTTCTGGTGGTGGCGGTAACGATACCCTAGAAGGTGGTGCTGGAGCCGATGTTCTTGAAGGTGGTGCTGGTACTGACTCTATTGTTGGTGGCGCTGGTAATGATACTGTTAATGTTACAACATTTGGTGACTTTAAGACTGCTGGAGGTTCAGAAACAGTTGATGGTGGTGCAGGTACAGATACACTAGCCTTTGCTGCTAATGCAGAGCTTGTTCTAACAGCTCCAGAAGTTTCTAAATTGTACTCAATTGAAAAAATCACTATCGCAACACAAGGTAACGCTGCGACAATGACATTCGGTAATGAAACATTTACAAATCTAGGTAATGATTCTTTACAAATCACTGCTAATACAGGTGCTGCTGCTACTAAAATAGATGGTTCGGCTGTAAGTAATGGTGCTTTCGTCATTATTATGGAAGCAACTGCTGCTGACTCCAATGATACATTAATTGGTGGTTCAGGTGATGATATCTTTAGAGTTGTTAGCACAGCTGAAATGACTTCAAGTGATGTTATCACTGGTGGTGCTGGTACAGATACAATTCAAATGAATGTATCTGCTGCTGCTGCAACTGGTGATTTCGACTTTAATAATGTTACAGGAGTTGAACAGATTACAGCTTATGTAAATCCATTAACAGGTCTTGATGCTGGTGCAGTTGATATTCAAATCGCTAAACATTCAACAGCTGCTCTTAATACAGGCGCATTTACAGTTGATATGTCAAATATGACACAAAATACTGTTAAGTTTAATGTTACTGGTGGTGCAGTAACAGATGTTAAGAAAAACTTTACTATTACTGGTGGTGCTAAAGCAGACTCACTATACGGTTCAGGCGGTAACGATGTTATTGATGGCGGTGGTGTTCTAGTCGGAGATAGTATTACTGGTGGAGCTGGTAATGACTCATTAACAGGTCAAGCTGGCGCTGATACTATTGGTGGTGGTACTGGTAATGATACCATCAATTCAAATGGTGGCGCTGACTCACTTACTGGTGGAGCTGGTAATGATGTCATTAATGCTGGCGATGGTATTGACAACATTGATGGTGAAGGTGGTCAAGATACAATAACTACCGGTGTTGGAAATGATACAGTTCTTTATGATGCTGCTGCAGATTCAACAGGAGCTAATAAAGACGTTATTACAGACTTTACACAATCAACCATTAATGCAGTTACAGGTGATACAGTCACAGCTGGTGATAATATTAGTATTAACTTTGGCACTCTAGCTGATAACAAAATATTCACTCTTTCTGATAAAGGTGATGTTGAAAATGCTGGTTTAGCTGGCGCCGCAATTGATGGTGTATTAGGTTCATTTATCTTTGCTGATGATACATCTACTATATATCTAGATTTCAATGGTGATGGCCTATTAAATGCATCTGATCTTCAAATTACAGTAACTGGACTAAGCTCATTCCACAGTAATGATATCAATGCTATTGTTACAATGGGTGGACAGGGTGAAGCTGGTACTGGTGGTAATGGTGATGACTCTATTACTGGTGGTGCGGGAGCTGATACTCTAACTGGTAACTATGGTAATGATACATTATCAGGTGCTGGTGGTGCTGATAGCCTTTATGGTAATGGTGGTAATGATACACTTACTGATGCAGCCGGTGCTTCTTCATTAAGCGGTGGTGCTGGTGATGATGTTCTAACTGGCGGTGCCGGTATTGATAGCATGACTGGTGGTACTGGTGATGATATCTTCAAACTATTAGAAGATGCGAATGCTGACCGTGATGTTGTTACTGACTTTGAAGATGCTGGAGCAGTAGTTGGTGATACTATTCAACTTTCAGCTGGTGAAACGACAGTTGCTACAGCAGCTGGTGCAGCCCCTGTTGTTCACGTTCAAACAGCAGATGCGACTGCAGGTGCTGACTTAACATTGTCTGGTGGAGTTACAACTGCTACTGCTGATATTGTTATCTTACCTTATGCTAACCAAGCAAACGCAACATTGTCTGCTACTGATAATGGTACAGAGTTATTGAAACTGATTACTGCTGCTAATGAAGCTACAGCAACTGGTATTACAGCTTCTGCTAATGCCGACCAAACTTACTTCGTCGCATATGATGGCGGAAAAGCATATATCTATATCGGTGACTCAGATGCCGTTGGAACAGCAAATGATGATATTGATGCTGGTGAGTTTATTGTGGTAGCTGTACTTGATGGTGTTACAGCCGGATCGCTTGTGGCAGCTGACTTTGCAGTACTAGCTACATAAACAGCTAATGATTTAAAATTAAAGGGAAGCTTAAGCTTCCCTTTTTTTTTGTCTAAATGTAATAAAATAGATTATAAATATTATTATGAATAAAAAATTTCTTCATGTTGGTTCTGGTCTATTAACAAAAGAAAGAACAACTAAGGTTTTTTCGGGTCAAGAATGGGATGAAGTCCGCTTGGATATAGATGAGTCGGTTAAACCTGATATTATCGCATCTTTAACAGATATGTCTGCAGTAGAGAGCAATAAATATGATGGTATCTACTCGTCACATAATATTGAACATGTTTATGCTCATGAAGTACCTATTGCATTTAAAGAGATGCATCGTGTATTAAATAATGATGGATTTTTAATTATTACTTGTCCAGATATTCAAGAAGTATGTGCTCATGTTGCTAAAGGTAATCTTGTTAATCCTTTATACCAATCATCAATGGGACCTATTTCTCCTCTAGATATTCTATATGGTCACAGAGCCTCTCTAAAGGCTGGTAATCATTATATGGCTCACAAAGTTGGTTTTACAGGTGAAGTATTATATGGAACTATTAAGGATGCAGGTTTTAAATCTGCTGTTGTTTGCTTTAAGAAAAAACAATTTGCATTGTGGTGTATTGCTTACAAGGAACTTTTATTATCGAAAGAAGAATTAACACAAGAACTTAGTAATCATATAGATATATCACTTTAGAGGTATTTATGACTAATTCTAATAGTAAAACATTTCATTCATTATATTCAATTTATTATGAAAGTGATGGTTTTAATATTAAAGGTGAAAAGCTTATGGGCAGACAAGCTGCAGGCCTATCTTTTCTTAAAGGAATAATACAATCTGATCAATATGATGATTTTGGGGTTTATATAAGATCCCTTAATGATAGAGAGGTTTTGAAAGAGCAATTAAATGAATTGATTTCATTATCCAAAAAGACAAAAGATGTATCTATTATTCCTTACGAACAACCTTTATTAACAAAACCATTCGGAGGCATTCAACTTCCTGGCCCAGTTTTAAATCAATTCGCTAAAATAAGAGGATGGTATGGACATTCTGAGTATAGTTTAGTAGGGATTACACACACGACTGCATCACATTTAATTATGTCGGGTATTTCCTCTTTATTAACTGAACCTATAATGCCTTGGGATGCAATAATATGCACATCAAATTCTGTTTATGAAACCGTTTCTAAAATTATCAATGCGCAGAAGGAGTTCTTATCTCATAGATATAATACAAAAATTGATTTTCTTCCAAAACTTCCTATTTTACCTTTAGGAATTAATTGCAATGAATTTGATTACTCTGATGAATACATAAATCAATCAAGAAAAGAATTAGGTATTAATGAAAATGATATAGTTATTTCATATGTTGGAAGACTTAGTTTTCACGCTAAAGCACACCATATCCCAATGTATCTGGCGCTTGAAAATTGCGCAAAACTACTTGGTTCTGACAAAAAAATTCACCTTATTCAAACTGGGTGGTTTGCAAATGAGTTTATTGAAAATGAATTCAAAAGTGATTCCAGATCAATATGCCCCTCTGTTAACTGTATTTTTCTGAATGGCAAAGATCAAAATAATAAAAAACAAACACTTGCTGCTTGTGATATTTTTATTTCTCTAAGCGATAATATTCAAGAGACATACGGTTTAACACCTTTGGAGGCAATGGCATCAGGTAAACCAGTAATTGTTTCTGATTGGAACGGTTATAGAACTTCTGTAAGAGATGGAGAGGATGGATTTCTTATTAAGTCATTGTCACTTCAGAAAGGGCATGGGGAACAATATGCTTATGATTATATGCTCGGTAAATTAAGCTATGATATGTATATTGGCAGCACTGTTCAAAATGTAGCAATTGATGTTCAGGATTGTATTAATAAATTAATGATATTGATTAATGATAAAGAAAAAAGAAAAAAAATTGGCTTACAAGGAAAAAAAAGAGCTAATGATGACTTTTCTTGGAACACTATACTATCCCAATACGAAGAATTGTATTCTGAGTTAAACAGTATTAGAACATCTGAGAATACAAAATTTAAAGCTTTTTCAAATAAAATTATTCCAAGTGATCGAATGGATCCATTTTATTTATTTGGGGAATACCCAACAGATCAAATTACTTCATTGACAAATATTACACTCAATAATGAAATTAATGTTTTAGATCTGAATACTTTATATAATTCATCTAGTGTTAATTATATTAGCACTTTGCCAAATCAAGAGTTAATTGATAATGTTTTGAGTAATTTAGAAAAAGAAGATATTTTAGATATTAATCAGATAACTAAAATAATTGAAGAAGACGAAGAAGAAGTGATGAAAGCAGTTATCTTTCTTATAAAGTATGGTTTTGTAACCACTTTAACTGATAAAAATGAGTAAAAAAAAGAAAATATTATTTACACACCAAAACTTTCCTGGGCAGTTTAAGCATCTAGCTCCAGCTTTAGTAGATAAATATGAAGTTCATTCGTTGTCATTAGGAGATAATGAGATTGAAGGTATACAGCACCATAAATATAGCCTTAATGGACAACTCAACACAAAAAATTTAAATAGATTAACTATTGAATTTGAATCTAAAATGATAAGAGCTTTATCTGCAGGAGATAAGTGCTTAGAAATTAAAAAATCAGGATTTAATCCTGATTTAATTATTTCACATCCTGGTTGGGGAGAAAATCTTCTTCTTAAAGAAATTTGGAAAGATACAAAATTGATCAATTATTTTGAGTTCTACTATAATACAAAAGACTCCGATGTTGATTTTGATTTAAAGGAGCAAGAAAGACCAAAACATAATTATGATCTAACAACTAAGTTAGTTGCTAGAAATGCACCATTGCTTCTAGCATGCAACCAAAGTGATTTAATGATCGCACCTACAAATTTTCAAAAATCAACTGCCCCATTGGAATATAGAGATAAAATCAAAGTTGTTCATGAGGGTGTAGATACTGAAATAGTCAAAAAAACTGATAAAGAATCAATTGATATTTATGATGATAAAAATTCAGATGACAAAGTAACACTTACAAAGAATGATAAAGTCATAACCTTTGTTAATAGAAACTTAGAGCCATACAGGGGATACCATATCTTTATGAGGTGTTTGCCTGAAATTATAAAAAAACACCCTGATGCTTATATTTTAATTATTGGGGGTAATGAAGTTAGTTATGGCGCATCGCCAAAGAATGGAAGTTATAAGGATCTATATTTTAATGAAATAAAAAATAAAATTCCTGAAAATCATAAAATAAAATTTTTAGGAAGGGTGCCTTACGAAATTTTGTTAAATATATTTGGAATATCGAGTGTTCATGTATATTTAACATATCCATTTGTATTATCGTGGTCCATGTTAGAAGCTATGTCTATGGAGGCTTTAATTTTAGGCTCTAAAACACCACCTGTTGAAGAAGTAATAATCAATAATAAAAATGGTTTGCTAGTAGACTTTTTTGACCACGAAGAAATGTCACAAAAGATTATTAGTATTCTTAATAATCCAAAAGAATATGAAAAAATTAGAAAAGAAGCACGAAAATTTATAGTCAAAAATTATGATCTAAAATCAATTTGTTTACCAAAACAGATAGATTTAATTGAGGGCTTGCTATAATGAAAGTTAAAACTGTTTTTAGTGATGTTAAACAAATTATCAATTCTGGACACAAAGATAAGAGAGGTCACTTTACTGAAATATATAATAAAGAACTATTTAAGGAAAAAGGTATTAAAGATAATTTTATTCAGGATAATTTTTCCTTTTCAAGAGATAAATTTACCATCAGAGGCATGCATTTTCAAAATAAACCAAAAGCACAAAGTAAGCTTATTCGAGTAGTTAATGGTTTAATTGAAGACTTTTTTATAGATCTTAGACAGAGATCAAAAACCTATTTAAAAAGTTCATCAATAACTCTCTCACCTAACAATGGATGGTTGTATATTCCAAGAGGTTTTGCACATGGGTTTTGTACTCTAGAAAACAACACATCAATATTATACAAAGTTGACAATTATTATTCTCCCAATGATGATATGGGAATAAACTGGAATGATGATTATTTTAATTTAAATTGGCCTCTAAAAAATAATAAACCTATTTTGTCTTCTAAAGATAAAAATCTTCCAAAATGGATTGATATTTCTAATAAAGTAAATTTTTAATTATGAAAAAACAAAGTTCGCATAAATACTTAATTACAGGTGGTTATGGATTTATTGGGTCAGCTCTAATAAGAGAGCTTATTACTAATAATAATAACACAATAATAAATATAGATAAGCTTGGCTATGCATCTAATAAAAATGCAATAGGGTCAGTTAGAGGAAATAAAAATTATCATTTTTATAAAGGAGATATTTGTAACGATAAAATTATTTCAAATGCCCTTAAAAAACATAGTCCAGATTTTATTATTCATTTAGCAGCAGAGACGCATGTTGATCGATCGATAGATGATCCAAGTGGTTTTGTTGTTTCCAATATTTTAGGGACATATAATTTACTGAATTCTTCCCTTGCTTATTGGAGAAGTTTAAGAAAAAAACAAAGAGAGAAATTCAAATTAGTATTGGTATCTACAGATGAAGTGTTTGGATCACTGAAGCTAAAAGATAAAAAATCAACTGAAAATAGCTTATATAAACCAAATAGTCCTTATTCAGCCTCAAAGGCTTCAGCTGATCATCTTGGAAGGGCTTGGTTTAGAACATATAAGCTTCCTATAATAACAACAAACACATGTAATAATTATGGACCATGGCAATTTCCTGAAAAGTTAATTCCCTTAACTATATTAAAATGTATTCAAAATAAAAAGATACCTGTTTATGGAAACGGGAAACAGATAAGGGATTGGATTTATGTAGATGATCACATCAGGGGGTTATTAAAAGTAATTACTAAAGGTAAAATCGGAGATACTTATAATATTGGCAGCAATAATGAATTAAGAAATATTGATGTTGTTAAATCAATATGCTCTATTCTAGATGAGGTTTATCCTAAAAAGAAAGGTAAATATAGTGAATTAATTCAATATGTTAGTGATAGACCAGGTCATGATACGAGATATGCAATTGATAATAATAAAATTACTAAACTTGGTTGGAAGCCAAAATATTTTTGGAAAGAAAGTCTAAAAAGGACTGTTATTTGGTATATTAATAATCAAGATTTCCTGATGAATGATAGCGCTAAGAATTACTCTGGAGAAAGACTTGGGAAGATCTAGAAAAAGAAACTTTCTTGTTACAGGTGGATCAGGTCAGATAGGTTCTGAATTAAAATCTTTAAAAAGTAGCGATAAAATTAATTTAATATTTCCATCATCTAGTTTAATGGATATTAGTAAAAGAAAATCAATTGCCAATTATTTAGAAAAAAAAAATATTAGTTTTGTAATAAATTTGGCAGCCTTTACTGATGTTAATGGAGCTGAGGATAAAAAAAGGGAATGTTATAAAATTAATTCAAAAGGAGTTGAATACTTATCCATAGAAACTGCCTTAAGAGATATACCAATTATTCATTTTTCAACAGATTATGTATTTGGAAATAAGCCATCAGGAATAAAAAAAACGAATGATGTATGTTTACCTTTGAATTATTATGGCTTCACAAAACTTGAGGGTGAAAACTTTATTCTTCGAAACAATAGAAAAGGATATGTTGTAAGATTAGCATCTGTTTTTGGTAAAAATGGTGATAATTTTGTCAAAAATATTACTAGATTGATATATTTACAAAAAGATTTAAAAATTGTTTCTGATCAAAAAATTTCTATGACTTCATCACAGGATGTAGCTCAGAATATTTATTATCTTATTGATTTAATTGAAGAAAAAATTGAATCTAACACAAATGATCGCATCTTACATTTTGCAAATAAAGGCTACACTAACTGGTTTAAAGTTTCTAAAGTAATTCTAAATGAAATTGAAAAATTTAATAATAAAAAGAATTTCATTAAGTTAGAATCTATTAAATCCGATGATTGGGAGGCATCAGCTAAGAGACCCATAGATTCAAGGCTTAAAGTGAATTATAAAGAATTAGAAAAGAAAAATATTATTTTACCTAATTGGGAAAAAAGAGTAAGAGAAGTCGTAAAAAGTCTCATACCTATATATAACGGAGAAAAATTTGAGCAGTAATACAAAGGGAATAATCCTAGCGGGAGGTGCTGGTACTAGACTTCATCCAATGACTAAAATAATGTCTAAACAATTACTTCCAATTTATGACAGACCAATGATTTATTATCCTTTATCAAATTTAATTAATTGTGGGATAAAAGAAATCCTTATTATAACTACACCTGAAGATCAAAACTCATTTATAAAGTTAATTGGAAATGGCGAGCAATTTGATGTCAAAGTAGAATATGAAATCCAAGACAAGCCAGAAGGAATTGCTCAAGCCCTAATTATTGCTGAACATTGGCTAGAAGGAAAAAATTCGATATTAATTCTTGGAGATAATTTATTTTTCGGAAAAAACCTACAAGAGGTCGTGCTTAAAGCAATAGAAGACAATAAAGGTGCTACAATATTTGCTTATCAGGTTAATGACCCTGAGAGATTTGGTGTAATTAACTTTATTGGAGATAAAGTAGATTCAATAGTTGAAAAACCAATAGAACCGAAATCCAATTGGGTTGCTACGGGTATGTACATTTTTAACGAGGAAGCTTCAGATTTAACAAAAAAATTAAAAAAATCTGATAGAGATGAATACGAAATTACAGAGCTAAATAACATATATTTACAGAATGACAAATTAAATGCTGTATTATTAGACGATAGTTTTTATTGGTTAGATACAGGAACACCGGACTCATTATTGGAGGCTTCAAACAGGATTAAGAATCTTAAAGATAGCAATATAATTGAAGATGGAGAGCTGATTAAATAATTATTCCTGTAAAGCTCTCATTGATAATTTGGTTATAGGATTCATTATATAACTTAAGACTGTTCTTTCTTCTCCAATAATTGATACATCACATACCATACCTGATTGAACGATAATATCTTGTTTTTCTTCTATAGATTTAGCATCCACCTCTATTATTGCAGGATAATAACTAACGCCTTCTTCATTTACAGTTGTATTTGCGGCAACTTTAGTTACTATTCCATCAACCATCCCGTAAATAGCCACATCATAGGCTGTAAATGATATTTTAGCTTTTTGTCCAGATTTAACATATGCAATATCTTTTGAATTTACACCTGCTTCAATTTTTAATGTATCATCTTCTGGAACAATTTCAGCCAGAAGAGTTCCTTCTTTAACAATTTGGCCAACATTATCAACATTAACTTTACTTACTGATCCAGAAATAGGCGATGAAACAAATGAGAAATCAAGTTTACGTTTAGCTGTTTCGTATCTTTTCTCTGCCTCAATTAAAAGTAGTCTCTCATCTAACAATCTGAATTCTGAGTCTGATCCCTTATTTACTAAATCTTCAAGTATTTTAACTTTTCTAGATCTTGTTTGGACTTCAGAATCAACTAAGTTGAATAAATCAGTTGCACTTTTATGATCCACAACAAATAAGACTTCTCCAGAATTCACTTCATCACCTAGTGAAGTTCTTATTTCTTCAACTGGTCCAGTAATAGCTGTTTGAATTAAATGGACCTTTGAATCAGGTCTAACTGAACCTTGTGCCCTTACAACTTGATTAACTTCTGCTATAGATGCCCAAATCAAAAAAATTATTGAGAATGCGGCTATAAACCAAAATAAAATATAAGACTTTTTCATCTCATTTAAATTTTCGGGAATTAAATATTCCACAAATGACAAGATGTTTTCTTCATTAAAAATTTTATTATTTTTAAAATATAATTTTATTTTTTCTATAATTTTTTTCATATATTTATCCTTTTAAGGATTTGTTTGCTTAAGAATTTGTTCACGTGGTCCAAAGGCAGCTAATTTACCGTCAACAATAACAGCAATTTTATCTGCTCTTAATAAATGGTTTGTTCTGTGGGTAGCGATTAAAATAGTCGGGTTATAAGGTAACGACATAATATTATTAATAACCATTTCTTCTGTATTTCCATCCATAGAGCTAGTTGGTTCGTCAAGAACTAAAAGCTTTGGTTTTCGTATTAGTGTTCTTGCAAGCGCAATAGCCTGTCTTTGGCCTCCAGAAAGATTAGAACCATTTTCTATCAAGTTATAACTATAACCACCTTGAAGTTTTGCAATGAAATCATGTGCTCCGGATAGAGTAGCGGCTTCAATTACTTGATCTTCGGAGGCAGATTCAAAACCTGAAGTGATATTTTCATATACAGACCCTGTGAATAACTGAATTTTTTGAGGGCAATAACCAATAAAAGTTCTTAGTTTATCAGATGGAATATTTTTTATATCATAGCCACCGAGATTAATTATACCTTTAGATGGATTTAAAAACCCTATTATGCTTCTTAGTAATGTTGTTTTTCCACTTCCAATATTGCCAACAAAACCAACCTTTTCTCCATCTTTTATATCAATATTAATATTTCCAAGAATTTCATTATCATCGATATTGCATGTTAGATCTTTGATAATTAAGTCACCATTTTTTATATCTATAGCTCTATAGCTCTCGGTTTCTTCATCTCTAGTTTCTTCGGACATAACTTCATTAACTTTTCTAAATGCAGAAATTGCGTGATTATATCTCGTTAATAATTGGCTAGCTTGTACAAGTGGAGAAAGTATTCTTCCAGATAGAATCACACAAGCTATTAAAGCGCCAGATGTAATTTCAAGGTTTCCAACTAATACAACTCCGTAACAAACTATTCCTGCTTGAGCAATTTGGAGACCAGTTTGAGAAAATGTTACTGAAAAGTTTAAAACTGATCTTGCTGTAGTTGAAGCTTTGCTCTGGTTTTCTATACTTCCATTCCATTTGTCATGTAAAAACTTTCCTCCAGCTACTGTTCTAACAGTCTCAACATTATTTAATAATTCAGATAAAATATTCATTTTACCTTGTTGCATCTTTAAATTTCTTTCACTGTACCTTTTAAGAAATGGTTGAATTATAGCGGAAACACCAAGAACTAAAGGAACAATAAGAATAGGAACAATAGCTAAAGGTCCTGCTATCATATAAATTACACCAAGAAAAAGAAACATAAACGGAAGGTCAATGAATGCAACCATGCATGCGGTTGTAAAAAAATCTCTAACTCCTTCAAATTCTCTAATTACAGAACCAATTCCTTTTCTTTTCAAAAGAAATTCACTACTATGGCTCATAATTTTTTTAAAAAGACTATCATTAATAGTTCTTTCTAATTTCATTCCTGTCATATCAATAAAATGCCCTCTTAATAATTTAACAAGAAAATCAAATAAAATAACAATAGCCATACCTATTGTAAGTGCAATAAGAGTGCTGTAAGCACTATTAGGCATAACTCTATCGTAAACTGTCATTATGTAAAAAGCGCTTCCTAGTCCAAAAAAATTAATAAAAATTGATGCTAAAGCAATTTGAACATATGTACCTTTATTTTGTATAATTGATCCCCAGAACCAATGTTCTCTATATGAATTAATTATATTTTGTTTTTTTTCCGTCATGGCAGTATTCCAATATGAGAAATTAGTGTTCTATTCTGATGTAAATACATAAAATACCCGTGTAAAAGGTTTATTTCTGTATCAATAATATTTTCCAACAAAGAAATTTCCTCAATATAACTGTTAACTAATGCTTCAGCAGAAAAACTAACAACATCTATACGATCATTGACAATTTTTCTCTGGTTAATTGTATCTAAAAAGGAAGTATAAAGTTCAACTCTAGTATTCTGCGAACTTTCAATTATATTGACTATTTCATTTTCTTTCACATCGTCTAATTTTTGTTCAATTCCTATCGACATTTTTGAAGCATTAGCCTTAGCTTTAGCTGATGAAATCTTTGCCGACCCTCTACCAAAAGTAAAGATAGGCATAGAGAAATATAATCCTCCTCTTATATCTTTATCATTTAATTCATCGTCATCAATATCATAGCTTGTATATCTTGTTCTTATTCCAAATTGAGGACGAAATTCACTTTTCGTTAATGAGGTCTCATTATTACTTCTATCATAGTTTAATCTAGCGTTTGTTACCTCATAAGATTCACGAGAATTATAGTTTATTAAAGGGATTAAAATTTCTGGAAAACTAAAATCACTGAATTTTGTATTAAAAAAATATTCAAAATTTCCTATATCTTGATTTTTTAGAGTTTTATATCTTTGTACCTTAGAGTAAAGGGTATTATATTTTATAGAAAAAATTGCAAGTTCAATAGGATCTGATATTCCCAATTGAACTCTTTCTCTTATTTTATTCATATATGGCTCAAGGTCCTCAAGTATTTCATTTGAATAATTGAATAAGAGTTCTGATTTTAAAGCACTTAAATATATTCTATTAGCATCAAGTATTAAATTAGAGAACGCCATATCTTGCTCAATTTTTGACATATTATACTCGTTCATAGCTATATTAATCCTGCTATTTATTGCTCCACCTTGATAAATTGCTTGACTTAATTCTACTGCTACATCAAAGCTATCATCCTGTCTTTTTCTTAGAGAGTTTTTATCAGTAACATCTCTATCAATAACTTGGTCGTTAATTACCTGGAGCGATAATTCAGGTAACCTATGTCTTTTTTGAAACCTTAAAGTCATATTTTTTTCTTCAACAGTAGATTTCGCAAATGAATATTCAGGTTGTTGAATTATGCTTACTCTAATAAAATCAAAATAGGTTTTTTCTTCAATTGTAGAGCTTGTAGATCTTAAAACAGAAAATGAAGGCGAAAATATATCAACTTTAATATTTTCTTCACTATTAGCATTGGTGCTAATAAGAAGAATAAAAAGCAATTTATGAAACGCTCTTAAATATGTCTTAAAATTAAACATAATTTACTCGAAAGATTACCTTACAGGTATTATTTCTTTTTCTTTTTTTTCGAGGTCTTTCCATTGGTTGAAGAATCATCAGGTTGACTCGTAGTTTTTTGATCCTCTAATGCTGTTGCTATTTTTTCCGATACTTCTTTCGCAGAACTAACCAAACTATTAATTACATCATTTACTCTATTTCCAGGTATTTCAATAGTTCCTGATTGTTGAACATTGCCTTCAGCATTCGTTTCTAAAGTTTGTATTTTAAGTATACCATTTACTAATGTTACAGAACCCACGCCTTCAATTATCATAATAATCTCCCTAAATATATATTAACTAGATAAGTATTAAATTAAATATTTCAAGGTATAAAATAATTCGCTTGGAAAGTTAATATTTTAAACAAAAATGTTTGTTTCTTTTTAAAAGCTTAACCAACCTGTTAATATATATTTTTCTTTTTTTTCAACTATATTGCCTCTGTGTGCATGAGTCCAATTTGCCGGCCAAATGAGTGTTTGACCTTTTTTGGGTTTAAATTTTAATCCAAAATGAAGAAATTCTGTTTCTCCAGTTTCATTTACATCATTAAGGTATGTCATCCAGGCAAAAACTCTTTGTGAAAGATTAAGGGAATCTCTCTCAGTATGCCAGCCTTTATTATGACCACCTAATTCATATTTTTGAATTTGAAATCTACCCATTTTAAGGTTTCCTAGGCTTTTAACAAAAGGGTATTTATTCGAATAAGCCACATAACAATTTTGTAAATGGGATATATATTCAGAAAAAATTTTATATTTATTATCTTTTAGATCATTTGGGCTGATAACTATCTCTGTAGCATTTTTTAAAGAAGGGTCAAATTTTTGACCTCCCATTACTCCAGCATTATGCAGACTTTTATTTTCTTCATAGAATTTTATGACTTTTTCAAATAATTTATCATCATTAATTTGATAAATACCTATAAAATTCTCTGATTTACCTTCAATATTTTCAATTTTATTCATCAAATAAGCCCCTCAAAAAATTATTCCTTACTCGTTGCCAAATATAATACTTCCATCAATTTCTTCATCAATTTTTTGTGCCTCTTCTTTCCTCTCAGATGACGAATAATAAATAATTGATAAGGCTTTTTTAATCCCTTTATCGTTTGGAAACGCCTTTTCAGCACCTTTAAGCACTTTTTCTGCATCGGTAACTTTTTCAATTTGATAAAGAGTCATAGCTATCTCAATAATGATATCAACTCTTTTTGGCGCGAGAGCATTTGCACGAGCTAAGTAATTTATTGCCTTTTGATGGTTTTCTTTAGTATCTTCTTTTTTTAAGATATGAGCATATTGTATAAGAGATCCCAAATGATCTTTATCAATTTTTAAGCATTTGAGAGTATATTCTTCAGCTTTTTTATATTTTTTTTCTTTGAAGTAGGTCGAGCTTATACCAAAATTTACTGGTACAGATAAAGGAGTTATCTTATCGCATTTTAAATAATTTTCTCTAGCTTCTTTATACTTTCCTAAATTATTTTTGGTTGCGGCTAAATTAATAAGTATTGCATAGTTATCAGGTATCAACCCAGCTAATTCTGACCATGTTTCTTCGGCATTTTTCCAATCTGAATTAGATGTAAATTTATTAGCTTTATCAATTAATTCTTTTGTATATTGTTCACTTTTCATCTGTTTATGGTGGGCGCGGCTGGGTTTGAACCAGCGACCCCTACGATGTCACCGTAGTGCTCTCCCGCTGAGCTACGCGCCCTTTATTT
>MDSW01032413.1_pt1 | contig 15285 bp, 12 predicted proteins | sample 811171 | NCBI WGS metagenome assembly MDSW01 (sample SAMN05326641, study PRJNA326480) | marine metagenome | isolation source: seawater | place: Atlantic Ocean: North West | collected 2012 | reverse complement strand
TGCGGGCCCTGCCTGAACCGACGGTGGCCTGGTTCGCCCTGCAGTCGTTTGACCTGGATGACAATGTAAAACGACTTGAAGCCGCAGGTCTTGAGCATTCAGGTGTTCTGCGAACCAACTGGGAGTCCAGTGAACGAGGTCTGATCGATTATTCCGGGTTGGTAGCTGTCAACCATGGCTGGGGTGATCAGATGCCGTTCTATATTGATTGGCATGAGACGCCGCATCCTTCAAGCACCAGTCCGGGTGGTATCACATTAAGTGAATTTACTGTCTATCACCCCGATGCCGAGAACCTCGGTGTTGTCTATGGTCAGCTTGGCGTCAATGTCGAGGTTAAAGTTAGCGAGACGGCCGGGTACGACCTTGTGCTTGAAACACCAAAAGGTGAGCTGAGTTTCAGTTCACGTTCCAATGAACCAGTTTTTTATATTGATACCGATGATCTTGCAGGAGGACAGCAATGAAATCAGACATTAACGTTTATGAAGGCTATACAGAGGTTGTTGCCGATGGTTATCAACGCTCCTCGCAATATGTCTCAATGGAGGACGGTTGTCGTATCGCCATCGACATCCTGAAACCGACCATGAACGGTGAACTGCTACCGGGCCCGAAACCGACGGTTGTCCTGGCCACCGGTTACCGGCGCGCCTATTACAAAAAGGAAAACGAATTTAATGCGCCGAAATACGCGAAGCTGACCGGACATCTGCCGGTTGGCGCATTGATTACAGCCTATGAACAGAGACCTGCCTGTCAGCAGGTGATTCATTATGGTTACAACGTTGTCAGCCTGGACTTCCGGGGTACCGGTGCATCTTTTGGTGAGCAGGCCGGTCAGAACTGGCGCAATGGTGCCGACGTTGCTCAGGTTGTTGACTGGATCGCTGAGCAGGAGTGGGCGACAGACAAGGTTGGCATGATTGGTGGTTACTGGGAGGGGGTTATTCAGCTACTCAGCATGGTTTGGCAGCCGAAACATCTCACCTGTGTCATCCCGCAGATTCCACCTTCAATTATGAATGCCACCTTTGACGGTGGTCTGACCATGATCGGTTTTGCCAAGGACTGGTCAGACATGCGCCGGGGCCAGGATGGCGCGGATTATGCCGCGCCAGTTGACGGTGAAGATGGTCAGAAGCTGTTTGATGAAGCGCAGGCCGAAAGGGCGCCTGTCTATGGCGACACTGCAAGTTCGAACACGATGCTGAACGCAACCCGCGATTTTCTGATTCGGGCGGGCCTGAGAAATGCCCCGGAACCGCCGTTTCCGGAATTGGGTCCCCTGCAGGATGTGTTCGATGAGTTTGAACGCATGAATAAAACCAATACCGCGGTCTACCTGCAGACAGGTTGGTGGGATATGACCTTCCCGGGTGCCTGTATCGATCTCTTTAGAGCGCTGACAGTTCCGAAGCGCATTATCGTTGGCCCCTGGAATCATGGTGTGCTGCCAACCCTGGAACCGCTGCGCTGGTTTGATTACTGGTTGAAGGGTATCGACAACGGCATTATGGATGAGCCGGAGATGATCTTTTCGACGTCGACGACAACGCCGGAGTTTGTCTGGAAGGGCACCAATGATTGGCCGCTGCCTGAGTGTGGCAGCCAGACGTTGTTCCTGAACGGTGATGCCCAGGGAACGCAAGCCGTCATTGATGGCGGTTTGTCTGATGCGAGTCCCGCTGAATCCACGGTCAACTATACCGTCGATTACAACGTTGGCATGGGTAACTGTGGTCGGATGCGTTTTATGCTGCGCGATGAATATGTTCGCCACCCGGATATGAATATCAGGGCCAGCAAGAGCATGGCATTCACAGGACCCGAGCTTGCAGAAGATATTGAGATCACTGGCATTGTCACGCTCTGGCTGGAGATGGCAACAACGACTTCAGCCGGTGCCATCCACGCCACGCTGGAAGAAGTTAAGCCAAATGGCGATGCGACCTACCTGAGTGAAGGCTGGCTTGATCTGCGCCATCGCAAGATCAGTGAGTGTCCGCGACCACACGATGGACCTGCCTACCATTCCCAGGGTGAGGCGGACCTGCAGGATGTTGTTCCCGGTGAACGGATGACGGTTCCTGTAGAGATGTACCCGATTTCGGTCAAGGTTACTTCCGGAAATCGACTCAGGCTCGTTGTTGCCGGTACCGATTGTGACAATCTTTATGTACCAGCCCAGGATCCAGCTTCCGAGTTAACGGTTTACCTGGGGGGTGAAAACGGCTCCAGGTTGGAACTGCCACTTGAGAATGCAGCGCAACGACCCGGTGAGAGAATCCTGGAAGGCGCCTTTGCCGATCAGGACCCTGGTTACGCGTTTGGCGAATGGAAGGAGTCTAAATGATGCGTTCAATCGTTTCTTTTCTGTGTTTCATCCTCAGTATTGCCGTTCAGGCGGATACCAGTGTCATCCATGCGGGCAGTCTTCTGGCGATTCCTGGCGAAGCACCGATTACAAACCAGACCGTCATTGTTAAAGGCGGCAGGATCGTTGAGGTTGTAGATGGTTTCGCTGATGTCACTGATTATGGTGAGGATGCCGAGCTTGTTGATCTGAAAGACAAGTTTGTTTTGCCAGGTTTGATGGATATGCACGTTCATCTGCAGTTTGAAGTGGGCCCTCATAATGATCGCGATAACCTCAAGATGTCTGATCAGTTGATGCAGATGCGATCCATTCACTATGGCATGAAGACATTGCTTGCCGGTTTCACCACAGTTCGGGATGTGGGTTCCAGAGCACAGGAAATGTATGCAATGCGAGATGCGATCAATAATGGATGGATCGATGGGCCGCGCATTATTGCCGCCGGTGGTGTTGGCATTACCGGTGGCCATGCTGATATCAGTGGCGTCAGTCCTGATCTGATGAAGTACGCCACCAGTCGCACGGAATCGATTTGTGATGGTCCCTACGATTGCCGCCGGGCCGCTCGAAACGCCGTCAAGTACGGTGCCGATCTGATCAAAATCACGTCGACCGGTGGTGTGATGACCGAACGTGCGACGGGTACTGGCCAGCAAATGGAAATGGATGAGTTGAAAGAGGTGGTGCGAGCGGCGGAGCGAATGGGGCGTAAAGTTGCCAGTCATGCCCATCATGAAGACGGTATCGTCGCGGCACTCGAAGCAGGGGTGCACAGCATTGAACATGGGACCTATACCGGTCCGAGAGCCATCAGGCTGTTCAAGGAAACCGGCGCCTACCTCGTACCGACCCTACTGGCCGGTAAAACCGTTGCTGACATGGCAGTGAACTCAGACTTCCTGCCGGAACCTGTAAAGGAAAAAGCTATTCGTGTCGGTAACGATATGAAAGGTAATTTTGAAAAAGCCCACAAGGCTGGTGTCAAAGTTGCCTTTGGCACGGACAGCGCAATATCAAAACACGGAACCAATGCAGATGAAGCCGTATTGATGTATGAGGCAGGAATGAGTGAGTCGAATATCATCAAGTCTGCAACCGTCAATGCAGCTGATCTGCTTGATATGAGCGACAGTATCGGCACGATCGAACCAGGTAAACACGCAGACATTATCGCCACGGGTGCATCACCACTGACCGATATCAGGGAACTGCTCGACATTGAGTTCGTCATGAAGGGCGGTAAGGTCTTTAAGCAAAACTAAACAGGCAGATGATCCATGGTTGATTTCAAAAAAATAGAAGGGATCTCAAACACATTCTTTGCTGACATTGAGTCAAGTCATGTCGGTGACAGCTACAGGATATTTGTCGCACCACCGTTAGCGGCAGAACCCGGTAAAAAGTACCCGGTACTGTACGCGTTGGACGGTAACGCCAACTATGCATCCGCAGAGGCACGCTGAAACCAATGATGATCTGAAAGCAGATGTTTTCTTCACCGCCGGTGGTCTTGAAACACAGGACCTGCTCAAGGAACAGGTCAGTACATCAGAAGTCATGCCTGCCGAGGCCCGCGAGGCGGTGGCGGCGGCCTACGAAAAACACGGCTGGCCTCGCATGGCGGAAATCACACCGGAGATCACCGCTAAACTGCAGTCACGCGGTTATCCGAACCTGAACGTTTACTGCTACAACATGCCCTATGAAACCCATATGTCAGTGCCCGTAAGCGCGATTGTTCGAGGCTTGCGTGTTTTCTACGGTCACTGGGAAATTCCATCTACATAAGAACCTCTAATGAAATTACCTTGTTTTCTTGCTTGTCTGTTTCTTGTTTCATGCGCGACCGTTGATCAGACCGTGGATGAGTCCGGGTTTGCGACAACAGATGACGGCGTTCAGATCCACTACCGCCTGATCGGGCCGAAGGATGCGCCGGTTGTCTTGGTCGGCTACCCCTGGACCGAGGGCTGGGTCGACATTATGGAAGAGATGGGTGCTGGACGCGCAGGTGAGGGCGCAGGCCCGCAAATCATCTCTATGCTGAGCTCGCGATACAGAGTCCTGTATGTCGATTACCCTAGGGGTACCGGGGCGAGCACTGGTCCACTGCCAGGCGATCTGACCCCCGATACGGTGGCGAAAGACTATGTTGCCATCGCTGATGCTGCCGGGGTCGACAGGTTTGTCGCCATGGGGTTTTCCTGGAGCGCCGGTTTTGGCATTCATGTCGCCAGCCGCACCAAACGTTGTGCAGGATTGATTGTGGGTGGCTGGCCAGTGTTGGGTGCGCCTCACGAGCAGATCGTCGGCATGTCCGCAGCCAATGTAAACGCATTGCCACCGGGGCGGGCGAAGCGTGTCCTGGCAACGAACGTCAACTACTACCAGGACATCATCGACAGTAAGTGGGATGCGCAAGCCGCCGTGGACTATATGGCTGACCGGGCTGGTATGCTCTACCTGTTCGTTGGCTCCGAAGACGTCGGCGTACCGGGGCTGGGTCTGACTCTACCGGTTGCCGAACCGATCATCGAACACAAGGATCAACTCGAAGCCAAAGGTTGGAAGGTTGTCGTGATCGATGGCTACGATCATATGAACCTGCCCCTGGATGCCTGGCTACCCGATGCGATGGCCTACTTTGAAGGAAAGACCTGGTAGAAACCGCCTATCGCGATCTTGTCGCTAAGGCCAGAGCGCCCGAATACCCCGCGTGTAGGCGATGGGCATGACAGTCAGATGATCTTCGTCAGCAAAGATCTTCACGGTCAGTTGGAGCGACGGGTAGTTCCGAACAGTGAGCCGTTCGGCCATTGTGGCCACGGTAGACACGACTTGCGAAGCCGACCAGATCGGATGCGCTGCCTCGCCTTCACCGGCACTGAGAAACACCCTGGCGTCGAGGTCCTTGTTTTGCTCGTACCAGCGCGCCTCCATGTCGAGCCAGGTCTGATAGGCTGCCGGGCTGCTGATGATGTACTTGTGAAAGCTCTCAGGTTTAGTCAGCAGCACGTATAAGCCGAACTGGCCGCCGCCGGAGTGTCCCGCGTAGCCCTGGTCATCGAGATCGAGCCGGTATTCTTTGGCGAGCATCGGGCGCAACTGATTTACCAGGAAGTCGAGGAAGCCCGGTGCGCCACCCACCCACTCTGCGGGCATCAGCTCGAACAAAGAGCCCATGAGCGACTTGTCGGGAATGAAATCGTAGGTGCGTCGACGCTGGAACTCGGCGGGATTGATGTCGGCGGGTCCGCCGACCGCGACGACGATCAGCTCTGGTGTGAAGCCCAGCGCATCTCCCGTGAGCGCACCCTGGATCAGTTCAAGGCTGTTATCCGTGATCCACAAGGTCGGGTAACTACGTTCAGTGTGGTGGTAGCTCGGCGGCAGGTAGACCCGCACCTCGTGATCCCACTGCCAACCCTTGGCACGAACCATTCGCGCGGGTTCTACTGTGCCGCGACTGGGCCGCTTGCTCGCCGGATCGTACCGGGCGGCAACTGAGTCCGGCATAGCGCTTTCTTCAATGACTTCAGCGAGGTCCGATAGAGACGTAGCCTCGTTTTCTTCAGCGCTTGTTGTTCCAAAACATAAGCACAACGCCACTAACGGAAAGACACACCTGGCAATCTGCAAGATCTTCACTTCACGCTCCTATTCGCATTTCTTGAATTTAAAGACGCAACGAGGCTTGCCAGCCCTCAGTCAAGACCCCCCTCTATCTTCGAGAGTACGCCACGGTTCGCAGGAAGCCGTCCACGTAGGCCTTACCCTCCGGCTTGCCGAGGAAATCGTAGCGACCAAAGAGTTGCGCCATAGGTTCGCCGTACTCCTCGATGAGACGATCTTCCAGCGACCGGGCGTAAACTTCCATCTGGCGAAACATCAACCGTGTATAGGAAACATGCAGGACAGCCCGGTCACCCTCTATCGTCCGTACGGCGTTATCGTGCCAGGTCCGACCGTCCCACACCACGATCGACCCTGCCTTGCATTCGATCGGAATGGTTTCCGTTGAACCAATCTCATCCATGTTTGGTGGCCGACGTTTCGACGCGCTGCCGGGTACAATCGTTGTTGCTCCGGATTCGAGCGTGAAGTCATCACAGGCCCAGCATGCGGTCAAAAACAGGTTGTGCTCGGGGAATGGCACAGGGTGCCACACCTGATCGCAATGCAGGCCGATTTTTGCATCGCCTTTTCGGCGGATGGTTGAGACGACATTGCTGAGTATGAAACCGGCACCAACCGAAAATTCCGCAAGCGCCATCATTTTCGAATTGATGACGGCTTCGGCGACAATCGGATACTTCTGTAATATTGTCTCGCCCATGCCGTAAGGGTAACCAGCGCTCTGGATGGCCGCGCGTAGATTGCGCCAATCCTCCGGAGATGCGACATCTTCAAGTACGGTATATCCCTGTTCCCACAGTTCACGGCAATTACGTTCTATTCCGAGCTCGCTGACCCGTGGCGCCAGTTCAGGGGAGATTTCGCCTGGCGCCACTGCCGGTTTGCTTTGCAGTTGATTGAAAATTTCTGCGTATCCGGCTGTGTCACCTTTGGACACAATCTCGCCGACCCTATCCACCATGTCGTCGTCAGAACCTCGCTGGCTGCGTGGTGGAAGCGGTGGCGCGACATACGTCGTGCCTTCACCGCCGCGAGCATCTCCCGAAAAGTAGGTGCGGAATTTCAGGCTGGGCAGCAGTTTGAAGTCACCGTAAACCGCGTAGCGAGCACCACCTCCCAAAGCGGACAAGGCTACAAAGCACAGTATTCCGGTGATGATGGCGGTCGTGAGCACGGCGCCGTTCGGAGAGGGATTGTCGAAATACGGATAAGCTGCAGCGGTGAGTAGCAGGAGCAAGCCGGTTGCCGCGCATATATGGTGGAATACGAGCACTGAACGCGCAACTATCCGCCGCCAATCATCCAGCATCTTAAAGAAATCCATGGGCCCGCCTCCTCGTTCTTTTTATTGAACTATATCAGTTTCCTGACGTAACAATTCTTCGGCCCAGCTGTTGAATGTTCCGAGAATAATCGCATCTTTCAACATAGAGTCAAGAGCTTCCTCGGCAGCCTCGTCGCTGATCGCTTTGATATTGCCGATACTCTCTGCCAGGATTTGAGCGCGTGCAGCTCGTTCAAATTGAACGGCAAGATAAGTAGCTTCTTAGATAGAATTGCCAGCGGTCAGCATGCCGTGATTTGCCAGTAAGACGGATCGGTAACTGCCTATCGCGCCCGCAATCAATTTGCCCTCTTCGTTCGCGATGGTGACACCGCTTCGTCGCGTATTGCGCCAGACGTTACGCCAGGCCATTTTTTTTACTTGCATGGACTGATCCTGCTTACTCCACCCATACAGACGAATGAGATGGCGCTGAGGTTCAATAGTTCAACCTAATCCGCCTGTGAAATTGCCGACAAAGCCCCAGAATGGCAAGAGTGCAATAACTGCGACCATGGACATAGCAAGCAACAGAACTAGCAACGAAACCGAGATCTGGGAGAAGCCATTGAAGCCCAGGAGGCCGCTGTGATTTCGTAGTAACAGGACGAGTGATAACAGGGATGCCAGCCAGGCCAGGTTCAGCAGCAACCGCCACAAAACCAGGGCTGCGGTAGGGCCTTCTTCCAGGTAACCGACGCTGAAATATTCAAGCTCGCAGTAAAACCCGAGCAACACAGCAAAACCCGCGAAACCGGTCAATAGACCGAAGCGCAGTTTGTTCTGACTACCCCTGCAGACATAGCCATAAATCAACGCTGGAAACGCCAACAGAATGGGAAGAAGAAAAGGCAGCAGAGTCAGGTTGGCGCTTTGAGTAGCGGGTACTTTTACCAGCATATCGGGTGGCATGCCTGCGCTGTGCTGCAGGAATACATCTTTGCCGTTGTCAGTAATGTAGTAGTCGTGCTCAGCGTCCTCGCTGGAGAGAACACCTGGCCCTGTCAGCTGCCACGGACCAGTTCCGTCGATAAACACGTTACCACCCTCTTGTGTGACGCTAACCTGACCAAGAGCTCGAAAAATCTTGTCTAGGAACTGATAGCCAATACTTCGCGTACCAAAATAGACGCCTTCGATTGAATCCAGAATTGATGGGTCAATCTCCTGTTCCGCTGAAACCTGTTTCTCTGGTGGTAGTGGCAACAGCTCGTTCGCAAATCTTTGCGTCAGCTCATTGTGCCCGGCGTAGGGGTTGATCTTGGATCCGCGATTAACAAAGTCGAGCATCGCGGAGAGGTTCCATCGCTCGGGCATACCCATGAACAGCAGTTGGCTCGTGAAGATACCGATACCATGCTGTGGAAAAAGAGTCAGTTGTGTTGAAAAACCATCCTGACCACCATCATGGCCAATAGCGAAGTGGCCGCCAAACTCCTTCTCCATGATGATGTATCCCAGCCCCTTGGCTCTGGGGTGTATACGGTTTCTGTCCAGGTCTGTGAATTCTGCAAACATATCACTGCTGACAACACAGCGCCCTTCAAGGCAACTTTCAGCAAGCAGTGCGATCATAAAGCGTGCCATGTCTGAGCCGGTTGTCGAGATGTCACCCGCGCCAGCCATCTCGTTGTACATGAATTTCGGCGTGCACTTCAGGACTTCACCTGCTTCATTCCAGGTGTGGCAGGGGGGCAGGTGGGCCAGTTGCCGATCCGGTACACCCATAGCCGTTTTTGCCAGACCCAGGGGAGTCAGGACTTTGTCTTCAACGGCCTGCGGGAAATCAGAGCCATTGACGATGCCAGAGACCGTCCCCAGTAACCCAAGACCCATATTGTCGTAACCGATTTCCCTGCGCGGAGGTCGCACCCGGTTCAGATGGCGCTGGTAGTAGACCTTGTCCATGACCACGTCGTTGTTGTCATAAACCATATAGCCATTTACACCGGCATCAAACCCGGATTGATGGGATAGCAGACTGCGAATGGTCACGGGTTCCGGATACTCGTCTTTAACCTTCACTTCAGTCAGGTACTTGTTGACGTCGACATCGAATTCCAATTTACCGTCTTCAATCAGCGCAAGGGCCGTTAGGGCAGTGAACAATTTGCTGGTAGAGCCGATGCGCAAACGGGTCATGTCCGGGTCGACAGGCGCACCGGTGTCGATATCACTGACGCCATAACCTTTGTTCAGCAGGACATCGCCATCTTTGACTACTGTGATGACAGCACCCGGAACAGCATTGTCCTGACTAAGAATCTCTTCCCAGGCCTGATCCATTAGCGTCTCGACGGCGGCTGAATCGAGGTTCTGGGCAGCAGCGTTGGTCCAGCTGGTGATTACAAAAATTAGAATTGAAAGTGTTTTCTTCATAAAAAATCCTCAAAGATTTTGCCGTTTGAGATCACCGCCTCGCATGATGATTGGCATATGCGTTTCAAATTTCTCAAAGATCGCGATGTTATCGAGGGGAGACTCATCCAGAACAATCAGGTCGGCCTTGGCATCTGCCGCGATGACGCCCAGTTCTCCTTTACGCTGCATGATTTCGGCATTGATCGAAGTTGCCGAGCGGAGAATATCGATTGGCTTATCCACGTCAGAGCGATAACGGAACTCGCTGGCCTGCAGATCGTGATAGCGAGTACCGAAGATATCGGTACCCATACCGACCTTCACGCCTGCCCGCTGACTGTTTTCGATGGAGCTCAACATCAGTTCATAGACTCCCTGAATCTTCTCGACGCTCTCGGGACGCATGCCGATTTCTTCTTTGAAGTCGGTGATCTGTCTGACAACAGCCAGGGTCGGGACCGTGTACGTCTCTCCCGACTCAGCAATCAGTCTGGCGGTTTCCGGTGAGATTTCCGTGGCGTGATCAATGGATCGAATACCGGTTTCGACACAGCGCCTGGCGCCTTCGTCGGTGTGGCAGTGTGCAATGACATATTTACGTCGGGTCCGCGCTTCTGTGACGGCGGCAATCAGTTCATCGTTTTGAAACTGTGCCATCCACATGGGATCTGAAGGAGAAGCAACACCACCAGAGATAAAAACCTTGATGTGATCTGCGCCACGATGCAGCTCTTCTCGCGCGACTTTCCTGACCTGGTCCGGGCCATCAACCAACTGGCAGATCACGCCCGAATAGGCACAGTTACAGGGCTCCTCGTGATGCGGCAAACGCATGTCACCGTGCCCGCCGGTTTGCGATAAGGCTTTACCACCATAATAGAATCGCGGACCGCTGATCAGTTTTTCTTCGATGGCGAGGTGTAAACCGATATCGCCACCGCCCGGGTCGCGGACAGTAGTGAAGCCGCGCTGCAGGCAATCGTTCAGGTGTTTGACGGCATAGGAAACCAGTAAAGGCTTCGGCATCCGGTCCAGCCACTGCATATCAAAGGTCGCTGAATATGCATGGAAGTGATTATCGATGAGGCCGGGCATCAGGAAGCGCCCACCACAATCGATTTCGGTATCTACCGGAGTAGAACAATCGCCGGAACCGACCTCCCGGATCGTGTCGTCTTCGACCAGGACAAATCCGTTTTCGATCAGTTCATCTCGCTCACCGTCAAAGATGGTGGCGTTTTTAAGAAGAATCATTTGAGTACTCCTGGTTATTCTTCGACCAGTGTCATGTTTGTGATTGTGACCTGATTGCCCAGGATCTGACCCTGAAGCATCTCAATCTCGGTTTCAGCATCTGCCGGTAAGTTCTGAATAGCGTCGAGCACATCCAGGCCGCGCACAACCCTGCCAAAGGTTGCGTAGCCAAGACCGTCTAGGGGTGGTTCAGCCGGTCCGGCATCCAGCCTGGTGTTATCGCTGACGTTGAAGAAAAACTCACTGCCTGCAGTGCCGGGCGCAAGGCGAGCATAAGCGATCGTGCCACGTTCATTGGGGATGCCGGTGTCATCCGTCGTTTCATGGGCAATGGGTGGCATGGGTGCCTCGGGTGGCGTTGCAGTATCACCGGACATCACTGCGCCGAAAATACCGCCCTGAACAACACCAATTGACGTCCCTTCTTCATTTTGCTTCACGACACGATAGAAAGTTGCGCCATTGTAATGACCGCCTTCAACGTAAGCAGCAAAGTTGGCGGCGGAAACTGGCGCGCGCTCGGGGTAAAGCGCCAGTTCGATCTCACCCATACTTGTTTCGATAACCACGCGCATGGTTGTGTCCTCCGGATGTTCTGAAACCCACCACTCTCGGAACGGTGAAGCACTGTTGGGTTCAACCCAATTTGAATGTTTTGCGAATTCAGTAGACGGGAAGTTGCTCTCAACCCCCCGAACGTATTTGTTGAAAAAGCCCAGGACAAAGTCGTTCTGGATTTGCAGGATCGTTTCACCAGGAATGTCCCCATAGAGCGGTACCTTGATAGGGTTGCTGGCAAAGTAGGGAAAGTCAGAAACACCCAGGTGCGAGACATTGTTGACCTTCAGTCGTACGACATCCTTGCTTAGCCCGGCGAGTTCATGACGTTCGTACGAGAAGTCGTTAAAAGCGGCAGCCTCCTCGGTGCCATCTCCCAGTTGTTGCACGTTGATTCCGTAGTCGCCATAGAACATCATGAACGGTCTTGGTTGTTGTTTATTGACAACACTCATATCGAAGTTACCACCGTCAAGATTGACTCCTGCGGCGCAGCGTCTATCGACGAGACAGACGCTGCCGGTTGTTGAGCCACCGAAAGACATCCCCATCTGTCCGGTTGCAGAAAGGTTACCGGCCTCGGCGATTGGTTTCACTGTGTCAGGTACTTCACCTGCGGCAAGTGCATCGTGGACAAAGATCCTGTCGTCGCGCCAGACGTCGACACTGAGTGTGACAATTCGATCACCGTTCGTGACTGAATCACCGAGATGTTTATTGAATCCGGCGAGTCGTATTGCGAATGTTTCACCCAGGAACCAGTCCAGCCACGCCTGTGAAATGCCATCCCCTGCCATATTCTCCACTTGTTCAAACAGTGCAGGGTCCTGGGACAGTAAAGTGCCATCGTCCAGAACAACAGGCGATGAGTCACCCGTATGACTGATGCTGTAAACGACATAGCCATGGCTGGCGAGCTCTTCCATCAACGCAGTGTTTTGACCGATGAAAGAGGTATAGCCATGACTGTAGATGACTACCGGAAGGTCGCTCGCACCTTCAATCAGCGGTGCATCGACATAGGCATTGGTCATGGCATGTTTCGCATATTGAATCAGGAATGGCATGCCTAACACTGTCCCCAGGCCGGTTGCGGTTGTCCTGGCTTCTGTTTCAGTGAAATAGTGGCGGCGTTCAAATCCATCTGTTGTCCCTGCCGGATACCAGACTCTGACCGGAAGCGGCCGAGGTCCCTTGATGCCGTGCAGGTCGGGGCGTGAATCATCGGTGACATGAAAGTCCCTGACGCCAACAGCATGTTTTCCTGAAGGCGCGGGCAGATCGTTGACAGGGAACTGGATAATCAGAAAGATGCCGAGTGCTCCAAGCAGAGTCGTGAACGTTCCTGAAATTTTTGGAATAGATGTTTTCGCAGGTTTATTGCGGACCCTCAGGAGCAGAACGGCAAGCACGATGATGCCGAGCAGGGCACCCAGCGCGGCTTGCCATCGGTGATCCACAACGGCATAGATACCGGCAATAGTGAGAATTGTCGACAAGGCAATGCCAAGTGCCTCATTGCGCAACCACCAGGCAACTGTTACACCTATGATCGCTGCTACAACAACGTAATCCATCAAAATCATTTTTAGTTGCCTCTGAAAGTTGCGAGTTTCTTAAATGCGTCCAGGACTTTGTTGCCGAATCGGGATTGAACTTCCTCACCGACACTGGGCGGCACGCCAACATCATCACGCGCATCAGCTGGTCCGGTGATTGTGGTCAGCAGAACCGCATCCGTATCGCCGACGTTTTTGAAGCCGCGATAAACCTTGGGTGGGCAGGAGAAGGTGTCCCACTTTTCCAGCACGATCTTTTCTTCGCCGTTGGGACCAACCCGGAACTCTATCTTGCCTTCCAGGACGAAGAAGGTTTCGTAAGTGGCATCGTGTGAATGCAGACAAGGTCCCTGACCCGGTGGCATGATCGATACATTCATCGTTGTACCACCGGCGCCGTAGATACCGGCCGTGTCACCTTCACCGGCACTCAGAAATACCTTCGCCTTCAGATCTTTGTTCTTGGCATACCAACGCTCTTCCATATCCAGCCAAGGCTGATATTCAGCTGGACTACTGATTATGTATTTATGAAAACTCTCCGGCTTATTGAGCAAAACATACAAGCCAAACATACCGCCGCCAGAGTGGCCGGCATAGCCCTGGTCATTAAGATCCATCCGGTATTCTTTAGCTAACATAGGGCGCAGCTGATTTACCAGAAAATCCAGGAACCCAGGTGCTCCACCGAGCGTTTCCTCTGGCAAAGTAGCAAAAACGTGCCCCATCAGCAATTTTTTGGGTGTAAAGTCGTAGGTGCGACGGCGTTGAAACTCTGCCATATTTACTGTTCCCGGGGGACCCACTGCAACCACAATTAGTTCTGGCGCCATACCCAAACTAGTGCCGGAAAGTGCAGCCTGAATCAATTCCAGACTATTATCAGTTACCCATAAAGTGGGGTATGACTTATTGGTGTGATGATAGGTAGCTGGCAAGAATACTCGAACCTCATGATCCCACTCCCAACCCTTAGCACGCACCTGGCGAATTGAATCTATGGAACCTCTAATGGGAATCTTACTGTCAGGGCTTAAGCGTTCTATCGCCTCTTTTGAAAAATTCCTTCCTTCCATTGCTTCTTGTGTAGGATTCTCCGACTCAGCCATAATGCCTGCTCCGAACAACACCGTAAACCCAAGTACCATAACCTTAAAAAAATTACCCATAACAAACGCCTAATGATTTTTTGCACTTTTGACGGATTGCAACCGTACCGAATGGGAATTACTTCCGATACGCCTTATTAATAAAGACCGGCTCCGTCAGATACTGGCCCTTAACATACTCGACCTCCACCGGGTAATTGGCTTCCATCTGATGAATTTTCTTTACGATATCCATTCCCCTGGTGACCTTGCCAAAGGCGGCAAAACCCTGACCATCGGGATTGCGCTTTTCCCCGAAGTCGAGCCCGGGGTTGTCACCGATACAGATAAAAAAGGCAGCAGGACTGGCACTGCCCAGAGTGGATCGAGCCAATGAAATGACGCCGTTCTTATGAAGAATGCCGGTCTGTTCTGTGGTTTCATGGGCAATGCCCGGCATGGTTTTCCTGGGATCCAGACCGCCCTGCACCACTTCAATCCCCGGTGTGCCCTTATCATTTTCTTTGGTCACCACTCGATAAAAGGCGGCACCTTCAAACAAGCCCTCGTCTACATACCTCACGAACTCACCGGCACTAAGCGGGGCTTTTTCCGTGTAGAGTTCAATCTCGATATTGCCGACGGCAGTCTCCAACACTACATCGACCACAGCTTTCCCCAGCAGCACCCGGTCCAGGAACGGCGCAAAGGCATCCAGATTTTTCTGGTATTCACTGATGCCGTAGTGGGCCTTACCGGTCTCCATCCATTGGATTTCCCAACCCCTGGCTTTGAGAGTATCCGCTCCCGCCCGGGTGCGCTTGGACAGGTCGTGCACCATCCCACCCAGGGCGACGGTGTCATCCACGTCGTGGTAGACCATCCGTGGCGCGGTGATCTTATCCAGAAGGTCCAGTTGGTTGATCTGGGCAATGCTGGTATAGAAGTGAATTGAGTCCTGGTTCAACAGGAAAGTCGACTCGCCTGTAAGCCCCGCCATCTCCAGTTGATCCTCCATCTGGTGCAGGGCCAGCAACATATCGCTCAAGGGTTGCCACAGCGGTGGATAGCCGCCCACGACCAGTGCAGACACTCGGTCGGTACGCGCCGCCAGTTGCAAACCGA
>MDSW01191928.1_pt1 | contig 15287 bp, 16 predicted proteins | sample 811171 | NCBI WGS metagenome assembly MDSW01 (sample SAMN05326641, study PRJNA326480) | marine metagenome | isolation source: seawater | place: Atlantic Ocean: North West | collected 2012 | reverse complement strand
TGGTGTAGTTGGTGGTTTTGGTGCTGCCGCTGCCGCTGGTGTAGTTGGTGGTTTTGGTGCTGCCGCTGCCGCTGCCGCTGGTGCTGCCGCTGGTGCTGCCGCTGGTGCAGGTGATTTTGGTGCTATTGCTGGTGATTTTGGTGCTATTACTGGTGATTTTGGTGCTATTGCTGGTGATTTTGGTGCTGCTGCTGGTGCAGTTGATGTAGTGTTCTTTGTTGAATTATTTTTATCCACAGTATTAGTTGCATGTTCTACTGCTTTATTTGTCTGTGCTTTAACATCAGATACCGCTTTATCTGTCTGTGCTTTAACATCAGACACCGCTTTATCTGTTTGTTGTTTTACAGTATTAGCAACCTCTTTTGCATGTGTAACTGCTTTATCACCTTGTTGTTTTACGGTATCTGCAACCTCTGTTGCTTTTTGTACTGCTTTATCACTTTGCTCTTTTGCATTTGCTATTGCATTATTTGTTTTTGTTTGGACGTTTTTAACAGTTGTATTTAATTTATCATTTGCTTTATTTGCTTCATGTTGTAATTCTGCTTGATGTTTTTGCATTTCTATTTTTAAACGATGACCCTCTTCTTTTGCTTTTTGTGATACTTTATTATATTGACTCATTATTGCAGTAGATGCTCCTGCTAATTCATTTGATGCACCTTTTAAATTTATCCCACTTCCACTTGATACTGCTGCACATACAGCAACAATCGCTAAAAAAGGTGTTACTATTCCAAGATCTCCTCCTTTTTGCTTTTTTGTTTTTTTATTAGTTTTTTTGTTTTTTCTAAACTTTCTTGTTTGTCGTTTGACCATAATATATATTACAAATATTATATTCTTAATACATTTACACCAGTTATTCTACTTAATTCTTCTACTGCATCATCATTATTATAATCATTAATATATTTTATTGTTTTTATACCACTACCACACAACAATTTCATACAATTAAAACAAGGATAATGCGTTATATATGCGGTAGTATCATTACAACTTACACCACGTTTAGCACAATCAACTATTGCGTTTTGTTCTGCATGAATAGTACCTATCTCATGATTATCTCTAATTATTGAATTATGCGGACATCCCGGCAAAAAACCATTATATCCCTGTGATATAATACGATTATCTTTAACTAATAAACATCCAACCTTTAATCTAGTACAGGGTGATCGTGTAGAAGTCACTGTTACTATGGATTTAAAATATTGATTCCAACATGGTCTAGGTACCTGATTTTCCATATTATATATATATTTTAATTATCTTTATTTAATAAATCATAATGTTTTAAAGTACTTTCTATTACTGTTGTTACATTTGATACATTTACACTATTTCCAAATTGTTTATAACTATGCTTATCGTTAGGAGATATTTTATATGTATCGGGAAATGATTGAAGTCGGGCACATTCTCGTGGAGTAATATATCTCTTTTCTTTACCATAAATAGGAATTTGACTTATAGCAACCAAAGTAGGGAAATATTTCGCTTTCTTTACACGTATACCTGATTGTCGCATTTGAATGAAATAATTAAATATACTATCATTATTCTTTACTTTACCCACTTGCCATTCTAATTTACCATAAATTTCTCGTTTTGACAACAACGTTTTATGCCTATTATACCACTCTGCAAATGCATCTTTATATTTCTCAATCAATCGCTTATTTTTTTCCATATATTCCTTGCGCCATGACGCTAAATTAACATATTGTTCATCAGTATAATTACGATACGCATCATGTATCAATATAGTTGGTGATAGTGTTTCACCTTCTTCAAATATTTGTATCATTTCATCCCACGCTTCTAATACATTTAATACATCGCCGTGCAATTTATATTTATCATCTATTTCAGAATAATTTTGTAATATAGAATTTACATCCAATGTTGTATTATCTGATAAAGTTAAATTAATTGGTGACCCAATATAAATATCTTTTCTTACACATACAAAGTATATACGCTCTCTTTGTTGAGGAATTCCATATTCATGAGGAGACATTTGAAATCGTTGTAGTACATAACCATGCAAATCAATCTGTTCTTCTATATATTTTAATACATTTCCGTCACTAACCTTTAGGATATGTTTTACATTTTCTAAAAACATAAAACGTGGTTGCTTTGCCTTTGCTATTCGCATTATTTCATCAAACAATAAACCTCTCTTATCCTGAAAGGTTTGTTTTTTACCACCATTGCTAAATGGTTGACAAGGAAACCCACCACACAATATATCAAAATCTACCATCGTATTTTCATTTATATTTATTATATTTTTCACTGGTTTTATACCATAATTCATTTCGTAATTAATGCGACAAGATTCATCAATATCACATGCCAATACACATGTAGCACCTAAGTTTGAAAGCGATTGATGAAATCCGCCAATTCCACAAAATAAATCAATAAATGTAAGTGATGATGCCATTTTGTTTTACTTTATTTTATATATTTAATTTCAATTTATATTAATTTAAATCTATTTCTACACCCTTTCCGTCACAACAATAATTCTTACTAATAACTACATTACTTGTTACTCTTCTTAATTTTACAATAAATGTTTCTAATTCTTGCTGTGTATTACGATGAATAAATATACTGGATGATGGTTTGGAAAATTTCAATCCATAATTATAGTTGTTTAAATTAATTTCATTATATAGATTATTGGAATGTACTTGAACTCTACTAAATTTATCTCTAATAGATAGTATTTCCTGTAAATCGGTATCATTAATTCTGTTACACGTTAAACATAGATTAATATTCTTCCATTTAAGTTTTGAATTATTATTTTTAATTTTTACAACACGATGTTTAATATATTTATAATCAGTTAAATGTGATTTTAATTCACGATTTACACATTTTATAACATTTACATATTTAGATTTACAACTTGGCACGTTTAGAAAATCATATATCGCATGAATTGTAAACTTATCAAGTGTATCCATAGGTGATACATAAAATGATAATCTATAAAATCATTTCAATTTTAGTATAAATATAAATACATTGAATATATAATGGAAGATGATGATTATCAAAAATTATTAGATATTGTTACCAAAGAAGAGGATAATACTATATTACATACTACTATTAAAGATATCAATGAAAGAAAAGAAAAACTATTACATGAACTTAAACTCCCTGCTGAACTTATAAAAGAACTTTTAAAAAAACTAAAACATTATCGCTATACAATAGAATTACCTGATTTAGAAATTGGTTCATATATCAGATGGATTAATTTAAATTATAGCGAGAACTTATATTTAACAAATGGTTCATTTATATGCGATATCATGATACTAGAAGATGGTATACATATTCGTTGTAAAAATCGTTTTGGTAAAATTCATCAAATTAAATTTGATGAAAATCTTATTTTTCAAAAATTATCAGAACAAGAAACAATACTATTACAATTAATGGACTGTGTAAAAAATAAAAAAATTAAATGTTAACACATAATATGTATATAATTGGATTTTTTTTTATTGTATTATTAATTATATATATATATTATATGTATATGAATATTATAAAACCTAAAAAGGCGGTTGTATTTGATATGGATGAAACATTAGGTTGTTACTTACAATTTGGATTATTTATAGATATATTAGAAACTCAATTACAAAGAGATATTACAACAGAAGAATTTAATATACTAATGGATTTATATCCATTATATCAACGACCTAATATATTATCCATATTGAATTATCTTAAAAAAAAAAAACAAGATGGTAGTTGTGATTATATATATATATACTAATAATCAAGGACCTAAATCATGGGCCATATTTATAAAAAAATATTTTGAATATAAAATAAACTATCCTTTATTTGATAAAATTATTCATGCATATAAAATTAACGGACAACTAATAGAAAAAAATAGAACAAGTCATGATAAATCAGTAAAAGATTTTTTTAATTGTACTAAAATATCTAAAAAAACAAAACTATGCTTTTTAGACGACCAATACCACCCTCGTATGTTAAATTCTAATGTATATTATTTACATTTAAAACCATATCATTACTTATATACTCCTTCTCAATTATTTGAAAATTTTAAAAATTATTTCAAATTATCTGATGAATATGTATTACAAATGCAAGAATATGGAAAATCTATATACATAAATTATAATTATTTTCGTAACGAATTTCCTCCTATGATACTAGAAAACGAAAAAGTTATTACAAAAAAAATGTTAATAGAAATACAATATTTTATAAATAATTTTAATACTATATATACTCGTAAACAAAACAATAAAAAACAACTTTCTAGAAAAAATTTTACTAGTAAAAAAAATTACCCATTCAAATATATACATTAACTTAAATATATAACCTTTGTATCTTGAATTTCTGTACGACATGTAGGACACACTTTTGTATATAAATTATTAGAACATGCATTACAACAACAAACATGCATACAAGGATAAAATATTACATCACGATCCCTACTATGACATATTACACAATGTATTTGTTTTTTTACATATGATAATTGCTTTGATATATTATTTAATTTATCTAATGTAGTATCTTTTATTTTTTTTTCTTGAGACAATTTTTTATTTATATCAACTACTTTTTTTTCCAAATCCTCTATATATGATTCATGTAAGTCTATCTCACTTTGCTGAATATTCTTAACACTAGTTTCTATCACTTGACAACGCTCTTGATGATCTATTACTCCTTTAAATAACATTCGTAATGCATCATTATTACTTTCTTGTTTTATAATTGTCTTATTCTTAAATGATAATAACTTTTTATAATAATTTTTTGAATTATCTACAGATTCTTCCTCACTTTCTTCCTCACTTTCTTCTATTCTATCTAATGATTGTACTTCATCTGCCGTATTATTTTGCAATATAGATATCCAATTTCTTCTTGATTGATTTAATGTACTATTATCCAATCGATGGTGACTCCTATATGTAGATGTTGATAATAAAGGATTATTAGATAAATTTGACATTGCCATATAATAACAGATAATATTATATTTTTTATAGTAATATACTTATTTATTATAGTCAATTTCACACACATATATAGGCAAATTTACTGTTTCATCCACCGATTTTTTATCCAACCACTTTAATTCTAATGGCATTGTATCCGCATATGGAGATTTTGATGTCCATTTCTCTTTACATAAAACCTTGTATAATTTTTGAATTCTTGCTTTAATACCTCCTACATTACGAGGCGGTTCATGTTTTACCGCCCATTCAAATTGCAGTGCTTCAATTTTAGTCGGAAACCCTTTTACTAAACATATATGATTCCATCCTGGACCTTTACTTGTCGTATATTTTGCACCACCAGATATCTCACCATTATGCTTCCTTAATCGTTTTACTGGATCGGGTGAAACGCCAGCATACGTATAAGACCCATTTTTAATTAAATAAAATTGCCAGTCTTCCATAAAAATACTCATTATTAAAGTTCATAAATTGAAATGTATTTTTTAAAATAAATATAATTACAATATGGCAACTCGAATTATCCCTTTACTAACACAACAGAAGAACCACACAATGCAAGCACCCCCGTCCTATCAAAGTCTCTTACAAAAAATTAGTGTTCTGGAAAATAAAAATTCTATCCTTGAACAAAAAATTAGTGATCTGGAAAATAAAAATTCTATCCTTGAAAATAAACTTAAAGGTCATAACATATCCTCTAATATACAACAATGTACCAACCCCACGTCCAATTTACTCTCCACTTGCGTCCGAGAGCAATATGAATTAAAGCAGAAACGAAATATCTGGGAAAATTCTCCTTTTCAACTTATCAACCATCTTGAATGCGATGATGTCGGTCGCATCGGCGAAATTTTCATACAAAAAACATGCGATGATCTCAATATTCCTGCATCTATTAACGGTACTCTTACTAAAGCTATTGGTGGTGGTAAAATCGGAGACGGTACAATTAATGGACATAGTGCTGAAGTTAAAACTGCCCGTCAAGGTACAGGAAAGGCTGCTTCTTGTCAACACGAACTCGGTGAAATACCTTGGAATGCAGAATTTATGTGTTTTCTAGATGTCGGACCCAGCACATGCCATCTTCACATCCTACCCAACTACCCTGAAGATTTCTATCGCAAATCAGGTCAAACAGGTTCTAAATTAAAATGTCATGAATGGGGATTTCCTACTAAAAAAATTACCCACCGCAAAAACTGCGGTGCATATAAATTCGATACCACTGAAAAACTTAACAAAACAGCATCAAAAAAACATCCTGGTTACACCTTTTGCATAACTCACCCAGAAGGCGACGAAACACTCGCTCAATTTATCAACCGTATCATCCCTGATGAGTAAACTGCTCTACTATCTGTGATGTCCTAATATTATACGCTGAATTTGTTGAAAGAAATCCTATTTTAGACCAATCCAAACCTTTAAATATTTTTATATTCTCTTTTTTATTTTGAATAAATACTATACCATAACCTTTTCTTCTAGGCAATTCATCAAACGTACTGTAATACCGCATATTATCTTTGCCAAAACACGTTGATGGTAAATATATATCACATTTATTAAACATTTTTTTATTTCGCGTAGATGATGGAGTACCCCCATCCGATAATGAATATATCTTTAGTATTGATGTATCTATATCCTTTATTATATATTCAGGATTTACATGATATTTCGACCATACTTGAAATATACATTCCACACAAATTTGTTTTCCATCCGGATATTCAAAATTAGTATTTAATTTTTCACTATGAATCAAGTTAAGATCCAATACTCTTTTACGAGGAACACCCTTACCATCACTTTCGAATAATTGGGGAAGAATAAAACATACATAATCAGAAAACTTACTAGAATGATTTATAAATTTTAACGCCAATTGACCTCTTAATCCAAAAGGTGGATTTCCTAATGTTACATATTTTTTTGAAAGGTCAGGTTCCCATTCCAAATAATCATGTTTCTGTATTTCATCATTTTTTGGTTCTATATCTAATCCTATTCTTCTATCTATAGGAAATAACTTAAGAAATGTACCATTACCCGCAGAAGGTTCAATAAAGTCATATTTAGTTGTATCGTCACCATATTTGTTAATAATTTCAATTGCTTTTTCATAACAATATAATGCAGTGTCATTTGGAGTAAAGAATTGGTCTTTTTCTTTATAACTATATTTTGTATAATCTATTTCTATATTTGCTAATTTTAATAAATCAAACGTATAATGGGGTGGTATATTATCTAATTCTATCCATCTTTTAACTGTACCACTAGCAACATTCAATTTTTTTGATATTGTTAATACTGTATTGTTTTCTAATAAATTCTTTAATATATCAACTAATTTTAAAGAATTTACTTCTGACATTTTTATTATTATAGTTAGATAGTTTTTATCTATTTCAATTTAATATATATTTAATGTCCTTGCGCTTGCATCTTTCGCATCTACATATTTAGGCATCCAAAAATAAGGAATTGTTTTATTTGCACCTTTTATGCTATAGTTGTCTTCAAATATTTTGCGATAATAATATTGTTCTGCTGTTTGAGGTGCATTAATTTCTGTAAATTTATTATTTTTTAAAGCAAATTCATCTAGTATAGGTTTGGGGATTTTTTCTTTTATGATTTCATACCATGAACGTGATTGTTTACTTACACCATCACTAAAAGCTTCCTTTCTACGCCATAATATTTCATTCGGTAATATACCTGTATTTGCATAAGCATTTCGAATTAAATATTTTTCTATTTCTCCATTCTCTTTATGATAACGTATCTTTGGATGTATGGATAAATAAAATTGTACGAATCCGCGATCCAAAAAAGGAACTCGAGGTTCTAATCCATTTGACGAAATTGAACGGTCACTACGTAATACATCGTATTGATGAATATCATTTAATAATCTACGACATTCTTTATCAAATTCCAATGCATCCGGAGCAGCATGAAAATAAAGATAACCTCCCATTAATTCATCCGCACCATCTCCATTAAATATAACTTTACAATCTGTATGATCTTTAATATATTTAGCAACTAAATAATTGCCTACACTTGCACGAATTGTAGTTGTATCATAACTTTCTACTGCTTTTATAACTTCAGGTATAGCATTAAAAAAATCTTCCTCTGTTACTACTATTGACGTATGATCTGTTTTTAAATATTTAGCTACCTTTTCAGCATAAACAATATCTTCTGATTCCAATAAACCTATACTAAACGTCTTTAATTTTGTTGGATCTGTATATTTACAAACCAAAGCAGTTATTAAGCTACTATCTAAACCACCTGACAATAAACATGCTATTGGACGATCGGTTACTTCTACTCTCTTTTGAACTGCATTTTCTAATGCATTACGCAATAACGTGCTAATTTCACTTGGTATAGTAACAAAATGCATTATACACGGTTCATGTCTATATTTAATATTTGATATATAATCCCAATGAGTTGTTTTTTTTAAAGTTGTATAATGTCCCGGACTAAATACAGAGACACTTGTATGCGAATCATCCTGATCTATCATTTTCATTTCGGATGAAAATATATATGTATAATTAAATATATTACTATTATTTGGTGGACGAACTGCCATATAAAGAGGTCTAACACCATATGGATCTCTTGCTGCATAAATTTCATTTTTAGATTTATCATATAATACAAAAGAAAATACACCATCCAACATTGTTAATGTTGTTTTAATACCATATTTTTGATATATATGAATGATTACTTCACAATCTGAATCTGTTGTAGGAGTACATTGAGATAATGCATACAATTGCTTATAGTTATATATTTCACCATTACAAATTAATACTATATTATTTATCATAATTGGTTGATTGCTTTGACTATTTAAACCATTTATCGCTAATCGATGAAAACCAAATAATATATCTGATTCTATATGACTAACTATACTTGATTCGGGACCGCGTAATGAACCTCTCTCAAAACAAGATTGGTTAAATATACTAACATCACCTATAATTGATAATATACCACACATATACTTTATTTATAAGTATTATTTATTTTTAAATAATAATATTATTATTACATATATATAAAATGAATATAAGCAATATACAACGTGATAATGAATTAAATGAACGAATTAAACAAAGAAATATGATTTATGTTAATACAAATATTAATTTAGGAAATCGTCCTGAATCTACTAAATATGGATATAAACCTATTATAGATCGACCAGTTAGTCAAAAAGTACCTATTGAAAGAACTGAAACTTTTAACGTAAATACCCATTTTTTACCAGGTAATAGACAAGGTCCTTGGGATGGTTTTGCTACACATATACACGATGAATCTCGATTAAGAAATTTATTTTTTGCTAATACATTATGTCAACAAGGATTATATATACCATCTTCTAATAGTGATTTATATAAATCACCTAAAATAACTGGTAGAAAACATGAAACTCAAAAATTTCCCTATCTATTTAATACACCTCAACTTCATAAAGAAAATAAACCTCTTTATAAAGAAAACAAAGTATTTAATAATAATTCTAGACAAATGAGATTAAACGAACATAAATAATTTATACATTAAATCCATTTACTCTTGTACGATGAGCTCCTAATGTTCCTCCAAATGGACGACCACGTGTTACACCACCGTTGGGTATTGCTTTATCTAATCGTTTAAACGCACATTCTATACCACGAACATCACCGCTTTTTTCTACATTACAACAATCTATAGAAAGTATTGGTTCATCTATTTTCGCATTTGTAATACTCCATCCTTCATTATGAAATAAATAATGATTTACGCGACCTCTAGGAAATTCTAAATTTTGTGGAGCTTCAGTAAAATCTCGTAATACGGTTGCTATCGGTTGCTTATCTTGACCTGCTAATGGAGCTGCCATTTATATTATTATATAATATAATAAATTATACCTATTATATAATTAATATTTATGGACTTAAAAATAGAGGTACATATGTATCTTTTAAAAATACGCCCAGTTTCGCCCTATCTAAATTTTTACGTTTTACATATGTTCTAAAAGCCCAAAAACTAGAAGGACCATGTTGAAATGTTTTATTAAGATTTTCACAACATCCGGGACGCGGAAGATCCATTCTATATTGCCAACTGGCAGGATTATTTGAACGCATCATATGATATATACTAATATTATTTTTATATAAAATCTTTTAATTATATATATTAATATTAGTTTTCCTAAATATTTATTAAATTATATATCTACTTTATATGAGTATACAATTATATTGTAGGATAAAAGAACAAATTAATAATTATAATACACAATCCGTATATGTAAAATACAAAAAAAAAGATTATAGATTTATATTTAATCATATATGGGACGGACAAGAATCTGGGTACAATATATGGGATGCTATTAAGGTTATTTCTAGTTATAAAAAAAACTATTATGTTTTTTATGGATTTACTGGAAGCGGTAAAACATACACCAGTAATCAAATTTTAATTGAATTATTTAATGAATATTCAAATGACATTATCCAAATGTCTGCTATACAAATTTATGATAACAAAATATATGACTTATATACCAACAATGAATTAAAATACTATAAAACAGATAATCTTATTATTAAAAATATGACTTTAAAACAGGTTACTAATTATCAAAAAGAATTAAAAATACTACACAAACACAGAAAAATTACTTCGACTAATCATAATATAGAATCGTCGCGATCACATGCAGTATACTATATTTACACTAAAAATAAACAATTTATATTTGTAGATATGGCAGGACAAGAATGCAAAGTAACATATGATAATCCTATAAAAAGAAAAGAAAGTAATAATATTAATATGAGTATACTTGCACTAAAAGACTGCATAACCAATCTTAAAAATAAACAACATTTTATACCTTTTAGACGATCAATACTTACACTTCTACTTAAAAATATGTTTAATGGAAAAAGTAATATAAATATGATTTGTACTATATCTTTTAAACAACCTATTTATCAACAAATTGATTCAATGAGATATATTACTGATATTAAAAATATTACTTACCATGCTTCTAGTAACAATTTTCATATACAACCTATAACTATTTATGATGAATATATAAAATATATTAATGAAGTTGAATGGTGTGCTTGTCAAGAAAGAGATTTATGTAGAAAACTAAAAAAACAAACAATTACGAGTAATATTTTAGCAAAAATAGAAAACTACTTTGAACGAAAATTAAACGGTATTAACAAGTTTAAATCGTTTTTTATAAAATATAAACAAATATATCATGAATGAATTAACTCTTGAATGTATGATGAATCCTTATTTATACGACAAATATAAATGTATACAAGAACCTATTTATGAAAAACAACGAGAAAAAGATATTGAAAAATATAAACACAAAATCATTCATACAACTAAACTTATGTTTACACAAAAGTCTTCTAACGAAACGTTAAATAGTGCGTTTAATCAATACATCGATGAATGTATTTCTGTATATAAAACCAAAGAAATGCAAAAACAACCTCAACCAGAACATCCACCATCTCATAATGATATTAGTTTTAATTATGCATATCAAGAACATAATAAAACCATTAAAATGGATAAATTTGTAAAAAGAAAAAATAATAATCAATCTTTTAATAAAAAAATATTAAACAATAAAAAAATCTAACTTTATAGTAATGGGTAAAAAACATACTCACAAGAAACACCGACAAAATAATAAAACCCACAAAAAAAAACATACTAATAAAAATATTTATAGTAAAAAAAAAAAAACTTTACGATGTGCTCCTGGTAGAGACCACAAATTTACATGCTACAATTCTAATGGTTTACATCAACTGAAAAATGCTTGGAATAATAAATATACTAATAAACGAATAAATACTAATAATCCATATGATATATGGAAATACTTTTCTACACAATTCAACAATATGTGTAATGATGAAAAATGCTGGTTAAAACAAACTTTTATTAATGATAATTTAACAATTGATTTAAAAAAATATACATTCGCACCTGATAGCCCTTATTCATGGAATAATACACCTAATGAATGGTTAAGCAGTGATGAAATATCTAATGTTATGAAACAATATGAAAAAACTCATGACGATTTTGTTTTTATTGGACCGTCTCCTATTGATTTTAATAAAAAAACTCTATTTAATGACTGCATATGGGAAGATTTATGTAAATTTGACCTTCGGGAATATATTGATAAAGGTAAAACCAAAATAGGAATCATTTTTAATCTAGATCCTGCTGATAAAGACGGTTCTCATTGGGTTGCTTCATTTATTGATACTAAACGCAAAGGTATCTATTATTATGATAGCAATGGTATTAAAGCACCTAAACGCATCAAAGATTTTTTAAATAAAGTCAAAGAACAAGGAAAACATAAAGATATTAATATAAAATTTAAACTAGAACAAAATAGTAACGAACACCAAATGAGTGATGGTGAATGCGGTATGTTTACTATTTATTTTATTATTAATATGCTTAAAAAACAAAGTTTTAAACAATTTAAAAAAAAATTTAAAGGTGGTGGAGATGGATATATGAACAAACTTAGAAAGATTCTATTTAATTAGATAAACATAGTTTTTTGATTATCTAATTTAATAACTTATTGGACCATTGATACTAATTTACGCCGCCACCTCCACCACCGCCTCCACCACCGCCTCCACCACCGCCTCCACCGCCTCCACCGCCACCGCCACCGCCACCGCCACCAGGACCGGCAGCAATTTGTTCATCACTTGGACCTGTTGGAGGTGGACCCGGATTAGTATCCGATAATAAACTATATAATCCTTTAGCTATATACGTTACTCCATTGTATACAATTGAATCATTTAATTCAAAATTTGGTGTATGAATAAAAACCGGACAATTATATCCACAAGGGGCTTTTATTGTAACGGTTCTTCCTGGATCTACTGATTTTGGTAAATAAAAGAATAAAGGCAATCCTTCATTTAATATAGTTGTACCATATTTTCCTACTGTTTTTACAGTAAAACAATCTTTTATATCAGCTGTTTCCGTACCTGTTATTAAACTTGATGATTCTGAAACGGGTAAAGAAATAAAACTCACTGATCCACATGCTGCTGGAGAACTACCACTTTCCATTGTAGATATTGACGCAAGTATATTGCCGTTACCATTCGTTGCTTCATATCCACTTGCATATCCTTCATCTGTTGTTACTGTGTATAATGTTAATGGAGTAACATAATCATTTAATGCTGTACTTCCATCAGTCGTTATAGTTACAGATCCTGTTGATCCACTTGCTAAAGTAAACGTATTATAGGTTGTTGTACTAGTAATTGTTTGCCCAAGAAAACCAATTGATGATACTGTACTTTTTACATATGGACCATAATACTTATATCCTAGCCAGTTGGAGTAAGAAGTTATATCGCCATCAAACGCTGCTGATGCCGTTGCAGCTGCCACTGCCGCATCCGCTATTGATTGTGTACTAGTTCCATTGACATTTGCAGCAATAGCAGTTTCCACATCGGCAGCGCCGCTAGTGATTTGATTATAAATAGCATCACGATCGTTCCAACCTGATATATGAAAAGTATACCCATTCCATCCATCTCCAAATGAATCGTACATAGTGAATGTTACATCTGTTCCATCAGCAGGACTAAATTGTATTCCTGAACTAACGTCAGTCCAGGTTCCACTGATAGTTTGTAGAGTTCCGCCCTCGTAGTATTGTATCTGCCAACTGATTTCGCTCGCACAGCATCCTGTGTTACCCTGATTTATTTGAAGAATCGGTGTGGAATCATGAGTCCAAGTTACACTACCACTACTAACGTTGTAGGGATAAGGCCAAGATATACCACTACCAAAACCAAATTCAATAACATTAACAGGTGATTCTACTTGAGTATTTGTACCATACGCACCATTACCTGAGACAGTTACTCCTGTTATTGTATCACTTTCACCCCATCCACATACTTTAAAAGCATACCCATTCCATCCATCTCCATATGAATCGTACATCTTAAATGTAACCGTCGCATTTGCAGTAGGTGTCACCTTACAGTCTATACCTAAATTACTATTGTATGTTCCAGATAATAATGTAGTTTCAATACCACCAACTTCTTCAACTAATTCCCAACTTATTTCATAACCCCAACCGCCAGTTGCTGATAATTCAACATATAATTCAGGAGGTGACGCAACTCCCGCCCATGATACTGATGCCGAAGACCCCGACGTAAATCCACATATTAAGACTGGTACACTAGATACTGCTACATCTTCATAACTATTAACATCAACCGTTTGTATAGTTACGTTTGAATCGCTAGTTGACATCATAGACATTGGAATTTGTGTACCAGCACCATCTAATATATATGAATATCCACCATTCCATCCATTTCCCCAATTATTTGTTAATGTTATATTTAAAGAGGGTTCGGAGATAACATTTTCAGGCGACGATTCACCTGCAGCCCAAGAAACAATTGCTGGTTGTACTGATTGATCGGTTAAATTACCAGTTCTAGCATAATTACTAATTACGTGCCAACCTTGTCTATCATATTGTAAAGTAACTGCTTCATAATTATTATTTAATACATAAAATAAATCAGAACCATCGATACGAGGAATTGCAGAAGTTTCTTGGATTTGGGGCCACATTTTTGTACCAACAGAATTACATTTTAATCCACCGTCTATTGTCAAATTATCATATACCTTCACAGATGAACCTCCTGCAGGACCACTAGAATCACCATATATTCCTTCACTACCTACATTTAAACGACCATTTAATGTTAAATTACCATTCACCTCAGTATTTACACGAGCAGGACCAGTTCCACTTTTACCAATACTAGATAAAGTAGGTATACTCAATGTTACTATTCCAGCATTATCTACAGTATTTTCTACTTTTTCCAACTTTGCCCTTTCTTGGGTTGTTATGATAGCACCGGAACCTGCAGATGTTACATCACTTAATGAAGTTACACTACTTGTAGTATAAACACCATTAGTTACAGTATCCGCATTACCAGTTAAATCACCAGTTACATTACCATTTACATTACCATTTACATTACCATTTACATTACCATTTACATTACCAGT
>MDSW01045150.1_pt1 | contig 15290 bp, 11 predicted proteins | sample 811171 | NCBI WGS metagenome assembly MDSW01 (sample SAMN05326641, study PRJNA326480) | marine metagenome | isolation source: seawater | place: Atlantic Ocean: North West | collected 2012 | reverse complement strand
TTACAACGTACTCCAAATGTTGTAAGGGTTTCGCTACGCGTGGTGGGGTGACGTGAAAAAAAAAAGACTCGCAAATCATTTAGGGAATGGTGTTATCTCGCAAGAACGCACACGCTGCATCGCCGCGGTGGTTGCCATCGGGGTGCGTTGATGAGTAGCTGACAGCTCCGCCGTCTAGCCAGCCTTTGCGTGCGCACCACAGCTGGCTCACGTGGCCACAAAGCTCGTCTTCGGTGCTGAGATCGAGCCTTGCAATCGTGGTGACTGCACCGACGTCGGCGATGGCTTCGATTTGTTTTTCGCGAGCATACCGTCGAAGGAGGTTGTTTACAGCCGGTTGATCCCATCCGTTGACGTTGGCCGCGGTCACGTGCATAAACTCGTGCGCGAGGACAAAGCCCAGGCGCGAGTATAAAGAGGCGTCAGAGTACCGTTCGTCGGCAAAGGGTGGTACCATGAGGCCTGGCAGCAACATGACGCAAGCGTAGCCACCGGAAAGGAGCATGTACGCATTCCGTTCCAAGGCGTCAAAGAGCGGCGGGTGCTGGCACAGCGCGTCGCCGCGCAGCGCGCGGCGGAGCCGGTCCAAGTGCACGGCGCGCGCTTGTTTGAGCATTATGAGCAAGGCTCCATCTCCGGACGCAATGCTCGGACGTACAAAGTCGTCTGCAATGCCGCCAAAGGTTCCACGAGGCGCTCCGGCAATCCGCACTCCGGCCGATTCGAGCAACCCTCGGGCTTCATCGCGCAGCTGTTGCGAAAAGTACACGTCGTCCATCGGAGGCGCTTCCAGGGCTTCAGATGCGGCGGCGCGCACGATTGGCGTCATGTCTTCAATGCGCTTGTGCAAACGAGGCGTCACCAGAATATCAAAGGTCAGCTTGTCAAAGGCGTCAGGGAAGACGGCCCTCGCCGCAGTGAGGCAAACGCTGCGCGCATTGCGCCGAGTGGCCGTCACCAAACTCGATGCCGCCAACGACGTCCACGTCACGCTCGTCGCCGCGTTCACGTCGCTCATGTTGATCTCTCGAACAAACCGGTCGGCGGGGTTGGTGCGCAACCTTCCAAGCGCGGCGGCCGGAAGACGCGATTCGCGCGTCTTGAGGCTCTGTGCACGCGAATTGGGCATGCTGCCCAACTCGTCGGAGATGACAGAACGGGCGGCAAAGGAGCAGTACGCGGCCAGCCCTCGCAGATAGGCGCGAGCATTGTCAGGGCCGCCTCCAAACTTCGCGGGGTGTGCAAACGCTTCAATAAACCGCGCAAGCGGCGTGTTCAACGGGTCCCAGTTCAACGCAAACTGTTGCTGGGAACCGACGTCATTCTGCAGCCACGTGCCCGCATACGAACCGGCGACGATTGTAGAGGCCGCGTCCTGCTGCACCGCTGCTGCGCTGGAAGCGGGCACGCTGGCCATGGCGTCGGCGTAGGCTGCGGCGGAAGCGCGAACGGAACGGTCAATGCCAACAGAGTACATGGCCTCCTTCAGCGCGGAAGTACCGACCTCTGCGCCCGCGCCAACGCGTGCGGCGAATGCGCCGTTGCCGCTGCCGTAGTCGAGTCCCACCGTGGCAGGAGTGTCGCAAACGTGGCCCGCAAGCAGACCGACGCCGGCCAGCGCACTGTCAAGTGTAGAGGAGGTCACAGCGCCAGACAATAGCCCGTCCAAGTGCTCAAACGCAACTTGCCCCGCCGGACCCGCCGCATTGGAAGCAACCATGGACCGGCACGCCGCGCGAAACTTTGACACGTCGGAAACGGCCAAACGGCCCGAGCCCTTGGCGAGTATGACATCTTCCACGTCGTCGGAAACGTCAACTTCGTCAAAAAATGCCCACAGCTCTTCTCCCAGCGTAATCTGCGCAGCGTCAATCCAATCTCCGCACCATCGGCGGTGATCGCTCAGGTCGCTGGATTCCGAGTGCGAGTCTCCTATTTCTGCAAGAAGGGCATTGGGGTAGGACCGTTTGCGTATGCAGCGCAGGTCGCCATTTGTCGGGTTGATGGATTGCCGGAGCCCCGGAGCGCACACACCGCGCGTCATGGACTGCAGCGAGGCGCTCTGTTCGGTAACGTTTAGCATTTGCCAACCGGCCGGGGTGATGCTCGTCTTGAATGTGCAGGACCAGCTCGACGAGTTGCGCGTCGCGTAGCAGGTGCCGGCGGACGTACAAGCATGCTGCTCGGCACAAACTGATACATATGTGAGCAAGGACCCGAATAGTGCGGCTATCAACGATAGAACTACCGCAAGAACTCCTTCTTGCGCCTGCACGTCCCGATCAAGCGGCATTTGGGCCTTTTGGGCCTTTGGGCCTTGCGTCCCTTGTTGCTACTTCTTTGTTGAGCGCGGGATATCCCGCGCCCAACGGCACGTTTCCTGCTATTGAGTCGCCCGGATCCCGCTAGTACAGCCTTAGCGCAGCGCAAGGCAAAGCGGGCGTGCCCAATACAATGGAAGAACCCCGCCCTTGCGCGTCTGGCGCCATCACCAAGCGCCAAAGGTTGGCGCTCACAGCCGGCACGTCGGTGCCGCTCGGGACAGCACTGGACATGGCAGACGAAGATTTCAACATGGCATTCTTTTCCGCGCACAATGTGCGTGCGCCGCAAATACGCGTCGCCAAGCTAAACGCCGTGCAGCTCAAAAGCAGAGGCGTCACGACCGCTCGAGAATTGCGGGCTTTGGACTTTAGGGCGCTGGACCTCGTCGACCCAGCATTCTGCGCGTCTTGCGTTGCAGCCTATGGCAGCAACGCCATTGTAAATGAGTTTCTGGTCACTGCAAGCGACGCCGTGACGCTGGCAGGCACCGCCGCGGTGCACCAACTGCGGCTCGGCGTCGGCAGCCTGCTGATTCTCTGCGCCGGTCACCGCGTCGAAGCCACAAGCGTCATCACAATGTCGGCGCCACATGGACGGTGTCTTGCTGGCGTCGCCGCAGACATCCTCTTGGACTGCCAACTACGAGCGGGGGCATTGATTGCCGCTGGCTTTACAGCGCAGACCGTGGCCCAACAAACGCGCGCAACGCCGGACCAATTAAGGGAAATGGGCTTTTGACCGCCACGCGCAAGCGCACGCGTGGCGTAGTGGCGGCGCCACAAGTTGTGCAAACACCGAGCTAGAGTGTTGTGGAAAGCAGTGACAATTAAAGCGACAAAGATGCGCCACGGGCGCAATGACCCAGCCCAAGGATAAATTTGACTCATGCAGATACGACAACCTCGAGGAGTTGAAAAGATTCCTCGAGATCCAGAAGACCTTTACGGGTAAAGCAAACGCGCTCCTCAAAGACGTGCGTCGCAACGGCCGGGGAAACATTGACGTTTGCTATGCCATTGCGGTCAACTACCTGCAGCTCGTACCAGACGCGACCAACACCTTGATCGTGCGAGAAAAATACGCCGTCTTGGAAGACGCGCTCATGCTCTACTACGACCCACGGGAAGACCGCATCATTGTCTGCTGGTTCTTACCGAGTTCCAGGCTCACCAACTACTTCAAGTCTAAGATGACGTCAACCCTGAAGAACGAGCTAAAGGATGCACTGAAGAACAGCTGCAGGCACCTGATCAAAAACGCAGGTGTACCGTATAATGCATACTCGTCGATGCTTCGCGACGGGTTGGTCACTACGCAGATGACCGACACCAAGCTTTGTGTGAAGCTCATCAGCGCGGACAAGCGAAGCGTGTTCGCCTCGCTTACCATGTTCCTTGACGGCTCCTCCTTTGACCTGAACATCGGGTTTGTCTTTTGCAATCCACTCGAAAGTGCCGACTTCCTCAAGCTCAAAGGCATCTACGACATCTCGGAGGCATCAAAGGCCCTGGCAGGGACGATCTACGAGATGGATGTCAAGTACGTCATCCATCGGCTCTTTTTGGAAATGCATGAGAAGAAGGACCTGGACCTCGACACTGCTACCGCTACGACACTCAACGCACTGTGCCGCGAGGTGCTGGACCCCAGCCGCAAGCGAAAGCGGGAGATCCCATGCAATCCGCCAAAGTCGACGCACTTGCCCATCACAGCAGAGGACCAGCTGTGGAGCGACGGTGTCTGGGCGTCGTAGTTGTTTTGCTAAGACGAGCGTTGCAAAAGACCCCCGGCGGGACTTGAACCCGCGACACACACGGATTAAAAGTCCGGCGCTCTACCCACTGAGCTACGAGGGCACTTTTCCTCCGCGGGGATTCGAACCCCGGTCGTTCGGGTGAAAGCCGAATATCATGACCACTAGACTACGGAGGAGTGCCTTTCTGTACACTACAGGACACGGCTGCATATAAAAACCCCGGAGGTCGCCAGCCAGGGACGACTTGTGGTTTGCGGCGTCGCGGGGCCGCCACGCGTGGTAGATGCGCGACGACTAGTTGCAAGTGTTGCTTACTGCTACTGCTCGCTAAAAGCACAGCCGTTGGCGCGTAGCACTCTACACCAACACTCTGTGCGTCATTGCCTCGACAAAGACAAAGAAGGCGGCGAGCGCCACTAACGACACGGTGCGAACCAAGCGAGACGGCTGTTGTCCTCGCACGGACGCGGCCAGTAGCTGAACTGCAATCGCCACTGCAATCCGTTGACAGATTGACACCAAAAGGTGGAGAAAGTGGAGAATGGACCTTTTATCCGACAAGGCCGCTTCGGCGCGCTCGCCTGCCTCTGCAATCAGCAACCGCTTGTGCTCTTTCACGTGCTCGTCCAGCGTTTTGACCAGTGCAAGTTCGGCTTCTTTGGCCTTGTCGCCGGAGCTTGCCTTTAAAACCTCGGGGTCGCCCTTCCAGGCTTGGATCCAGCGAAGTTCGTCGTCAGAAGAGCGCTCCAGTCTTTCTTTTAGATCCGACTTGGCCTTGGACACTGCCTTGCGCGTGCGCTTGGAAAGCTCGGACGACAGCCGTGCCTGTAGAGCGGAAAGGATGATGGCAAATCCGAGCACAAGTCCGATAAGCTCGTCTTCAGAGATCTGCTCGTCGTGCGCCGCATCTAGCAATTCTCTGGCAATATTGAACGATACCGACACCGAAAGATCGGACCCTATGCTGCTCAGTGCGCCAAACGCGGTGCCGCCGACGCCGCCGGTTGGAGAGGATGCGCCAGAGCTCATGTTGATTGCGCGAGCGATTCCGTGTGCGCAGCTGCCGCAGAGCCGGTTGGCAAGAGGGTCCCCGCTGGTACTGGGAGCGCACGAGTGTGCCCTGGTGGGTCAGCAAGAGAGCGTTGACCTGATTGGCGGCTTCTTTGACTACAACCGAGGCCGCACGCTCTCGCTACGACGTTTGATCTTAGCGCCACCCGGGACGCGCGTCGAGCGTCTGCGCAATGGAGGGCGGTCTCGAGCTGTGAGCAGGGGAATTTCCAAGCGCAGCGCGGGCGGGGGCGGGGGCGCGGGCGCAGCACTCACAATTCCAACCTATGGTGCAACTTTTGGTTGCTCGCTTGGCAATATTATCGAGTATTTGCAAGGACGGCCGGGGCTAAAAGGTTCGGGCGCTCGCCCCGCAGAGGTGCCCAAGATTATTAAAGAACTCAGCACGCAGTTGCAGCAGGTCAAGCAATCCATGGCGACGATGCAGGGCAAAGACGCGCCGCTCTTGGCGCAAGGGCTGGCCGCACTGCGCATTGTCGGAGAACAACGGAAGCATATGCCCGAGCTGAACGCATTCAAGGTTGACAGTCGAAAGGGCCACCCGGGAGCAGCGTTTGGTGCGACAGCGGCAATCGTCGCAGTGTTTGGAATCATGGCGGCGGACCCGACGGGAGAGGCCAGCAGACACTTTGCGACTGACAATTCTCTGTCTCGCGTGCTCGCATGTGCAGAGGAGCACTTGAAAGACTGGCAACCCGCCTACGGAGTGCGCGTTCCAGCCGAGCACTGGGCCTCTTTGCAGGCCGAGCGCCGTGCGATTGAGCGAGCGCGCATTGCCGCGGAAACGGCGGACGCGGCGTGCCAGACGCGCAAACTGCCGCCCGGCGAAGCGGTCAAGCTGCAGTTGCAGATGACGGCGGCCGCGGCATTCCCCTCGGGAGGGATAAAAGTCGACGCCGAGACGCAAGCCGTGCTGTGCGAAGCGGCCCGCTCAGGGGAGCAAGTGCAACCACTCAGGGCGACGGGTGCCATGCACCCGCCACCGCCGCCTTCCAGCGTCGTGCCACTGTCGGAAATCTCGGGAGAGGCGCTCGTCACGGGAGGCGCGGACAGCCGCAGCTCCGACGACTCGCGAAGCATGTCGAGCAGCAGCTGGAATTCCGTTGCCTCTGGAAGCAGCAGTGGCGCCAGTGCTTACAGCCATGTCAGCGTTGACTCGCTAGATGGCGTGCTAGTCTGTCCGCTTACCATTTCATAATATTGAACCGCTTTAAAGTGTAAATGCCCGTTTTGACTCCGCGGTTGCCGCCGCGGCGGGTTCGCACCCACTTGACACAAACTTCGACCACGCGTGACGACGGTGCAAGTGATGGTGGCGACAATGCAAACACCGAATCGGGGTCTGAAGACCCTGAAGAAAACGCATTTCGGAGAAGCTGGCGGCGCATTCTCGCCATGATTTTCAACGGCCCTCCGCACGACTGGATCGACAGTGACGACCACCCCAACCCTCGCAGCAACGAACCCGACCCTCCACGGTTCTTGCACGACACCTGGACAAACCTGCATCCTTGGACGCCCATCGATGTCGCGCAACGCAACATGGTGCAATCGATTGGGCTGGACTTTGACCGCAACTTTTTTCACCCGGAAGACAGCTGCCCCGTCGGACGCCTGGTGACGCAAACGATTGGCGGGCTGTGCACCGGCGTTCCTGCGCTTGGAACGCACATTCCCGTCAAAGGACTGCCAGTGCCGTGGATGGACAGGGGTGGCATAGCCGTGCGCAGCTTTACGCGACAGGAACAGTCGCTGCATCGCTGGAAACCGCTGACCGCCGACAGACTGGCGCTCTTGACGCAGCGCGCACAAGTGAAACATCCAAAACGCTTGCCTACGACGCACCTGTGCATTGCAATCGACGAGCTCAACTACAAGCATTTGCGCGCGTCCATTGAGACCGAAGGCGACGCGACAATTGATGCGCTGGAAGAGGTACTGCCGATGCAGTTGCCAACTCCGCTCCTATCACCGAGGACGTACACGCCTACAGCGGAAAGCCTGAATGATGCGCTCAATAATATATTCACGTCTGCTGTGCGGGTCGAGCACGAAGAGGAAACTGACGATTTTGGATTTACACTACGTACATCCACGGCACGCCTACACCACTCCTTGAGGTTTGACGCGTACAACGTCGTCCCAATCGGCATCTTGGTGCCCCACTCACTGCAAGTTGCGGAGCGCCGCTCGCAACTTGCTGGGATCAATGCCAGCCACGCAAACGGCGTACGGGCGCAGACGAACTAGCTGGCACTGCGCAATGCCCAGCTCGCGCGCAAAACGACTCGAGTAGGTCTCTTGGTCGTAGGTGCCCCATAACGCAAGTGGTTCCAATTCTTCCGCCCTTGCCGCCGAATTCATACTCGAAAATTCCCTGTTTTTCCACGTGAACGTTTGCCGCACAAATTCCCCGTCCGGGTGCGCGCACTCTTGGTCAGATTCGTGGCGCGCGCGTTGCGCCATGGTCTCGCGATACGCCTTGAGCGACTCCAAAAGCGTAGCCTTGTCGGTAGCAATCCGCATGGACGCAAAGGGCAACGTGCACCACGCCTCGTTGCGGAGCGGGTACCGCATCTCGCCGGTTGGCGAGAGCACGAGCAGCAGCCCGTCCGCGGCATTCGATAGGCTCATCAGCCCTTTGGACACCGACGCGTCAAGACAAGTCGTGTATTGGTAAATCGACTTAGTCGTCGCGTCTTCTGCTTTGCGGAGGACGTTGCACGACACGTCCAAGTGAGTCACCGCCGAACGGTACTTGCCGCGCGACGACTGGTCGGGAACCGTGTCCAGCCAGTCCAAACCCAGCGCACTCGCCGCCAGCAGCAGGATGCGGGCTCGGTTTCGCGACCCCGCGAGCGAAACGCGACGCAGCGCCGCCGGACCCGGCTCCGACTTGGGCTTTTCCAAGCACTCCTCCAAGCTCAGACCGCGGCGCAGCGCCGCAGTGAGACGGGCGTGAAACGTCGCACCCGCCAGCCCCGCGCCGGCCTTGCACACCAAGTAACACTCCTGATGAATCCGGTGCATACCGCGCCGCCCTGGCTCGGGCGCCATCGAATGCTCTGCTAAGAATAGGCCCACAAACGACGATGTGCTGTCAAGCCCCGCTACCCATTCGTCCTTGTCGCGGTCCGACTCGTCGCCATCCAACTTTGGCCCGACCTGCAATTCGGAATTGGCCATCTCGCTTGGAATGGCGTCGCGCAGCTTCTGAAGCGCAGCAGCGCGAGAGCGCGGGTCTTGAATGATGGCACGCAGCCGCGCACCGTCGGGCTTGGACGTGTCGATTCGGATTGCGGAAATGCCCGAAAACCAGCGCTCCGAAAAAATGTCAATGGGCGCCGAAGGCTCCGCGCCCGCAAGCCGAAACACGACATTTCGATACAGACCCGACTCGTCGTTGCGCTGGGCCTGTGGCAGCAAGATGGCTTCGTCCAGCGAGCGCAGCGAGCGTAGCAGGTGGTTTCGAAGCGTCAACGGACACTCGTCCAATGCCAAAAGGCGCGCCATGCGTAAGAGAAAAAAAAACACGAGCTCACTGAACACAAGATTCGGCCGTGCGCACGCCTACGGCTCTATACGCACGTTTACAGAATACACTGCTCCACGCACGTTCACTTCTTGATCATTAGCGGAGGAAGCGCCGTGCCGTAATGCGCCATCATGCTCTCGTCCTTTGAAGCTTCTTCCGTTGTAAACGTTGATTGCGATGCTGGTTCCGGTTCCGGAGTTTCATCAAAGTCTGATTGATAAACAGCAATGCCCATTCGATCGTTCAATGGCGAGTTGCCGTACGGGTTGTACGCGCCGGGCAGCACCCACCAGCGCCCGCCGCAAATCCACCAGAGCATGCGGTACAAGGCCGCCAGCGTCACGGTCACGGGGAAGACGTAAAACCCCGCGCCCAGCCAAATGAAGCCCGCAAGGCCGACGGCGATCAACTCCAGGATCGACCAGCCGCCGTGCGCCCACCACGGCGAGCCGCCGTACGCGTAATTGGCGCAGTAGGGCGAGCAGCACTCCGAGTCTTTGGTGCCAAAGTAGCCAAATTCGCGCCACGACGAGTCGGCGGTGTAGGCGTGCACGCCCCAGATGATGGCGACGAGCGTCATTGGAAGCAAATGGCCAAAGAACACGACCACGCCAACGTACAAGCCGACGCCGCGCCCTTGGACTTCGTGCGGCGGGTCGAGCGACTCCATGGAAAAGGCCACGTTGATGATCGAGTTGATCAGCGAGGTGAGCAGCGACCACATGGCCAAAAAGTAGAGGATGCCGCGCGGCGAAAGCCGACGCGTCGCCTTGATTGGTTTGTAATTCTCAACGTAGGGACCGTCGGCACCTTCCAGCCTCGCTTCGTAGATTGTCCAGAACATTGTCTGTCTTGGAGGACCCCAGCCGTTGACGTCGTCACGGCACCGCGGGATCAGGCACCAAGAAGCGGGGTAGAAGAAGACGAGCAGGAGAACGGCAAGGCCGATGGCGATGGAGACCCAGATGGACCAGTACAATTCGTTCCAGTGCTCGCGCTGATTCATCAGAATGAACGAAGGAAACTCAATGAGCGACCCCGGGAACTCGTTCATGAACGCCGGCACCTCGCATTCAAACTCTGGGCATCCCAATACGGGCGCCCAAAAAAAGGGCTCGGCCGCGGGATTGAGCACCTTTAGCCTGATCGAGAAATGCCCCGCCTCGCAACTTTCAAGCACCTTGCTCTCAAACTCGAGAATGGAATCTTCCGGGTCGATGATGGGGTAATAACTTGTCGCAGTGAACGGCTCAAGGTGCGGCTTTTGAATTTGAACGTGCGACGAGTCCACAAGCGCCGCCGGCGAGTCAAAGGCGTCGTTCGGCTCCGACTGATCGCAACCTCCGCACCCAACGTACAGCGCAAAGTCCTCCTTTTGTGGCTTCTTGCCATGACGCCACGTGCCGCGATCGCGGTGGCCCCGAACCACAACCGACCAGTGCAGAATCTCATTATTCGCTCTGTCGATGTGGTCCAGGTCAATCTCCACGCCTCCGCTGCCCTTGAGGTAGAATGCTTGAGAGGTGGTGTGGTCGTTTAGCCTTGGGTGACAGCAGTTATTGTCACAATCGTAAGTCGGCGCGTGACCCGCCACGAGTAGGGCGGGCCACAGCATTCTAATTGGTCCTGTGCTGTTTAAGAGTGTGATCAAAGGGCGTTATCAAAAACCTGCGTTGCGGCCAGACGCGCATGCGTGCGCGACTTGCCAAATATACGTTCCAGCGCACGCTCGTGGCAGCGCCGAATTTGGCGCTGACGCCGTACGCAAACCCAAACCAGCACACCAAACAAACACCAGCACAGCGGCAAACTCACATTGCTGGAAACAAGGGCAAGATCCACATTCTTTTTGCCGCACCGCGAGATTGGCGGCACGGCGGTGTCGTTGTTGCAGTTGGACACTCCAAACCCAACGTTGCACACGCAGTCGGGCGCGTACTCCACCGACGGGCACTCGTCGCACTGCACCTCGCGCATGCAGACCTCAGAGCACAGCACGAGCTCCGGCGCCAAGCTATTCTGCTGCCCCGCGCCAATGACGACCGTGTCCACTCCGCGCGCCGCCGCCGCCGCGCACACGCCGGTGTCCGAGTGTCGCCACGACGCGCAAAAGGGGTGCACCGTGCACCACGCCGTGAACCAGAGTGCGTACGCCGGGCTCACCGTGGCGTCGACCCACTCGTACATGTGATCCTTGTCTCGTAGCTCCAAGACCGTGCCAAGGCGGATGCGCGAACCAAAGCCGGGCGTGAGGTAGAACCAGCAGCCGTACCCGGCCCCGTCGCAGCCTACAGTGTTTATGTTGTAGTACGGGAACCGCGTGACGTCGACGAGGGCCCCGTCCAGCGGCGAAGCGGGCCACGGCACGCTCTCGTTGACCCACCGCACGGCTCTGGTCTTTGCCCAAAGGTCGTCGCACGGCGCGTCGTGCGGCGCCGGGTTGATGCCGGCGCCCAGTGCAAAGACATACGGCGTGCTGACGTTGGTAGAAAGCATGAGCCGCCCTTTGCCGCGTACTGCTTCCATCATTACTTGAGAATCTTCCTCACACAATACCACGCGTAGTCCACGCGCGTGGAAGAAGCCCCGACGCCACAAGTTGCGGTTTTGGCCCAGTTTGGTGTGATCACTTGAGACGGGGTGCTTTTCCGGGTACTAAAAAAGGGCGCGTTATGCTGTGGAAAGATCTTCCGGCGGATGTCAAGATGGTGATTGTTCACTGCTTGTCGCTTCCTGACATGGGCAACTTTGCGACGGTCTCGCTCAGAAACAGCATGTTGGTGGGGCCGGTCCTGGAAAAGATCCTAATGCAGCGATCGGTGAAACTGGTGCGCGAGCTTAGCCGGCGGAGGGCCAACTACGAACAGACAAGGGAGATGTTCAACCTGCAGCTGCACCCAGCAACCTTTGACAACAAGAGGACGCACCGGCAGGCGTATTACAGCGGACGCGTACTGGGCAGCATCATCGAAAATCAAATCTACGACTCGGTGATGGCGTCGAGAATCATCTGCGGACAGCCGACGGACGTGTTCAATACCAACGCCCCGGTCTTTGACACGTACAGCCTGGTCTCGAGTTACATGAGGGCTGGCACTCAAATAAGGATGCGCTTGGACACGAACGTGGCGCAGGCCGTAGGCACAGAAGAGCTCAACCGCATGCTCGACGACGCCAAAGAGGTGGGTGAAAGGATTGCCACCGCCGAGCAAAACTCCAACGGCGAGTGGCCGACCCAGTACAATGGCTAGGCATTAAAAGAACCAGACCCACACACGCACAGACTCTCACATGCAAACATCTAAAGGTCTCCACTGTACTTTCTGGTGTTGGGGCGTGGGGTTGTGTCTAGTGGTACTTCTTTTTCCATTGGAATTCCGCGGATCCCCGACGGCGTTTGTCCTGCCGGGGGAAGTTTGGTATTTTGGTATTCGCACAGGTTGCGCGCGTCTTCGCACTCGGCTTCCCATTTGAAGCACGGAAGGCAGCAGCAGCACCAATAGCCGAGCCACGTGCGAGCGTACGAGTATTTCCGAGCTCGGCCGTAGTAGATGATGATGCACGCGCAGCAGCAGACGCAAATCGAGAGCGCCGCGAGAAATGTCCAGAAGACAACAGGGGCGACGTCGGGCGGCGGCGCCGGCGGCGGCGCAGAGGGCCAGGTGCCGCCGTGCGGCCACGGGTTGCGAGGCGGCGGGCTCGGCGACGGCGCGCAGTCGCGATCGCAGCTCGTGCTCGGGTGCAGGTCGCAGCTGGACGCGCCGTCGGCAAACTCAAAGCTGGTGGGGTCGTCTGGAGACGCCACGTCGCACTCGTTTGTCTTTGTCGCGTCACACGAGCTGGAGCACGGCTCCTCCTCTTCTGCAAGCCCACGAGCCACCGCCGGCCGACGGTCGCTCGGCATCTCGGGCAGCGAAAACCCCGTCGCGCTCCGCGGACCCGTGGCCAGCATCAGCGCCCAAAGCAGCACAAAGCGCGGAAGGAACGTGGCCATCAGCCGGTTGCGCGGTAATCGGTGTACTTGATCCCCGGCGGGATGCTCGTTATGCCTATTAAATTCACCCACTCCAGCAGCAGACTTGCAATCCACAGGCTTACTAGCACGCAGCCGATTCCGAGAAATATCTGCAAGGTCGTGGAAAGGCATCCTTCTCTGCACTGAGCCGCACACGAATCGCTCATGCGCGTTCCTGTCTTACGCGCGGCCTGCGCGCTAAATCCGCCGGCCCAAAAGTGCACACGTCGCAACCCAATAGCGCTCGGAGCCGGCGCGCGGCGCATTTGCCGCGCCGCCGCGTGCGCTTGTTAGGAAGCGCAAGGGCCGCGCCGTGTTGACCGCGCAGCCCTATGCAGGACAAGTTAAAAGACGAAGACCAGCCCGCGACCAAAAAAGAGCTGGATGCCGTGGCGGATGCCGCCGCCGCGGCGGCGCAGCTCGCCAAGACGATCAAAGGCGCGCCCGAGAAACTCAAGGCGCTGCGCCTGACCATCCGATTGGCGTCCTCCGCGGGCAAGGAAATCATGATCCTGATCGCCATCCTCCTCTTGGCCTTCATTGTGCACCAGCTCTTTCTGTGGGTCGACCGCGACCCTGAGATTGCCTTTGAGCGGGCTGCGACACTCTTTGAGGTCGCAGAGGTCGTGTGGGACACGCAAGGCATCGTGTGGAACGCCGCGACGGACGTCATCAACGCGGGCGTCATCCCGCTGTGGAACTCGGTCGCATTCTACGTCGCGGAGCCCGTTGTCATTCTGGTGCTCGAGATTTTCATGCTCGTCTTCACACAGAAGCACTACGAAGGCGTCTACTCCGAAGCCGACTTTCCGTACGTCGGGCTCGACTGCACCAAGACCTACGAAGCGTCGGAGTTTTGCGGGCGGTACGCGGCCTACGCCGCGCGGCTCGAGACCGCCGAAAAAGCGCCGTACTTTGTCAACGAGACGCAAGGGCCAAACGTCGGCGTCAACCGCCGGCTCGTAGACGCCGCCGACCCCGAACGCGTCTACACCTTTGGCATCGCCACCGCACGCCGACTCAGCGAGCTCGCGGACGACAAGCCCTTTGTCGCGCCGACGTTCAAGACCAAAGAGATCACCAACTCGCTCGACGACGCGTCAAGCATTGGGATCACAATCGGCGCGCCCGTTGCGGACGTCGGCACCTCGGTCGCGTTCAACGTCCTGCAGAGCAGCTTCTCGGCCATCATGGACGCAATCTTCCTCATGCTCAAATCGCTGCTGGAAGCTCTGCGCTGGATCATCAAATCGGGTCTTTTGACGACGATTATCAACATCGGCGTGGAATTCGCAATTATTCTCCTTACTGAGATCGCCATCCCGTCACTCTTTGCCGCGATCAACGCGCTCATGTGCATTATCGACCTCTTCCAGCCGTCGACGTGGAATGAGCAATTCGAGTGCAGTGAGCTTCTCTATTCGAACTCAAACATCGCGCACAGCACTCTGACTGTCGCGTGTGCATGCGCAGTTGAAAATCGCTGCTTCAGAGGCCCCGACGCCCTCGCCGACCTGCTCACCTTCACGTCCGTGCCGCTCGCGCTCACCAAGTTTGCCAGCATCCTGGAGTCGACGATGAACTCGCGCACCGCGCGCCGCTTCTTCCAGCCCAACGCCGGCTTCTCCACCAAGGGCCGCACCCGCCGGCCCGGCTTTGACAGCCAAAACGAGGTCATTGACAACGAAGAGCCCGAGAGCGACGCCGACCGCAACCCGGCGTACGAGTTCACCTTTGCGCAGGACTTTGAGGACTTTTTGCCGACGACGGGCGCCGAGCAGTGCGGCGGCTGCTTTGTCTGCAAGTTTCCCGAGTTCCGGCTGGTGTTTCTGCTCGTCACCAGCATTGCGAGTCTCTTCTCGGAAGGCAACTACCTCTCGTTCGCCGGCAACGTCACGCAAAACTGCATGGGCGGCGGGCGCTGGTACGAGCGCGCCTGCGGCCCGCGCGGCGCCGAGCTCTTGCCCCACGAGACTTGGCTGAACGCCGGCTACACCGCCGGCTACGAGCGCGTAGACGCGCGCATCTTCACGTCGTTTGCGTCCGTTCTCATCAAGCGCCGCTCCGAGATTGGCCCCGACGAGCGTTTTGGCCCGGCGTTTGCCGCCGCCGAAGGCTGGTTCCGCGCGCGCGACCTCGGGGACATCATCACCAACGACGAACTCGACGCAGAGGAGCGGCAGAAGGCCGCCGTGTTCACGCAGGCCATGTGCCGGCTCATGCGCAGCTCGGACATTGGCGAAGAGCAGGACGAAGGCCCCGCGTACATTGACCACGCCAGCGGCGATCTGGGCCGCATTGGCGCCGAGTTTCTCTACACCCAGTGCGCCACATTCACTCTAACATACAGTATTTACCACCCTGCACCCAATCGTTTTTTTTGGCCGTTGCGCAGGTGCAAGCGCTTCAAGCATAATACTTTTGGCGATGTAAATAGGTTTTTCCACGACCTCACCTACGAGGTCTCGGCCTGCGCCCAGGACAAGGTGCAGTGCGACAAGACGGAGCGCCGCTGCCTTGGCCTGTGCTCCGGGGTCGACAACTCCGAGTTTAAGCACGACTTCCACACGATGGTCGCGCTCACCGAG
>MDSW01072525.1_pt1 | contig 15293 bp, 17 predicted proteins | sample 811171 | NCBI WGS metagenome assembly MDSW01 (sample SAMN05326641, study PRJNA326480) | marine metagenome | isolation source: seawater | place: Atlantic Ocean: North West | collected 2012 | reverse complement strand
TCTAAACAAGGTTTTCTATCATCTTTACTTCAACGCATTCCAGCCGGGCAGTGAAATGGACGTGCGCTCGCGTACCATTGCCGATCCGGATAGCCGTGTAATGGATAGGATTTCCAAATTATCACCTTCGGAAATTGGATACATAAAACCCACACTCTTCACACAAAATGGTGTTGCTGCAGATTATACCATAAAAGGTACGGTGATGCAGGTATTGCTGAACAAACCTATTCTGCCGGGCGAAAGCACCGTTTTCAATATGAACTGGGACGCGCAAGTGCCGTTGCAGATCCGACGTTCGGGGCGTGACAGTTCTGAGGGCGTTGCTTTAACGATGACCCAATGGTACCCAAAAATAGCCGAATACGATTTTGAAGGCTGGCACGCCGACCCATACATAGCCCGCGAATTTTACAGCGTTTGGGGCGATTATGACGTTACCATAACCATAGACGCCGATTATACCATTGGCGGAACCGGTTATCTTCAAAATCCCGCCGAAGTAGGTCACGGTTATACTTTACCCGGCCAAAAGTGGATGAAACCCAAAAAAGGAAAATATACTTGGCGTTTTTTAGCGCCTGACGTGCACGATTTTGCTTGGGCTGCAGATGATGAGTATATACACGATACCTATCCCGGGCCCAATGGTGTGACGCTTCATTTCTTCCACAAGAACGATCCTGAAATTGCCGAGAATTGGAAAAACCTGCAACCGAAAACGGCGGCATTGATGGAATTTTTCAACGAGCAGATTGGGGAATATCCATATGAGCAATATTCCGTAATTCAAGGTGGTGACGGCGGAATGGAATATGCCATGAGCACAATGATTACAGGAAAACGTGAGTTTGGAAGTTTAGTTGGCGTAACCGCCCACGAGCTTGCACATTCCTGGTTTCAGTTTGTTTTGGCCACAAACGAAAGCAAACACGAGTGGATGGATGAAGGGTTTACTTCTTACATTTCAGATGAAGCCATGAATTATGTAATGGAGGAAAACAAACCAAATCCGCACGCCGGTTCCTACAGAAGTTATTTCTATATGGCCACAAGCGGCGCGGAACAGCCCCTCAGTACCCACGCAGACAGATACGCTACCAATCGTTCCTACGGCATAAATGCTTATAGCAAGGGTTCGGTATTTTTAACGCAGCTGGGATATGTTATCGGGCCAGAAAACCTTTCAAAAACACTGAAGCGGTATTATTCCGATTTCAAATTTAAGCACCCCACGCCAAACGATTTTATCCGCACTGCGGAAAAGGTTTCGGGCTTTGAGTTGGATTGGTACCTAACAGATTGGACGCAAACCACAAACACCATCGATTACGGAATAAAAGCTGTGGAAAGCGAAGGTGAAAGCACGAAGATAACTCTGGAAAGAATTGGCTTGATGCCAATGCCCATAGATCTTTACGTAACCTATGAAGACGGTTCGCAGGAATTGTTTTACATTCCATTGCGGATGATGTGGGGCGAAAAACCAAACCCTTTTACCGATTTAAATCGCACTGTTTTGGCAGATTGGGCTTGGGCATATCCAACGTATACCTTTGAAATAAAAAACGGTAAAAAAGTAAAAAATATGATGATTGACGCCACCCGAAGGATGGCAGATATTAATCCTGAAAACAATCTTTGGGAAGTAAAATAATTTAAACCAATAATCTTGTAGGCGCGCGATTAATCGCGCGCCTACATTTTTAAACCTGCTTCATTATTCCGGTCTCTATACCACATTTTCGGGTTGTTTTGAATATAATCCTGAATTTTTAAAAATGATGTTTGGTTTCGGATGATATGATCGTAAAATCTTGGCTGCCAACCAAATTTTGTATTTATTTTTCTACAGTCAAACGTTGTTTTTCCTTTAAACCAACGAACCGCAGTTGAAATATTCTGATGCAACATGGGGTTTTTATTTCCTGTAATTCCTCCTGTTTTTTCATCAATGGCGAAATCATTGGTTTTTAAATGTTTTAAACCATCTATTATCAAAATACCATGCAAATGATTCGGCATAATCACAAAATCGGCAATTTCAATATTTGAATATTGTGTTTCAATATTACGCCAATTTGATTCCACAATTAAGCCCCACTTCATTTAAAACCATTATATCATTTTCAATATTTCCAAAAAAATGTTCTTTCTTCTTGGTACAAATTGTCAAAAAATATAATCCAATATTGGAATAATCCCAATTTTTTAATCTGAATGAACCATCTTTGTGTTTCACAATAAATGTTTTATTTAACTAAATGTAACCCATTTTCTTAAATTTATCACTACAATTGAGGATTGACGATGCGCAGAAATGTCGTGCGATTATACGGAAAGGTGCGCGATAAATCGCGCGCCTACAAATAATTATGGCCCAAAAATTTCCCAAAAACGAAAAATTAAAAAGCGCCAAGACAATTGAAAATTTGTTTTTGGAAGGGATAACACATTCCAAATTTCCCATAAAAATATTTTTTCTTCCGAAGGAAAACTTGGAAAACCATCTCGCTGCTTTCGCCGTTCCGAAACGGAATTTTAAATCGGCAGTGGAGCGAAACCGAGTGAAAAGACAGCTTCGCGAAGTCTATCGTCTTAACAAACACTTGCTTGACGAAATTCACGGCAAGAAATTTGTGATGCTCTTTCTTTTTTTGGGAAAAGTCAAACCGCAGTATGCCGAACTTGAAAAAGCAATGGTAAGACTGCTTAAAAAATTACGGGATGAAAACAATTAGCACTTTACTTTTATTGTTTGTTTTAGGTTGCTCTGGCGGAGGGGCAAGTAAAGATTTTGAAGCTTTGGAAGCTCCATCGGCATCTTACGAAATGAGTCCAGAAATGGATGATATTTCTGAAAACAATCAAGTCCAGGAACAAAAAATAATCAAAACTGCCCGTCTCGCTTTTGAAACCAAAGATGTGGAGGCAACGCACAAAAAAATCCTGCAATTAGCCTCGCAGTACAAGGGATTGGTTCAGAACGACAACAGTGGCAAAGACTACAACCGTATTTATAAAAATATGACCGTTCGCATTCCCACGGAAAATTTTCAGCAATTTATCGACGGCATTTCAGAAGGTGTAGCCTATTTTGACCAAAAGGACATTTCAAGGCAGGACGTTTCCGAAGAATTTGTGGATTTGGAAGCGCGTTTAAAAGCAAAGCGTGTGCTTGAGGAACGCTATCTTGAACTGCTTAAAAAAGCGAATAAAGTTGAGGAAATGTTACAAATAGAACGCGAACTTTCAACCATTCGTGAGGAAATTGAAGCCAAACAAGGGCGATTGCAATATCTGCAGAGCCAGGTTTCAATGAGCACCGTAAACATTGAATTTTATAAAACCACTGCGGAAACTGGTATTACACAATCCTACGGCCAGAAAATGAAAAACGCGCTGCAAGGCGGTTGGAACGGCATTTCGGTATTTTTCTTGGGCATTTTATACCTTTGGCCTTTATTCCTCGTTGCAATAATAGTTGTTATCATTCTTCGTATATTTCTGAAGAAGAGAAAACCAAAAAATCCCAAAAACTAAAACTCCAAATTCCAAGTTTTGGAGATTCCTTTTAAATTAAATTTTCAGAAAATGAAAAAAAGAATAATAGTTCCCATCATAGCTGTCGGTATATTTTTTACCACGGTAAGTTTCAAAAGTGACTTTTTTGAAATAGCCAAGCAGATTGAAATCTTCACCACACTTTTCAAGGAATTGAACATGAACTACGTGGACGAAGTAACGCCCGCAACGCTTATGGACAAAGCCATTAAAGGCATGTTGGAAGATTTGGATCCATACACCGTTTATTGGAACGAACAGCAAGTAGAGGATGCCAAAATCAACAATTCCGGTATTTATACGGGCATTGGCGCAACCGCGCAGAGCAGAAAGGATAAAATTATAATCGTGGAGCCCTACAAGGATTATCCTGCCGATAAAGCGGGATTGAAGGCTGGGGACGAAATCGTAAAAATAGGCAACGTTAATATTGCCGATTTGGAAGACGATGCCGGCGAATTGTTAAAAGGCGCACCCGGCTCAACCGTTGATGTAACCTACAAAAGACAAGGAAAAACCGCCACTGCAACCATCACCAGAGGGGCGGTAGATTTAAAAGCGGTTCCCTTTTACAAGTTGATAAATAACGACATTGGATATATTGTGCTTTCACAATTCAACCGAAAAACCACTGCTGAAACCAAAGCTGCGCTGGTTGATTTAAAATCGCAGGGCGCAAAAAAAATCATTTTGGATTTACGCGGAAACCCAGGCGGCTTGCTAAATGAAGCCATAAACGTAGTAAACCTATTTGTGGATAAAGGCGAAGTGATTACCACGACCAAATCGGTTATTGAAAAATACAACCAAACCTATAAAACCAAAAGCGACCCCGTAGATACTGAAATTCCACTTGTAGTTTTGGTAAACGGAAGAAGCGCTTCGGCCAGTGAAATTGTTTCGGGCGGATTGCAGGATTTGGATCGTGCGGTAATTGTGGGCGCCCGAAGTTTCGGAAAGGGACTCGTGCAGCGTCCAAAAAAATTGACTTACGGAACCCAGCTGAAAGTTACCATTTCCCGCTATTACACCCCCAGTGGCCGTTGCATTCAAGCATTGGACTATTGGCACCGCGATGAAAATGGCGACCCGCTACGTAAAGATGCCAAGGAATACAACGCCTTTAAGACCAAAGGTGGCAGAACGGTTTATGACGGCGGCGGAATCTTGCCCGATGTGGAATTGAAATCGGCGGTATTTAGCCCTATAACCACGGCTTTGCTGAAGGACAACGCCATTTTTGATTATGCCACAAAATACTATTACAGCCATCAAATGACCGATTGGAAAAACTTCAAATTTACCGAAGCCGATTTTCAGGATTTTCTGAAATTTTTAAAAGACAACAATTTCGAATACGAAACCGAGACCGAAAAGAAGTTTGCCGAAGGTTTAAAAATCTCGGAAGATGACGATATGAGTAAGGATATTTCAGCAAGTTACAACCAACTTATGGCTGCAATTGATAATGCCAAAGACAAAGCTATCGTTGATAAAAAAGTAGAAATAGAATCATTGTTGACCGATGAAATTTTAAAGCGCTATTTCTATCGCGAAGGTTTGTACAATTACCAAATAGAGCACAATCCCGAGATTTTGGAGGCAGTGGCTGTTTTAAATGATGCTGGGCGGTATGGGAAGATTTTGAAGTGATAAATACGCTCAAAATATTGATTGAACATTTTTTCAAAAACCATATAATTATTTAAATTCATCAAATGAAATCTGATATAATAAAATCCTTATCAAATAATTTTGAAGACCACTCACAAACTACAGAGAATGGAATAGAATTTTGGTTTGCAAGAGATATTCAACATTTATTGGGTTATTCAGAATGGAGAAATTTTCAAAAGGTCATTACCAAGGCTAAAATATCTTGTGAAGCCACGGGTAATGATATTTTAGACCATTTTGTTGACGTCAACAAAATGGTACAACTCGGTTCTGGGAGTGAGCGAGAAATTGATGATATAATGCTCACAAGGTATGCTTGCTATTTAATTGCCCAAAATGGAGATCCTAAAAAAGAGCAAATTGCTTTTGCACAGAATTATTTTGCAATACAAACAAGAAAATTTGAAGAAATTGAAAAAAGAATCAAAGATTGGGAAAGACTTCAAGCAAGACAAAAATTAACGCTCTCTGAGAAAGAGTTATCCGAGCTCATTTATGAGCAGACGGGGAATGATAAAAATTTTGGATTAATAAGAAGTAAGGGGGATCAAGCACTTTTTGGGAAGACCACACAACAAATGAAAAATAAACTCAATGTTCCCAAAGGAAGGGCATTAGCCGATTTTCTACCAACAATCACGATAAAAGCCAAAGATTTTGCAACAGAGATTACTGTTTTCAACACAAAAGACAAAAATTTAAAAAACGAAAGACAAATATCGACTGAGCATATAACCAATAATCGTTCCGTTAGAAAAATTCTACTTAGTAGAGGCATAAAACCTGAGGAATTGCCAGCCGAAGAGGATATTAAAAAATTGGAACGTAGGGTAATTTCAGAATCTAAAAAGCTTGGTAAAAATCCTGATAAATTGAAGTAATTGTATTTAACAATGAACTCCTTCCTAACCTTCTTCGAAACTATGCCCGTTTGGATGAAAGCAGGTTGGGTGTTTTTTGTGCTTACAATTTTCTGGATTCTTGAAGGGTATTACAAACTCGTTTTTACCAAATACAACAAATGGCGGCACGCAAAAACCAATTTAATCTTGCTAGCTTTTGTGATGCTGATAAACGTGGTTTTCGGGATTGCGACCGTTGGTATTTTTCTATGGCTAAACAATTCTAACTTCGGGCTGCTGCAACTTTTTGATGGGCCTGTTTGGTTGGAATTGCTGCTTTCCATCCTGGTTTTGGATTTAATTGCGCAGTATTTTGTGCATTATTTGCTCCACAAAGTAAAGTGGATGTGGCGGCTGCACACTGTGCACCATAGTGATAAAAATGTGGACGTAACCACGGGCACGCGCCACCATCCTTTCGATTTTATTATTCGGGAAACTTTCGCCTTGATTGCCGTTGTAATTATGGGAATGCCGATTGCTTTCTATCTTTTTTACAGAATTTTGAGCGTGCTTTTTACCTATTTCACCCACGCTAATATTTCACTTCCGAAGCAATTGGACAAAGCGCTCAACTACATAATTGTAACCCCGAATATGCACAAATTTCATCATCATTACCAAATGCCGTGGACTGACAGCAATTTTGGAAATATGTTCTCAATTTGGGACCGCTTGTTTGGCACGTTTGTCTACGGAAAAACTTCGGATATTAAATACGGACTGGACATTGCCGACCATCGCGATGATGAAAATATTTTGCAACAATTGAAACTTCCATTTGACAAATCAATTCGCTATAAAAGTTAATTTAACAGCAAAATTTTTCGCTTAACATAACCTTAACTGACTGTTTATCAATGATATTGTATCTTAGCAGTTATGGTACAATCAGAAAGAGACGAAAACAAGGAGATTCTAAAGGAATCTGTGGCCTATTTAGAGAACCGGGGTTTTGAACACATCCAGGCCGATGTGGACGGTTATGAAACTCCAAAATCCTATCACAAAAAAGATAGCGATGTGGTAATTACTCCAGACATAGTAGCAGATCGTGCGGGAATTAAGCATTATTTTGAAATCAGTCTAAAATCTGAAAAACCGCGATTGCTAAAATCCAAATGGCAGTTTTTGGATACGTTGACTCGTATGCGGAACCAGCGTTTTAAAATCATTACCCGCCGAGGGCATTATAAGTTTACGGACGAAATGCTGAAGGACCTTAATTTGGAAAAAAATCTTATTAAACTGTAATCAGTTTATACTTGAAAATTTCCTCCTTTTTTACCCTTATCCTAAAGGGAAAAGAAGAGGAAATTTTTTAAACTCTAAGCATGGCAATGTGCGGAATACCATCTTCCATATAACGATCGCCGATGGTTTTAAACCCGTGGCTTTCGTAAAAAATAACCAAATACACTTGAGCCGATATCTTTATCTTATCGGCTTTATAATTTGTTTTAATGGCTTCTATTGATGCTTTGGTAATCGCGTGGCCATAGCCCATTTTTCGGTAGTTTTCGCGTACCAAAACCCTTCCTATGGATGCTTCGTCAAAATAATCACCCGCTTGGAAACAGCGCGCATAAGCAACTAAATTACCGTCTTCCCAACCCATAATGTGCAAGGCGCGTTCGTCCTTTCCATCAATATCTTGATAAACACAATCTTGCTCCACCACAAAAACCTCGCTTCGCAATTGTAAAACGTCATACAATTCCTTTGTGCTCAATTCATCAAAATTCTTTACTTCAATTTTCATAGCATTTTAAATAAATCAATCCTGAACAATAATATCCTTTGGATCATCCTTTTGGTGTTCGGGCTGGATGGTTACGTGGTTTATTCCGAAATCGTGATACAGCATTTCCTCTACCTTGGTCAAAGCAGCATCAAATTGGGTTAGCGTTATGTCCTCGTGAAATTCCACATGCGCCTCCAAATGGGTTTCCTGTTCATTCAATTGCCAAATATGGATATGGTGCATATTCTTTATCTCAGGAATTTTGCACACCGCCTTGTTAATTACTTCCAAATTTAAGTCATCGGGGGTGAAAAGCATCAAAACCTTAAAAGAGCTTTTCAACAAATCGTAACCCATTATCAATAAATACAGCGCAATCAAAACGGTCAAAAGGCTATCCACCCAAAACCATTCAAAATATTTCATCAACAGACCACCAATCAAAACGGCAACGGAAGCTGCCATATCGGTTAACAAATGCAGATAGGCAGACCGCATGTTCATATTACTTTTAGAATCCTTAAAAAGCAATAAAACGCTAAATCCGTTGAATACGATACCTAAAATTGCGAGCCAAATAACCAGACCGCTTTCTATAGCTTGGGGATTGAAGAAACGAAGGACAGCCTCGTAAATAAGATAAATTGCGACTACGATCAAAGTCGCGGAATTCACGAATGCTGCAATGATTTCCGCGCGTTTGTAACCGAAAGTTTTGGTTACCGAGGCATCTTTTTTTGAATATCTATCGGCAATGTAACTTACAATTAAAGAAAGTACATCGCTGAAATTGTGAAGCGCGTCGGATAGCAGGGATAAACTTCCAGAAATCAAGCCACCAATTACTTGCGCAACGGTGATTCCAATATTTAAAAGAATGGAAAGCAACAGTTTTCTTCCTTTCAAATCTGGGTGGGAATGCCCATGCGAATCGTTGTGGGAATGTGCGTGGTTATGCGCCATTTTATTGGGTTATGAGCAGGCTATTTTTTTAACCCGGTTTTGGTGGCGGCCGCCTTCAAATTCGGTTTTTAGAAAAGTTTTTACCATTTCAACTGCTTGTGGTTTGCTGGTAAAACGAGCGGGAATGCTTAAAATATTGGCATCGTTGTGCTGACGGGCAAGCTCGGTAATTTCCTTGGTCCAACAAAGGGCGGAACGCACTTTTTGGTGTTTATTGGCAGTCATATTTGCACCGTTTCCACTGCCGCAGATTATGATTCCCATATCTACTTTTCCGTTTTCAACATCGTTTGCAACGGGATGTACAAAATCTGGATAATCCACACTTGCTTCGCTGTCGGTTCCGTGGTTAATAACTGTATGGCCTTCTTTTTCAAGAAAGGAAACGATTTCAAATTTATACTCTGTGCCTGCGTGGTCGTTACCGATGGAGATTTTCATGATGCTAATTTTTTTTCAAAGATAAAACATCGTGTATTTATTTAAGTAGAAATACATTTATAATTATCCCAACAATCATGTTCGATACCTATTGATTTTCAATTGATAACGATTTCTTAACGCTACCGTCATTATTTGGTTAACAACATTGTTGATATTTGTTTGCGGAATTACGACAATTAAAATTGCACGTTCGGGGATTATTTACAATAGGTTTAAAATTTGCAGAACACCAAAAATTTAAGTCATTTTTTACGTGTAATTTATTAGCAGCATTTCTTTCGTTTCAAACAACATTTCCATAAAAACTTATAAGATTTTAATTGTCAAAATACGTTATCCACCATTGTTAACTACTTTTGTTATTCCATTATTTCCAAGGCTTTTAAATCTTAAATATATGTTAACAACGTTTTATTAAATGGCAATAAATTCATTTCAAAACAAAACTTCAAAAAGTTATTGTACATATTAACATCCTATAATAATCACCATTTTTTATTTTAAAAATTTCAAAAAAAGAAATGATGTATAATTATATGTTGATAACAATAAAAATTACTGAAATTGATTTTTGAAGTGATCTTAAACTATTTTTAAATTTGAGGGATGGTCCAAATTTTTTATAATTTCCTCTGCTTTGGGAATATCTTCTAAATGAACTTGGAGGCGAATCCCGCCAAAAGCGTTGGAATAGAAAGGAAAAACGCTAATCATCGTTTCATTTTGAAAAAAATAACGTATTTCCTCTTGATCAAACAAAAGCTGAAGCACCGCATATTCTGCAGGATACTGAAATATAGCTATGGTTTTAAAATGCTTCATTGTATACTTTTAATTAATATTCCATATGCTTTCCTAAGGTACTAAATCTTTCCTAATGTAAACACGTCATTCTTTGAGAAGTAGTACTTTTACGATAATTACAAAACAACTATGCCAAAAAATAAAAGAAAAAAGAAAAACAATAAAATTGAAAATCTTTCCCAAACCATACTGAACATACTTCGGAAAGATCATTCACAAGCTTTCAACTATAAACAAATTGCCGCAAAACTACAATTGGACGACCCCAGCAGTAGAAACCAAATAGTAAAAAAACTAAAGGATCTGCAGGGCAAGGGAAGCATACAGGAAATTGAACGCGGCAAATACATACTTACCCCTTCCCAAAATTATTACACTGGAAAAGTAGATATAGCAGGCCGTGGCCAAGGTTATATTATCGTTGAGGATTTAGAGGACGATATTTATGTGAAAAGCAAAAACCTGAACAAAGCTTTAAACGGCGATATTGTTGAAGTGTATGTTTTTAAACGCAAAAAGGGCGGAAAGACCGAAGGCGAAGTAACCAAAATTTTAGAGAGAAAAAGAACCGAATTCGTTGGTACCATCCAAGTGCAGGAAAACTTTGCCTTTGTGGACGTTACCGATTATAAAATGTACACCGATATTTTTGTTCCGAAGAATAAAATAAACGGGGCAAAAAATGGTGAAAAAGTATTGGTTGCAATGGAGGAATGGCCCGAAAAAGCCGATTCACCTTACGGAAGGGTAATCAAAGTACTCGGAATGCCGGGCGAGCACAATACCGAAATCCATTCCATTTTGGCACAGTACGGTCTTCCGTATGAATTTCCAAAAGAAGTGGAGGATTTTGCCAATAAAATTGACACTTCCATAAAGGCTTCTGAAATAAAAAAGCGCCGCGATATGCGCGATGTTCTCACGTTTACCATAGATCCAAAGGACGCTAAGGATTTTGACGATGCGCTTTCCTTCGAAAAACTGGAAAATGGAAATTACGAAATAGGAATTCACATCGCGGACGTTTCACATTACGTAAAACCCGGAACGGAGTTGGATGACGAAGCGTATGAACGTGCAACTTCGGTCTATTTGGTAGATAGGGTTGTACCCATGCTTCCGGAAATTCTTTCAAACAACGCATGTTCACTTCGGCCCAATGAGGAAAAATATACGTTCTCTGCAGTTTTTGAAATAACGCCCAAAGCGGAAGTAAAAAAGCAGTGGTTTGGAAGAACAGTAACGTACAGTGACGCCCGATTTGCGTACGAAGAGGCGCAGCATATTATTGAAAATCCGAAGGATGAAACACATACAATTCCCTCAAAAATTTCAATTACCGATAAAGAGTATACAGTAAATCCGGAAATTGCCGAGGCCATTCTGGAAATGGACCGTCTTGCAAAAAATTTGCGAACCAAACGTATGCGTGCCGGTGCCATTTCTTTCGATAAAGTGGAAGTGAAATTCATTCTCGATGAAAATAACAATCCCGAAGGAGTTTATTTCAAGGAAAGCAAAGATGCTAACAAACTAATTGAGGAATTTATGCTTTTGGCAAACAGAAGCGTTGCCGAATTCATAGGAAAACAGGAACCTAAAAAGACTTTTGTTTACAGAGTTCACGACGAACCGGACGATGAAAAAATTGCCGCTTTGGAAAATATAATCAAACGTTTCGGCTATAAACTGAACACCAAAGACCGCCATTCCACCGCCCAATCCATGAATAAACTTTTAAAGGATGTACAGGGCAAAAAAGAGCAGAATTTAATTGATACACTCGCCATCCGAAGTATGAGCAAGGCAATGTACACCACGCACAACATCGGCCATTACGGTCTTGCTTTTGATTATTACACACACTTTACGTCACCTATTCGTCGTTACCCGGATGTGATGGTGCATAGATTGCTGCAGCATTATTTGGACGGCGGAAAATCTGCCAAGGAAGAGGAATACGAAGAAAAATGCGGGCACAGCAGCGATATGGAAAATCTAGCCACCAACGCAGAGCGCGATAGCATCAAGTATATGCAGGTGAAGTATATGCAGGATCATCAGGATCAAGAATTTTTGGGAGTAATTTCAGGAGTTACTGAATGGGGAATCTATGTTGAAATTATATCGAACAAATGCGAGGGGATGGTCCGTTTGCAGGATTTGAACGATGACCGCTACGAATTTGACAGAGATGAATATGCCGTCATTGGCCAACGCACGAAAAATGTGTACCAACTTGGCGATGAAGTTTATGTGAAAGTGAAGAATGCAGATTTAGTGAAGAAGCATCTTGATTTTACAATGCTTGGGCATCGAAAGGATTAATTATATTTGGAAAATCAAATCGGAGTTTGTTTCAAAGAAACAAACTCCGATTTTTTCAACTTAAAATTCTAAATTATGTATAAACTTCTTTGTATTAGTTTTCTTCTTATTTTGATTGCCGGTACAAATTCATATTCCCAAGAGTTTGAGATAGGTCCAATGTTCAACCTTGAACACACATCCTTTAATATTCCGGATGATTCATTTATAGTAATAGGCGGACCTGGAACTGGCGGTAAGGGCTCCCGAACTACTGGCTTTGAAAATAATTTTAGCGGTGGAATATATGGGTCTTATTTTTTTTCGGAACAATTGGCGCTTTCCGCAGAACTTTTTTATACCAAAACCTCTGCTACGGAGTTTGGGGATAAATCGTTTAGCTCTATAAACTTAATTCCATATCTCTCTTATAAGTTTTTTGAAGAGGTTCCACTGTTTCTCAATTTGGGAGGAGGAATTGCTTATATGGTAAAAACCCCTGATTTTGGAGATGCGTATTCAATAGAAGAAAATGAAATAAAGAAAATTGACATCCCTTTAAAATTTTCTGTGTCTTATAATGTAAAAGATTTCATTTTAATTGACCTCGGAATACATAGTTCCGTAACCAGTGTTGTTGAAGATAAGATATTGAGAACAGCCTATTTTGTGGGCGTGAAAATGCCATTGAATAAACTTTTAAACTAAAAAAATATGAAACTATTTATAACATTATTCATACTAACACTAAGTTGTGTTTCAGTTGGGCAAACCAAAATGACTTTATATTTAAAAGATGGAACTATAAAAAATGGATATGGCAAGAGGAAAAACCAAGACATTATTTTTAGTAATACTAAAAAAGATGAAGCAGTAAAATATGAATTAAAAACAATAGATAGTATTTATTGCGGTAATGAACGAAAGCCAAAAATTTATCACATCGTTGAAGGATGGGGAAAGAACTACAACATGGCAGAATTATATAAAAGAGGAAAAAAAATGGACGTTTATATTAAAGAATCTTCCTCATCATCCATGTATGGGAAATATAATTTTACTTCGTATAGTATAAAAAGACATGAAGAAACAGAATTGGCCGATTTCGGTGATGGTAATCTATGGGACAGTTTCAAAAATCGAGGCTCAAAATATTTTGAAGACTGCCCAGAACTTGCAGAAAATATAAAAAACGGTAAAAAAGGTTTTAGAAAAGCAGATTTAAAAGATATTGCTGACTTTTATAATTCAAAATGTAATTAAATTGAAAAATCTAATTTTTATTTCAATATTTTGTGTGTCAGCTATTTCTTTTTCGCAGCACACTACTGAAGTTGGTGATTTCAGTGAATTGAAAGTTTACGATCTTATTACCGTGAAACTTGTTCCTTCCGACGAAAATAAAGTAGTTGTGGAAGGTGAAAATACAGAGTTTGTAAAAACCATAAACGACAATGGAGTTTTAAAGATTAGAATGGAACTTGAGGAACATTTTGATGGAGATGCTACAACAGTTACCCTTTACTTTACGAATATTTCAATTATTGATGCAAATGAAGGATCTGAAATTTATTCTGAAACTGAAATAATAGAATCTTCACTAGAACTTAGAGCCCAGGAAAGGGGGGAAAATAAATGTGATACTTGCTACCGAAAATCTTGATGTTAAATCAGTCTCAGGAGCTGTGGTTAAAGCGAAGGGAGCTTCCCAAAAACAAGATATTAACATCAATTCTGGAGGTGTTTATGATGCTGAAGAGCTTATTTCTCAGGAATCTTATGTTACCGTAACAGCGGGCGGTGCAGTAACAATTTACTGCTCAGAGAAAATTGAAGCTAAGGTTACAGCGGGTGGAAATATAAAAGTTTACGGAAATCCGAAAAATGTGAAGAAGAAGAAATTCGCAGGTGGAAAAATTGAAATAGTTAAAGGTGAAAATTAATTTTTTAGAGTAATAGGGTAAAAGTAATTTGTATTTTTACCTCACTATGTTTGACGGATTACTCTACGCGGCATTTTACGGATTTTTATTGGCTTTTGCAGTCGGCCCAGTGTTTTTCACACTGATTGAAACTGCTATAACAAAAGGTATTAAGGCAGCAATTTTTTTTGATCTCGGGGCAATTTTTGCCGATATTATTTTTATTGTAATTGCCTTTTTCAGTACCAGTAGAATACTTGAAAAGGTAAAGCACGATCCGGGTCTGCTCATTTTTGGTGGCGCAATTCTTATTGCTTACGGAATCATTTCGTACATCCGCACCAACAGATCGGTTTTTAAGATTGTAAGGGAACACTACGCCGTAAAAGTGAAAAAGAACCTAGGTGGGTTATTTCTGAAAGGTTTTCTTTTAAATTTTGTAAACTTCGGCGTTTTGGCGGGTTGGATTGGCACTTTGATAATGGCAAATGCGCTTACAACTTCAGATAACGGCGTTTTTCTTTTTATTTCAACAGTATTGGCCACTTTTTTCCTCACGGATCTTTTGAAGATGATATTGGCCAAAAAACTTAAAAACAAAATGACTCCCCGTTTCATTTTTAAAACAAAAAAATGGGTGAGTATCTTAATATTGGGTTTTGGAATTTTACTACTTATCCAGGGAATTTTCCCAAAAGGTGTAGAAGCGGGCCTTGAAAGAATTCCGGGTCAGCAGCATCCAGTTGAAAAACCGATTCCGCCAGTTGAGGAACCCCAATAAACATATAGCCTATTTGTGGGTACCACTAGTTTTTATAATCAAACTTCTTCCCTCCGTCCTGTACTTCTATTTTAGCGATGCTATCCATGGGAATTTGCCTGTCCAAAACTTTTGCGAAACGAGATATACCGCCTTTTAGCGTGTCATTTTCTAAAATAACCGTATCAAAATAAAAATGATATTTT
>MDSW01149058.1_pt1 | contig 15295 bp, 9 predicted proteins | sample 811171 | NCBI WGS metagenome assembly MDSW01 (sample SAMN05326641, study PRJNA326480) | marine metagenome | isolation source: seawater | place: Atlantic Ocean: North West | collected 2012 | reverse complement strand
TCAGCTTCATTCTATACCAATTCGTTTCTGCATAAAGAAGGAGGGATATTCGATTTGACTACTCTTGCAACTAGATTTGATCCGGATGGGGGGGGTCACAAAGATGCGTGTGGGTGCCGCATAAAACCGCTAGAAGGGTCCTCTGTGGTTGACAGGGATGTTACGGAAGAGGACATTGAGTCGAATATCGAAAAATGGGTCAGCCTGTGGTCGAAACGAATGTGATCTTTCGACGATGCGTTGATGTAGGCTCCCTGACGGCAAATGGGTGTCGGAGCATCGCACCATGGAGAATCAACTTCTCGAATGTCTCGAAGTAATGTCTGCTGCGGGAGATGACGAACGATCGCGTTTGAGTCGTGTTGCTCGAAATATCGGATATGATGAGCTCACAAAATCCTGGAAAGCGCTGGCTAGAATCGCCGTGTCAAAAATGGGCCCGAAAAGTGCAGAAGATGCGGGAGGCTCGAACAGGCCTGTTCGTCGAAGCGGGAGGAGATCTGTACGTGGGAAGAGGGGTCGTGATCCGGTTGAAGAGGTAATAGCCAATACAGAAGAGGGCAATGCAGGATACCGTCTGTGTCGGATGCTTTTAATTTCGAATAAAGATTCGAATGCCTCTGAGTCTGATATTGAATCGATCAGAAGTGAGTGTGAGAAGGGGCTTCATCCCGCCTGGGAGCGCCTTGCTCGAGAAGCGCCTATATTTGCCGAATTAAGCAGATTTCCCGTTAAAGAGCAGAAAGAGGATTTTGTGGATGTCAATTTCTGGTCAGAAGCTGCAAAATTCGATCCGATTAACCACAGGGAAGTTGCTTCGTGGTTGAGTATCGAGCCTCCATTCCATTTGACGGGCGGTCAAAGGAGAGCGCTCAATGTTCTCAGAAAGGAATACTCATCGAAAGTCTTCGTGAAAAGAGTCAGGGAACATCTTAGCAGTATTGAAGAGGGGGGCGAATTAGAAAATTTCCTCTACGGCATAATTGGATCTTCGATAGGGGAGAATGTGGTAGAACGGCTTGAAGATGCTGTCAAGAATGACGGCATCAGAGAAGTCGCTGAGATGCACCTTGCCCTCAACAAAATGAGGTACGGGGATGCATCGAACGAAGCATCGAACTGGATAGGGAAAGAGGGGGTCGACCCTCTGACCTCTTCGATAGTTCTCGAGGCTTGGAAGCATATCGATTTGGAAGAGGTTGATTTGGATATAGGGGGACTTCTATCTGGAGGAGCGATGCTAGATCTCCATAAGGAAGCGTGGCCTGTTGACCTTTCATCTAAGATTGTGGGGCTGCTAATTGAGGATGAAAGATATGAGGAGGCTGCTAAAATATTGGTTGAGAGGCCAATTGGGGCCCGGGAATGTCTCATTCTTGGGGCCAGTATTCCATTGGAGGATTCATCTCTTCAATCAATAATAGAAGATTCAGTTAAACGCTTAGATTCTGATGTGTTAAAAGAAATGCTTGGAGATGAGTCATTACCTTTACGTGTAAAAATATCAGCTTCAAGCGCTCTCATTGAAAGGAAAGACATTCCTTACAACGATGCTAATCTTGCAGATATCCTAACATTGGGATGTGAAATTGAATTGCTCGCTAAAATACTGATAGAGAACGATAATTTGGTATCTCCTCTGAGGGGTTTGCTGGTATGGCACCTGCTTCCCGCTCATCTTGGTATGAATGACTCTGACGCAATCCTGTCACTGCGAAAAGAATCTCTAACATCGCTAAAAATAATTGAAGATGAATGCATAAGCGATGTATCGATAGCGCTAATGTCCATCATGAATGGTTTCTCAAAAGACTTGAGTGTCCTTCACGAATTGCTTGGAAGTAAAGGTGTGATAGAGCTGAACCAGACAAGGAGAGCGCTTCTTTCAGAGGGCTCTGGAATTGTCAAAGAGAGTATTCTTGAACATCTCTCGAAGTCATCTGAGGCGGCTAGTATGAATGAGATTGAAAGGGGGCTGTTCAGATCTTTGATAACATCATTGAGATTGAATCGCGCGCGCGTTGACTTGCACATGCAGACTGATGAAAAACGCAAAGCAGCAATATCTTCTCTTTCTTCAATTATGATGGCAAAACCTCCTTCTATGGAGATTCTAATGTCTATCTCAGAAATTGTTGAGGAGCATAGCCTTCCGATTCAAGAATTGGACGACTGGTATCGAAAACATGCCTCTGATACGATATCTGCTCAAATAGTGAGGGCTGGAATTTGGCTAGATAAGAATGATCATCGAAACGCGGGCAGAGCATTCAAAGAAGCCGCAAATCGCTCGGAGGGCTTCGAAGCTCGGACTGCATTGAACCGAAAAGCATTGATTCAGCTCGCTCATGCCAAGGCTTGGAAAGATGCTGTCGATCTTATCGAAAGAAACGAAGAGTTACTAGCTGCAATAACAAACAAATTTCAACTGTTTCTCAGAGTTTGCAACGAGTATGAAAATGGGAAGAAGGACGCGGCAACAGGTCTCATCGTAAATTATCTCAGAGATTCAAGCAAGGACATCTCTGATGAGATCTCCAGTCTGGAGGGTTACTCTTCCGAATTGGGGCTTCCCAGCGAGCCTTTTGAAGGGAGGTTGAAAGCGGCGGTCAAACGACTGGAGCGTTCAGGGCGAAGGAAAGGGGCTAGTCGAGAAGACGATTGGAAAGAGGCCTTGAATGAGGCAAAGACGGTGATCGATGTTGATGATATTGCAACTCAGCAGGCAGAGATGAGGCCTCTTGCGGGACTAAGAGTATTCCAGACTGCAATTAGGTCTGGGTTCTTCGAGGACAAAGATGTCAAGAGGCTCCGCCAAGTATTGAGAATCAAATTCACAGAGTTAGAGACTTCGATACCAATAAGAGATCGAAAGATATTCGAAATATCTGGATTGAAACCACTCGTCATTGTAGACACGAATATACTCATACAGGCATTCAAAGATGAGCTTCTCAGCAAAGTTTCGACCGATGGTTTTGGACAGCTTGTTTGGTCTATAGAACGAGCTTTCCAATGGGAATTACGTCGTCGAGGAGATAGTGGGGACGTCTTGCTATACGTACCATCCGCTGTAAAAGGGGAGTTCGCCAACAGGACTCGCAGCGTAAAGTCTGCCAAGATTTTATTCGACGGGGAATATCAGGACCAAGTTATGTGGTCAAAAATTAAGGATGAACAGTTGCAAGAAATTCAGAAGCATGTTATCGGGTTGTTTGACACAGTTTCTCTTTCGTTTGAAAGAAACCCGGACTTAGAAGACGGATTGAGTGATTTCCTAATTGGGCATGAAGGAATATTCGAGCGTATAGATGAAAGAAAGCGTATTCTAAGAGATGACGAGCCTGCGAGGTCTGTTATTGGTGGTCGTGCGATATACCCAGAAGGGGGTGATCTGCGGATAATGCTTGATGCAGCTAGTCTCGCATCCTATACGAGTGCTTTCTCATCCAACCTGAAAAAGATTGGATCAGTACATGTGGCAACTCGTGATTCTGACTTCAGGATGATTAGAAGGTCTCTAGAAGAGTCCTATGGTTTCAGTGTGGTAAGTGATGCTGGAGAAGTCTCAAAATTGATGTCCTCTCAATAGTCTATTCTTAACCAAGTCGCTCTGTACCGTGTTGTGATAGGATCGTCGTCTGGCAGAGTGGCTTTGACCATGCTCATTTGGCCTAGGGACTCGCCTATGCTCTCGATGAAGGCCTGGTTTAGAGGCCACGGGGGGCCCTCGTGAAGACTTCCATCATCATCGAATCTGCCGACACAAACTAGATGCCCGCCCTTCGCTACAAAAAGAGGGAGCTTCCTCGCTGCGTTGTTTCGTATATTTTCAGGGATTGCTTGTAAAATATGGACTTCTAAAACCAATTCAAACTCGCTCATCCATTCATCAGGGGGATTGAGCAAATCGGCCACGACCCATTCAATACCGCTTTTTTCATATCTTTTTTTTGCCCATTTAACCGCAGTGGCTGAGAGATCGAACGCGACTACATCCCAACCAATTTTGTCTAAGAAAACAGCGTCTTCACCAAGACCGCAACCAACAACCAGTGCTCGTCCAGGGGGTTTACCAATTGCCCATTCGACCACAAAGGGGTTTGGGGAGCCATCAGACCATGGTATCCAATTATCATCGCCTTGTGCAGCCGAGTATAACTCTTCGAACCAAGAAAGAGGATCGCTTGTAGATGCCGCTGCATCTGACATCTCCCTTAGTCTACGTCTGATGTCTTCCACATCTCCCTGAATAGGCGTCGGCTCAAATGTTCTTCGTATCTGTAACATATCAACGAACTAGTGTAGTTGAGTTGCTATTTGAAACTAAATCTTAAAGATGCGATCCTTCACAGAAGTAGCATGGAGCTTAAACAACGTATTGACAAAAGAAAGACTGCGATCTTCGGCGGGTCTATGGCATTGGCTTTGATAGCACTGCCATCTGTGGCTGCTGAGACTCAGATCCTTGCAGAAAATGACTGGGTGGGAATCAGCTTCTGGATAGCAACAGCAATGATGCTAGCCTCAACTGTATTCTTCCTAGTAGAAAGGCAGAATGTACCTGACAAGTGGAAGACATCCATGACAGTAGCAGCACTTGTTACTGGTGTTGCATGGTACCACTACACGTACATGCGAGAAGTCGCTGTGATGGACGGCGGTGGATCCCCACTCGTCTACAGATACATCGACTGGCTCATCACCGTGCCTCTTCAGGTAGTAGAATTCTACCTCATCATGGCAGCTATCGGAGCAGCAACCTTCGCCATGTTCAGGAACCTCATGGGAGCATCGATCGTCATGCTAGTAGCCGGATTCTTCGGCGAGTCAGGAGCATGGGATGTCTTCGGAGACCTGAGCACCGAGATCTGGTGGGCCATCGGTATGGCAGGATGGGGTTACATCCTGTATGCCCTATGGCAAGGCGACGTCAAGGAGGCATCTGCTTCCGGCAGCGATGGCGTCCAGTTCGCCTTCACCTCGATGAGGTGGATTGTTACCGTCGGGTGGGCAATTTACCCACTCGGATACGTGATGGGCAACGACATGATCAGCGGCTTCGACGTCGACGACATGAACATCATCTACAACATAGCCGACTTGGTCAACAAGACCGCATTCGGTATGATGGTCTGGTACGCAGCAACAATGGACGCCGAATAATCGGATCGTCCTGCTGATACCTGAAAGACGTAAAGGGCCGGGGCCGCTAACAGCGGCCTCGGTCCCCTAATTTCTATTCATTCAATTCGATCACATATGAGATGTGATTGCTTCTCCGAACTCACTGCATGAAAGGAGAGTGGCATCGTCCATGAGCCGTTCGAAATCATATGTGACCGTCTTTGCTGAGATTGCACCTTCCATGCCCTTGACAATCAGATCAGCAGCTTCACCCCAACCAATGTGGCGTAGCATCATCTCAGCTGAGAGGATTAGCGAACCGGGGTTGACCTTGTTCTGGCCGGTGTATTTGGGCGCAGTTCCATGCGTGGCTTCGAATATCGCGATACCCGAATCGTAGTTGATGTTCGCACCAGGCGCGATTCCTATGCCGCCCACCTGAGCAGCGAGGGCGTCGGAAATATAGTCGCCATTGAGATTCATCGTCGTGAGTACGCTGTATTCTCGTGGTCTTGTCAGTACCTGCTGAAGCATTGCGTCAGCGATGACGTCCTTGATTATGATTTGATTTCCAGTTTCAGGATTGACAAGAACACACCAAGGTCCACCATCAAACTCCTTTGCCCCGAACTCCTCACATGCAATCTGGTAACCCCAATCTCTGAAGCCCCCCTCTGTGAATTTCATGATGTTTCCCTTGTGTACTAGCGTTACGCTCGGCTTATCCTCAGAAATGGCATGATTGATCGCTGCTCGGACAATTCTTGCTGTGCCTTCTTTACTCACCGGCTTGATGCCTATGCCTGATGTTTCTGGGAATCGGATCTTAGTTACGCCCATCTCCGTCTTGAGGAAATCGATCACCTTCTTCGCTTCTTCACTTTCTGCTTCCCATTCAATTCCTGCATAAACATCTTCACTATTCTCTCTGAAGATAATCATATCAACTGAAGCTGGGTCTCTTACAGGGCTGGGTGTTCCAGAATACCAACGAACGGGCCTTACACATGCATATAGGTCCAATTTCTGACGAAGTGCCACATTCAGGCTTCTGATTCCGCCACCGACGGGGGTAGTCAACGGCCCCTTAATCGAGACTAGTCCGTTTCTCATTGAGTCGAGTGTTTCTTCAGGCAGCCATTCTCCTGTCCTATCGAATGCTTTCTGCCCGGCTAACACCTCTTTCCACGTAATCTTCCTCGCACCAGAATATGCCTTTTCCACAGATTTGTCCACTACACGTATCATGACAGGAGTTATGTCTATGCCTATTCCATCGCCCTCGATATAGTGAATTATAGGGTCTTCAGGTACGATGATGGTTTGTCCTTCTTTCTTGATTTGTGTCCCCATGGCATTCCCTCGTTACCGTTGGCTGGCGACCCCCTCATGAAGCCAACCCTCATCATGGTGCTTAGATGAGGTTCGTTCATGCAGGGTATGGTGCGATGGAAAGGAGACGGATATGAAGGTAGAACTGGGGGCGGGAAAGAGTTCTCAATCTATGACGATTCTTCACCCAGTCCCATGGAAATGGTTCTTCACGCACATGCAGCGTGTTCACTCATTGATGTGGTTGGTGGGCTTAAAGAAAGACGTGATAATCTTAGAATGGCGCGTATTGATATCGATTCAGACAGATCTGAAAACTCCCCAAGAGTCTTCGAAAAAGTGCACTTTGTCTATGTGATTAGAGGAGATGTGCCTAAGGCCCTTGTTGAAAGGATCATTCATCGGTCTCATGAGTCCTTGTGCTCCGTAGGCATCATGTTAACTCGCGGTGGCGTAAATCTCACCTGGGATCTTGATTTTGGATCTTAAATTTACTAAACGGCGTGCCTGCTGATACTCCGAACATTAGTCGTATTGTCCTATCTCGGTGGTTCTTTTAGAGAACCATTAAACACCCCCCAGTGTCGATGCTGAGTCCCTCGCTCTGAGGTTTCGGGGCGTGTGCGCGGAAGAGTTGATACCATGCAAACAAGAACTGAGAAAGGAGGAGCGGATTCAGACAGACCGGTTGGAACAGGTCTAGTCATTGAACGTCGTTTCACGACGGTCGGCGAAGACCCATTCGATCAGTTTGATTGGATTGAAATGGATGTCGAAATAAGAAATGCGGATGGTTCTCTAGCCCATCGCATAGATGAGGTGCGGCTTCCTTCTGGTTATTCAGGCGTACCAGGCAAGGTACTAGCGCAGAAGTATCTCCGAAAAGCAGGGGTACCAGCAATTCTACGAAAAGTGGCGGAAGAAGGCGTACCAGAGTGGCTTCAGCGAAGTGAGCCGGATCATGAAAGGCTGCAGACACTTGAATCAAATCAAAGATACGTTGGAGAAAATCATGGGAGAGAATTATTCAGAAGGTTGGCTGGAACGTGGACTTATTGGGGCTGGAAGCACGGTTATTTCGAGGCTGAGGCTGATGCAAGGGCCTACTTTGATGAAATGTGCTTCCTGATTGCAAGTCAGCGTTCAGCACCAAACAGCCCGCAGTGGTTCAATACGGGCCTTCATTGGGCATATGGTATCGAAGGGCCAGCGCAAGGTCACCGATACATCGATCCAACCACAGGGGAGTTGATGACTTCTACAAACGCCTATGAACACCCTCAACCGCATGCATGCTTCATTCAGTCTGTATCTGATTCGCTAGTTGGAGGGAACGATTCGATAATGGGGCTCTGGAATCGCGAAGCTCTTCTTTTCAAATACGGGTCAGGGACAGGCTCTAACTTCTCTAACATTCGTGGATCCGGTGAGCCTCTATCTGGAGGAGGGACGTCAAGTGGTCTGCTGTCTTTCCTTAAAATCGGAGACAGGGCTGCAGGTGCGATAAAATCAGGAGGGACCACACGCAGGGCTGCGAAAATGGTGACGCTTGATCTAGATCACCCGGATATAGAGGAGTACATCGACTGGAAGCTCTCTGAGGAAGAGAAAGTTTCTGCTTTGGTTATCGGTTCTAATCTGCTACAGGGACATGCGAATGCAATAATGGACGCAATCTGGAGCTATGAGGGTGGTGGAGACAAGTTAGATGTAAATGACAACTCGGCGCTCAGAACAGCGGCTGCAAAGGCCCTGAGAAACCATGTTCCAAATTCTCATGTGAAGCGCTTCCTCGATCTTGCTGGCCAGGGTTGGAAATCTATACAATTTGATACGATGGATACTGATTGGCAAGGAGAGGGATATGGGACCGTTTCTGGACAGAACTCAAACAATTCCGTTCGAGTTCCTAATTCGTTCATGGACGCGCTAGAGAATGATGGTACGTGGAATCTGTATCATAGAACTGAGTTAAAGAGCGCTGGTGAAGAGGGGCGGGAGCCGTCGCCTTGCCGATCTATGCCTGCGAAGGAATTGTGGGACAAAGTAGCGTATACAGCGTGGGCCTGCGCTGATCCAGGTGTTCAATTTGATACGACCATAAACGAATGGCATACGTGTCCGGAAGGTGGGCGGATCAATGGGTCGAATCCCTGCTCGGAGTACATGTTCCTTGATGATACAGCTTGCAATCTGGCCAGCATAAATCTTCTACACTATTTTGATACTGGATCTCAAAAATTCGATATCGCTTCGTTCCAACACAGCGTCAGGCTTTGGACCATAACTCTCGAGGTGAGCGTGTTGATGGCGCAATTCCCCTCTGAAGAAATAGCTAGAAAGTCGTATGAGTACCGGACTCTCGGACTCGGATACTGTAATCTAGGCTCTCTGTTGATGCACATGGGCCTCCCTTATGCCGATGAGCGCGCTTATGCCGTGTGTGGCGCTCTGACTTCGATAATGTGCGGAGAATCGTATGCGACCTCGGCGGAACTCGCAGGGGCTCTTGGGCCATTCCCGAATTATGAAGAGAACGCTGAACATATGCTACGTGTGATGCGAAATCACAAGAGGGCTGCTTACGACAGCAAAGGTAGCGAGTATGAAGGGCTCACGATAACCCCCATGGGGATCGATGCAAAACGATGCCCGAGCGATTTGCTAGATGCAGCGAAGTCGGCGTGGGATAGAGCTGTCCAAGGTGGTGAAGAATATGGGTACAGAAATGCCCAGACGACTGTGATTGCCCCTACGGGAACCATCGGCCTTGTGATGGCTGCGGACACTACCGGTGTCGAGCCTCAATTCTCACTGGTTCAGTACAAACAGCTAGCTGGTGGCGGCACCCTTCGAATCATCAACAAGGGAGTTCCGAGCGCGCTGAAGCGACTTGGTTATTCCGAAGGAGATGTGACCTCCATCGTTGAACATATTATGGGAACTGGTCGTCTTTCGGGGTGTCCAGGGTTGGATGCTAATCTCTTGCAGAAGAAAGGATTTACAGATGAAGTGATCAATAAAATTGAATCGTCGATGCCTGATGTGTTTGATATTCGATCTGCATTCTCTCCATCGGTTCTTGGAACTGATTTCTGCACAACAGTATTGGGTCTCTCTGAGGAAGAGTGCGGAGATGTTTTCTTTGATACGCTAACTCATATCGGACTTTCAACAGATGAAATAGAGCAGGCGAATGATGTGGTCTTTGGATATGGTAGCATAGAAGGTGCACCGGGTTTGAAGGATGAGCATTTGGCTGTCTTTGACTGTGCAACACCTTGTGGTAAACACGGAAAGCGCTCAATTGATTGGCAGGCTCATGTTCTCATGATGGCAGCCGCACAACCATTCATTTCAGGGGCTATTTCAAAGACAATAAATATGTCAGGAGACGCCTCGATTGATGATATTCGGGAAGCATATGAGCTTAGTCACAGCACTATGAACAAAGCTTGTGCAGTATACAGAGACGGCAGCAAACTGTCGCAGCCGCTGATGAGTCAGATCGTAGATACCTCGATCCTCGAAGATGAAGATGAGTCCGGAACTGTCGATGAGATGGTTAAGGAGGCTGTAAAAATCATACCAGTTCCTGACGACCTGGCTCAGCCAATAGCGGAAAATCTTGTACAGAGTTTTATCGCGACAAGAAAGGCCATGCCAGATGTGAGAGATTCCAAGACGACGAAGTCGAGAGTTGGTGGGCACACAGTGTACCTAACTTCGAGTGAGTATGAGGATGGTAGACTTGGAGAGATCATGATAACCACCTCGAAGGAAGGGGCGGCATGGAGATCTATGTTGAATCAATTCGCAATTGCGGTGTCTATTGGTCTTCAGTACGGGGTTCCGCTTGATGCGTTCGTTAAGTCGTTCACATTCCAAAAGTTCGAGCCCAGCGGGATGGTTGTTGGCGGATCTGGAAGAGTGAGGATGTCCACGAGTATTGTAGACTATATCTTCAGAGAGTTAGCCATTGAATATCTTGGAAGAAACGATCTTGCACATGTGTCCGAGGAAGATCTTGAGACGACCTCGATAAGCCGGCCTGTTCCAACAGATGACGGTCTTCTGCGACATCAAGGAGAGAAGCGTGAGGTTCAGATGACCCTTACATCCTCGACGGCGGAACCGGTTGAAGATGAGATGACGAAAACAAGAAGGTTAGCGCGTGAACGTGGTTTTACAGGTGATATTTGCGATGATTGCGGGAGCAGCCAGATGGTCAGAAACGGGACCTGTCTGAAATGCAACGCATGCGGTTCGACAACCGGATGCTCGTGAAATTATCTGCTTTCTCTGTTCATAATTTCTTCTCGTAGAGAAGTCGCTTCGCTTTCTGATTGCTCATTAATTCGGCTTAATGTGGCTTCAAAGGCGTCGACCGATATTTTTCGTTGTTCGGAGATCAGTCCTTTGAGGCGCGATTTGGAGAGGTCGCCACCACCAACCCATGCATGGCTCAGTAAACCTTGTTCGTCGTTCGAATCGTGGTCCAGGTAAGTTCTGAAGCCAGATTCGATCAGTCTTCTAATCGAACGGTCATTTCCAATAGAAATGAGATGCGCTGCACGAACAGGATATTCTTCGGGTCTCTGCGTGCATAGAGAAGCGAGAGTATTGGAAAGCATGGATATCAAAGAAGAGTCGTCAGTGATGGCAAGCTTGTCATGTATTTCTAACGCTAGATTTGGCATTCTTCCGCATAAAGAGTCGAGGCGGTCGGCGAGTAAGTGGCTTACAGAGCGATTTTTCAAATCACATGTGCTCATGAGGGTGCGTCTTGCAGAATCTGTATCATGCGTTGAAATCTGTATCATGGCGTCCAGGCATCCAGAGCAATTAGACTCTGGATATCGAATTATTGCCTCCAATGCCCTATTTGCTATTTGAAGTCTGAATGCGACCGAGGGGTACATTGCAAAAGCAGGGAGCCATGAGTTAACGGCAGGCATAGATTGTGAATTGTCCATAGCATCTAGAATCGTGTTCACCGCGAGTATTCCCCGTGGGTGTGGTATCTGTTCACCATGGTTTGGTATCTCCGTGTTTCCAAAGACCATTGAGAGTATCGCATTATGTTTCTCAGTCGCTGCAAATGATCCTTGTAGGGTCCGACCGACGAATAAGGCATAACCAAGATACCAACGATCTGTATCTGGATGATTTTCATCCAATGCTGATTTAAGCCAGTCGATAGCCATCATTATCGATATCTGATCTGCGATATCGTGAGTGTTCTTGTGAAGCCATGCTTCCAGCCTCTCTTCATGATCAAATAAGTCTGGAATAGGCCGGTACATTGTTCCTATAACATCCTCAAGGCGGAGGTCGAATCCTCTTCGATCGGCTGCGTGTAATCCTGCTGCCTGCTGAGTCAGTTTGGTCGAGCTCGTGGGTCTAAGGGCTGGAAAATCTGGTAACTCATGAATGGGGTCATGTATCGTAACAGACGACCATGCGGTCTCGATAGCTTCCCTAATCAGATTTCCAACCATCTCAAAAATGAGTGGTCGTGAGTCTCGACGGTGCATCTTAGCACCGGGATTCATATCTCTAATTCGATATTTAGATTCTGGATTAATTCCTTGTATCTGTTTCGAATTGTGACTTCTGTAACACCAGCCACCTCAGCGACTTCTCGTTGTGTGCGGCGCTTGCCGCAGAGGACGCTCGAAATGTAAATTATCGATGCAGCGATTCCAGTGGGGCCACGCCCACTTGTCAACTCTTTTTCCTGAGCTTTAGCGATGAGTTCGTATGCCTTTGACTGAACTTCTGCATCGAGATCTAAACCGGAGCAAAATCTGGGTATGTAATCTTCTGGCTTGGTTGGGGGGATTTTCATCTTCAGCTCACGGACCATGAATCTGTATGTTCTTCCGATCTCCTTTCGACCGGTTCGGCTAGCTTCGCCAATTTCATCCAGTGTTCTTGGATTGTTACACTGCCGACATGCAGCATACAATGACGCTGCAGCGACGCCTTCAATCGAACGTCCTCGTATCAATCGCTTTTCTACAGCCTTCTTGTAATTCACAGCAGCGGTTTCACGAATTGTTTTTGGTAGATCTAGCCTACTTGCCATTCGATCTAATTCTGCCAGGGCCATAGCAAGATTTCGCTCTGTTGCATTGGAAACTCGGGATCTCTTCTGCCACTTTCTCATTCTGTAGAACTGCGACCTGTATCTGCTTGAAATTGTCTTCCCAGAGTAATCTTTGTTTTGCCAATCGATATCGGTTGAGAGACCCTTGTCATGTAGCATGACTGTCATTGGTGCTCCAGTACGTGCTCGCTGATCTCCTTGTTCAGGGCTGAAGACACGCCATTCTGCTCCTTGGTCGATTACTTTGTCCTCAAGAACAAGGCCGCAATCGTTGCACACGACTTCACCACGGGTTTCGTCGCGAGTTAGATTTCGACTGCTGCATTCCGTGCACTTTACGGTATCTTCGACCAAATATTCTGACATTATTTACTCACCTATCATTACCTTCTAGAGAGAAGGTATTATAATCTCCAAAAGTCTTCATATTTAAATATATCACTATGCTAACAGATGTGCTTTAATTTAGATTTTTGCCGTTGGCATCATAACCTTGGGCCTCTGGTTTGGGGTTGGGGAGAACGATGGGAGAATGGCCTCCGAGTGAAATATCACTGACCAAAAATGGGCGCGTTCTATTCCTAACAAAAGATCCTTCACTCATCAAGGCACAATTATACGACGGCCTTGATCTTAAAATGAAAGATTTGGATATTGAAGATTTGATGGATGATATCAATACTGACGTGATGACTCCAGCATGGGTTTGCTTCGATCACGAGCCTGCTGTAATTGCAGAGAATGCTTACGCGGGTTTGCTTCATGAAGGTGAAAGGGTATTTCGCCAGGGTGCGTTGAAAGAAGGTGGATTTGAAGTGATTGTCAGCGGTCATAGAAAAGGGACAGGTAGCAGCCGTGAAACAGCCCCACAATGCGAAAGATGGTCTGGAATACGAATAGTAATTGCAGCCTCATTCGCCCCCATACATGAGCGTAATAACATCAATCTTGGCCAGGTAATGGGGAATCATGCGATGTTAGAACGATTACAAGATGGTGAAATCATTCCTCTGTCAGAATTCACTGAAAGATACGACCCTGTAACCAGACTCATCTTGGAAAATGGAGGAATTCTGCCATTCGCAAAAAAATTGGAAGCAGGTGATGTGGTTTTACCAGAGATCTCGACCAAGGAAAAACCAATGACCATGGTGGAGAAAATCATATCTAACAAATTAATTGGCAAAGATAGTGCTCCGTGTTTCGTTTCTCCGGGCGATGCAGTACTCGCAACAGTAGACGGAGGGTACAGTCATGAGTTCACAACAGCTCAAGTTCATAATTTTTTGAAGGAGGAATATGGCAGCGATTATTCCTTGCCAAACCCTCCAAAATTTGCTGTTTTTGAAGATCATCTGCTCTATGCACCAGGGGTTCCGAGGTTTGGTGCCTTCACCGATAAGATCCAAACCTTACGTGATTTGCAAGTGGTTTTCCAACGACATACGGGGGTGAGGGATTATTCTGCAAAGGATGGAGTAAGCCCGGGGATATGTCATCAAGTGGCTCGAGAAGAGTTCATTGATGTGGGAGATTTCATTCAAGCAACTGACAGCCACACTTGCATGGGCGGAGCATCCAACGCCCTGACCTATGGCGTCGGTTCGACAGAGTATGCGAATCTTGTACACAATCAATTCGCATTCGTAAAGGTTCCAGAAAGTATTCGTTTCGAGTTAACAGGGTCGTTGAATCCGGGTTGCACTGCTAAGGATGTAATTTTACACATACTTTGGCACTATGCCAAGCACTCAGATACTCTAGATCGTTCAATGGAATTTGGCGGTACCGGCCTTGCTTCTTTATCGATGGATGAAAGAGCGACATTATGCAATATGGCAACAGAGTGTAGCGCGAAGACGGGAATATGTGAGCCGGATCAGCTGACAATCAATTGGTTATTAGAGCGAAGAGAGGACTTGAATGAAGAGGATATCCGTAGTTCGTTTGTATTCCCAGATCCTAATGCGCACTATGATGGAGGCATACACGTAATCGATCTCGATCGGATACGGCCAATGGTCGCCCATCCGGGCAATCCAGATGAAGGGATACCTTCTGATCCCACTAATGGGGCCTACATTGACGAAATCGGAGATGTTCGAATTGACATAGCATACGCTGGTTCGTGTACTGCTGGAAAAGATGATGATTTTGGGTATTATGCAATGGTCACTAAAGCCGCTCTTGATGCGGGTATGAAAATAGCAGATGGTGTAGAGTGTTACATTCAGTTCGGATCTAAATCCGTAAAGGATCTATCTGAAAGAAACGGATGGAGTTCGATGTTCGAAAGGGCAGGGGTGAAATTGATCGACCCCGGTTGTGGCGCTTGCATCGGGGCTGGTCCTGGAGTTTCGAATGATGTCGATCAGGTTACTGTATCTGCAATCAATCGAAATTTTCAGGGTCGTTCTGGTCCGGGCAAACTGTATCTAGCCAGCCCGTTGACGGTGATGGCCAGTGCATTCACTGGAAAGATATCTGCATGGGATCCAGGTCTTTTCGATTGATTTTCTGCCTGGAATGTGCTTCAACGGTAGCTCATGGGTGATTCGATCCTGAGTCGACTTCGGTTGAATACGGAATATGCTTCATTACCAATAATTTGCTTTGTTATGGGGCATGCTCTAAGTGCTATCTGACATTATGTTCAGTCTACCGACAGGAGGCCCCTTGTCATCAGGGCATAGGGAGGACCTTGTAGGACGGTGGTCGAAATGG
>MDSW01107969.1_pt1 | contig 15298 bp, 14 predicted proteins | sample 811171 | NCBI WGS metagenome assembly MDSW01 (sample SAMN05326641, study PRJNA326480) | marine metagenome | isolation source: seawater | place: Atlantic Ocean: North West | collected 2012 | reverse complement strand
CCCCCAACGACATAGCCAGTTTGTTGCAAGACGTAGTCAGGGGTTGCCATGCCCGGCTTGAATCCCAGAATCCCCTTCAGTTTCTTCTTTCGGTCAACTTTATTTGAACCCGAGGTTATTACCACTACGGCGCCCTCAGGCCCTTGAAATACAATTGATTTAGCGATGTGCGAGACATTGCATCCCAGCTGATCGGCAGCATCTTGCGAAGTCCTCGTGCCCTCTTGATACTTTCTTGGGACTGGAGAAAAACCAATTTTCTCACACATTGACAACCATAGCTCATGGCCCATCACGCCTCAGGATAGGGGTTCACAACTTATGCATTGGGGGAGGACAATTCGAATTGGTTCCCCCAATGTCCCTCCGTTTTTCACTCTTGTATCCTTGCCGTTATTCCTAACAGCCGTTTCGTTTTATCGATTACCAAAAGTATTCCGTAGTAACGGCCTTAGTGTAAGTTTCAAGACTCCCGCACTATCAGGTTTACAGTTGTGGGACTTCCTATCGGGCCGTATGAGTCAGTTATGGGGTTGATATTGTTAAGTACGGTACCGCTTCATTTATTCCTTACAAGAAATAGTCCAGAGGATAGAGTCGGGTTTTCAGAGCTTTTTTCCGAGATGAAGCAAAAGGGTTACAAATGGCACATCTCAATCTACTTCCTCATGTTTGGTTTCAAGGCACTCATCGATCAGCACAACGAGGCAATAAAACCGAGGGTGGGTGGTTTCACCCATGTCGTGCATAATATCGAGGGGGAAATCACAATTTGGGCCCAAGAGCGGTTTAAGGGTGAGCTGCTCACTGATGTCCTGTCCTTCCATTACCTCTTCGTTTACCTGTTCATTATTTGGTTCAGCCCGATATATTACATCCTTAGCAGGGATGAAGCGATGGCCGACAAGGCTGTATTGAATTACGTGGTAATTTACGTGCTTGCTGTACCATTGTATCTCTTCTTCAACATAGAAGTGACCTCCTCCTTCGTTCCCGGAATGGAAGCTCTCCTGTACCATGATGCATGGTATCTATTCTTCTTCACAGAGGTTGACCCTCTAGATAATGGGATACCCAGCCTTCATATTGGGATACCCATATGCCTTTTGATAACCAATAGATTGCATGTCAATAGTTTGGGAATAAAGATTAGCCAATGGAGGCACAGGGAGTACGATCTTTTCCTTTTGCTTAATGTGCCCGTGTACCTGTTTAGTATTCAATATCTGGGGATCCACTGGATTTCAGATATTATTCCGGGAATATTTCTGGCTGTGATCTGCGCTTTGTTTAGTCACAATGTCCAGCCAATTCTGAGGGGTCAAGAATCCAGCATTTTGTCAGTACTGAAGTCCAAAAAGGAAGCGATGTCGAGTTCGTTGGCTTTTAGCGTAGTCGGCGCATTTTTCCTGATTTTCGTCGTTGTTGACGGACCTGGCGTCGATGAGGACAAGCCAACCATGCGCATGGGGCCCGGAGACGTAAATCTTGATGTGGTGGAAGTTCACAGTTTATGGCATCCAGCAGAGGTGGAAATTAGAAATGTGGGCGAAGAGTCCTTGGAAGTTATTGTTGTCCACAGAGATATAGTACTGGAACACGTAGATGACGGAGTCATAATCTGGAATTCATTTCCTAGAGAGCATATACAATCTGTGAGTCCCAGTGAGTCGATATCCATGGAGGTGGACACTCCATCTGTTTACGATGGACACTTTATCCTCGTCAGCCATCAGGGAGCCTCGGGGATCGCCGAGGCAAGAGTAACCACTGAGTACGTGGATGAGGGATTAGTTTGGTCCGCAGTCTTGTGTTCGATTCCCTGTTTCGCGATCGTGGGTTACGTGGTAGCAGAGCAATACACTAGAAGAGATAGTGCCCGATGAAACCACCGATGAACAATCCTGAGACGGCGCCATTACCGATCCATATTCCGACTCTGAATGCCGGGAAGTTCTTTCTCCAAGTATACATGGACTGAAATATCCAAAATAGTATTGCAACGATAAACCAGACATAGAGAAACAGCTGTGGAAGAAAGAACAAAATCATGCCAATATTTGTTCCAACGATTAGCTCGAAGTTCCTTCCAGTTGGAGTCGGAGAGAAGTACAAAAGCAAGCTTACCAGCACTAGGATGGCAAATGGAGTAGTGAGCTGTTGCCCAAATATCTTAGGGAATCCGTCGACCATGTATGAAATAAGGGCGGCGACAAAGCCTACAGTGCTAGGAATTGCAACTGGCCATAGAGGTGGCTCGTCCCACTTCACACTAGTCGGTATAAACCACTACCAATGAACACTTTGAATTTAGCCGGAAGGTTTTCTTTAGATTTCAGTACCTCAGGTGTCATGGCGAGAGGGGAGATTGTTCTCGGTTGTCTGGCGCCCCACCCACCTCATGTTGTGTATGCAGAGAATCCAGAGCAGAATGAGCCATTCTCAGAAGGAGGATGGGAAGCACTCAGGTGGGGGTATAACATGCTGGCGAGGAAACTGAAAGACATCGAGTATGACTGCATAGTTGTACTTACCCCGCATTGGCAGACCTACATCGGCAACCACTTCCTAGGATTAGAGAGGTTCCAAAACATCAGTGTTGACCCCATATTCCCCAACCTATTCCGGTTCCATCATGACATAGAGGTGGATGTTGAGCTCTCGGAAGCCATGCAAAAGTCTGCCGAGGACGCTGGGATAGTATCCATGATGATGAGGAACCCGAACTTCAGAGTTGACTATGGCACCATAGTTAGTTGCCACATGTTAAATCCCGAGTGGGATAAACCGATAGTGACAATCAGTAGCAATAGGTCCACACACTACTACTCAGACGAAGTTATGAACGAACAGGCTAGTGCTCTTGGTCTGGCAGTTTCCAAGGCAATAGAAGAAAGCGGAAGGAAAGTAGTTTTGGTAGCCAGTCACTCTTTGTCTCATCGGCACTTCGTCACCGAAGCACCATTGCCGGAAGACATGAGCCGAGAGCACATATACAACCACAGCCAATACGTTTGGGACATGAAGGTAATCGAGATGATGAGAGAGGGGAAGATGGAGGAGGTAATTGGAATCCTTCCAGAGATGATTGAGCAGACCATGGCAGAGGCCGAGGGCGGGGGTTTGACTTGGATGATGTCAGCAATGGGGATGCCCGACTATCCAGCCGAGATATACGGGTATCAGTCTGTGATTGGGACTGGAAACGCCATCGCTGCGTGGGATCCAAACCCATCCAGTAGGACTATTGTTCTGTGATGTGATCTGATGAGCGATTCTCCCGACATCAGACTTGGCCTCTATGTGCCACCTCACCCACATCCACTACTCGCGCCAGAACAAAATGATGGTTGGGGGAGGCTGAGGAAGGCATTTGATACCTGCAAAGAACGGATAGAGGAAAGTGGGGCTGACCTTATTTTGATTTACTCGACTACATGGCCTAGTATTATTGGGCACCAGATACAAGCACACCCAAACCCGGTATTCACACATGTCGATGACGACTTCCACTTCTTGGGCTCCATGGATTACGAATTCAAGATGGACTCCGAATTTGCAGAGTGCTTCAGGGGATTCTGCGAAGAGAGAGGACTTCATGCCAGAACCGTTTCGTACGATGGTTTTCCAATTGACACTGGGTCTGTTGTCGCTCTCAAGCTCCTAAATCCGGAGAACAAGATACCAGCTTGCATAGTCTCTAGCAACGTATATTCCAACAGGGCAGAACAAATAGTTCTGGGTAAATCAGCGAGGGATGCGATCAGTAAACTCGGAAGGAAGGTTGCTGTTGTTGTAGTGGCCAGCTTATCTAACAGAATGTTCACCGAGCACATTGACCCATCCGAAGACCGGATACATTCGGCCAAGGACGATGAGTGGAATCGAAAAATATTGGAGTTCTTCGAGGATGGCAGACTTGAGGACATTAGCCAGCTTAGTAGGGATATCCATGGGCAAATAAGGGTGAGCAAGGTCGTCGCTTACAAGCCTGCGTGGTGGATGGCTTCTGCCATGGGGCAACACAACAACTACGATGGCGAGGTGCTAGCCTACGAAGCACTTCACGGCGCAGGCGGGGCTGTTATACAGCTAACACCCTCAACTGGCGGAGTTGGTGACAAAGAATTTGACGAGGATGATGTGGAATTTTACCAGGGCGACAGAAGTGTTCTCGGAAAGGGGGCAATTTGATGAGTGAGGATGGCCCATTCATCGCAGAGGGAGGACCATCAGCAGTTGGGTCGTACCCACACCTTCGGAGGGTCGGCGACCTCATATTCATCAGCGGAATGGGACCTAGAAGGCCAGTAACAGACGAGATTCCCGGTGGCCCCATTAAGGACGAACAAGGGAATGCACTTGACTATGACATTAAGGCCCAAACCCACTCGGTTATCGATAACGTCAGGATAATTCTGGAGGAGTACGGATCCAGTCTGGAGAAAGTAGTTGACGTGTTAGTTTTCTTGGTTGACATGGAGAGGGACTTTCAGGGCTACAATGAAGTATATGCCGAGCACTTCTCAGAGATACTACCAGCTAGGACTACGGTATCGGTAAACGCCCTTCCCACATCCATCGCGATAGAGTTGAAGGTCATAGCGAAGGTGTGATTGGAAGCATCTCGATATCCTCCGATGTGCACCAATCCGGGGAAGACCGAGGATTACATCTGCTCGGAGAGCCACCAGGGATTTCGACCCAGTAGTCAATTCCATCTACTTGTGTCGGGTAATCGGTAGAGATAGTATGGGCACCGGCCTCAAGTGCTGCATCTCTTCTCGTGGTGTCATTGTTGTCTGCCTCCTCACCTCCGCTGTCAGCACGACTTCGAACAATGTATCCCTCTTCGACTAGTCTGGTTATTTCTCCGCCGTTAGTAATCGGGTCAGTTAGGGAAAAGAAAGCTGCTTCGCCTGAGGATTCGTCGGACAGGGTAAACATCAATGCACCAGCCAATCCTGGGTGATCATCAATGTAAAGGTCTCTTGTCTGAGGTCCAGCCAAGAGTATGAATACGGCTTTTCCTCTACTATCTTCTAGCAGGGGCCATCCATCTAAAGTGACTGCCTCCTTGAGAGTATCCCTGCCCCCACGAACGGAGTCGGGCGTTATTGTCTTGTTTATTGGCCAGAACTGAGCAATCTCTTGTTCGATGTCTTCCAAAATTCCTGATAGCTCTAGTGTGGTCGTAACATCGGTTGCCTGTTCGGGCCAATCTTTAGGCTCTATCCAGACAAATATGGGGTGATGTTCTGGATTTTCATTGGACCAGGATAGCAGCACATTTAGGCAATTCTCGAAGGTAGGGCACGTTGTTCCGGAGTCATATTGGTTATGGTAAACTCTTAGCCCTCCTCTGGGATCCCACCAGACGTCAATTTCGAATTGCCTGACCCCCAGTTGGGAGGCCTGAACGTCAAGTGGCTCGTGACTATACATGTATTCCCTGGTCGGAGAGAGTAGTGGCTCCAAGTGGTAAGAATTGTGAGTTCCTTTCATCTGAATGTGATTTATCCTCAGTGCCTCGGTCTTGTTGGGGTCGTCGAAGGCCCCGTTATCGGATGATCCCATACATCCACCTACGGAGGTAATTATAATCAAAGTCGAAATTAGTAGAGCACGCTTGATCATCATCAAGCTACTGTGGCCGCCGAGAGATAACTCTTCTGAGAGGTTCAATGCTGAACTCCACCGGGCCCGTGTGCATGGCCATGAAGGATTTCCTCTGCTGAGGCAGGACGAATATCGATAACCTCGACTTGGAATTTTAGAGTCATACCAGCCATTTGATGATTAAAATCAACGGTTACCATGTCACCATCGATCTCCTTGATCGAAAATTGTATTGGCCCTTGGTCACTCTGGGCTCCGACTATCATCCCCACCTCAAGTTGCATCTCTTCTGGAAATTGGTTGTGATCTATCTTCTGTACTGCATCCTCGTCTCTCTCACCGTAAGCTCTGTCAGGAGTGAGCGTGAACTCCCTCTTCTCACCTATTGTTGCCCCGAGCATCTCCTGCTCAAAACCTTGAATCATCTGACCATGCCCCACCAAGAAAGCTAGTGGGCCTTTACCTTCGCTGCTGTCAAACACTTCACCATCCACAAAAGTGCCCGTATAGTTAACTAATGCCACACTATCCTGCTCAACCTTTTTGGCCATAACCAAGCGGAGAAAGGGGACTATCTAACCTGTTGGGTACTGGACAACCTTCAACTGGGGCCGTCAGGCCGTCGAATCATGAGGACATACAGTCCTGAGGACCTGGCTGGAATATCATTAAGTTCCACAAAGTTGGAATCTGATAAGCTAGAAAGGAAGCTAGGTTTATTTTCTGTTATAATCATATCCTTGTCTTCAATGATAGGGTCGGGCCTATTTCTTCTTCCGTCTCTAGCTATGGTTGAGATGGGAGGGGGGAGTAGCCCAGTTGGCGGGGTTTGGCTTGCATACCTCCTTGCTGCTTTTGTTGTCCTGCCTAGTGCCATTTCAAAGTCCGAATTGGCGACTGCTATGCCTTCTTCGGGAGGTTCCTACCTCTATGTTGAAAGGACATTTGGGCCCTTAATAGGAACTATTTCTGGGTTGGGGCTATGGGCTAATTTCATGCTCAAATCAGCATTTGCACTAATTGGTTTCAAAGCTTATCTTTGGGTTTTTGAAGAGGTCTTAGCGCCAAACTGGGAACGGGGTTGGCTCTATGATAACGTGGACATAATCGCTTTAGCCCTGTTAGGTGCAATAGTCGGGATAAATATCCTGGGCGTAAAAAGCGTAAAAAAGATCCAGATCCCAATTGTTATGTTCTCCTCCGGTTATCTACTAGCTCTATGCCTCTGGGCAATGGCCACGATGGAGATAAATTGGGATTCTGCTATCTCGATCGAGGCCTTCGGAGGTGATTGGACTGCTGTAGCGTCTACCTCAGCGTTCGTGTTCGTGTCATATGCAGGCGTCACAAAAATAGCTGCTATCGGAGGAGAAATAAAGCAACCTAGCAAGAATCTCCCCTACGGAATACTGCTTTCTCTGCTTTTCAGTTGTGCACTTTACGTTACGGTGACCCTGGCGATGACTGCGACTGTCGATCCTAGTGAATATATGGGCGAAGTAGGAAAACCCCGAGAGGACCCGGTATACGTTTTCGCCAAAGCAGTGGGAGGGGAAACTGTGGCGAATATTGCCGCCTTTCTAGCAGTGGTCACTATGACTTCCATGGCATTGGCAGGTATACTGGCGTCATCCAGATTCCCATTTGCCATGTCCCGAGATAAGCTCATGCCCGAATTTCTGGAGGAAGTACACCAGAAATTTGGAACACCTTATTGGGCAATAATAGTAACTGGTCTTGCAATAGGGGCCGCAATAACATTCCTTCCGGTGAAGGAAGTTGCCAAACTCGCATCAGGATTCAAAATAATGATCTTCATGTTGATAAACGCGGTTGTAATTGTGCTCAGGAAATCTTCACCCTCCCACTCGTGGTACTCTCCCGAATGGGTGACTCCTCCGATGATGTATCCATTCATGCAACTGTTCGGAATATTTGGGGGCGGATTCCTTCTTTACCTGATGGGTTCAAGTGGAATAATAGGTGCTTCTGCAGCGGTAATTCTGGGCCTGATCATATTCTACGGCTATGGCAAGAATAACGTGAAAAAGGAAATAACACCTTGGGAAACGACACTTAGGATGATCACGGATCCCGAGGATGCCGAATTGAGGAGGTGCTATTCAGCTTTCTATGATGCTGATAGCGAAGGTTCTGGTATTTTGGACATGGACCAGTTCATTAGTGCTATTATGGCACTTGGATACGTTAAGAAGGGAGGGGCAAACATTCCAGACGATTCATTGGTAATTTCTTCTACAAAAACGAACGAAAAGGACCAAACGGTGCGAGATCTTTTTATCAAGGGAGATTCAGACTCAGACGGCTCGATTGACATACATGAATTCATTGTAATAGCAGATGAGATAGCTCCCTAAATCTAACCATTCAGGCGTGCAGTTGAAGTCTTCAACCGTTCTGGCAGCTTCAAGGTGAGCATGTGGTTTCAAGTCGAGCAAAAAAGGTAACAACCCACACTCTCCAGGAGATGAAGCGGTCTGGAGAGAAGATAACTATGCTAACAGCCTATGACTATTCATTAGGAAGATTAGTAGATGAGGCCGGAGTAGATGTGATCCTTGTTGGGGACTCCGCATCTAACGTGATGGCTGGGAACGATACCACTGTACCGATTACGCTAGATCACATGATCTATCATGCACAGTGCGTGACGAATGCAGTTGATAGGGCTCTTGTTGTGGTTGACATGCCATTCGGTAGCTACCAGGGAGACTCCAAACTAGCTCTAAAAAGTGCGATTAGAATAATGAAAGAATCCGGTGGCCATGCTGTAAAAATTGAGGGGGGGAAGGAGATAGTAGACTCGATTAGGAGAATACTCAAAGCAGGAATTCCAGTGATGGGGCATCTGGGCCTTACCCCCCAGTCAATATACAAGTTCGGAACCTATTCGGTCAGAGCTAGGGAGGAGGCTGAGGCTGAGCAGTTGTTGGATGACGCTATCGCACTTCAGGAAGCGGGTTGCTTTTCGGTTGTATTTGAGAAAATTCCGGCTGAACTTGCAAAACGATCCAGTGAAACATTGAGCATCCCGACCATAGGAATAGGGGCTGGTCCGGATTGCGATGGTCAGGTTCTTGTTCTCCATGATATGCTTGGAGTAACCAAGGATTTTTCCCCGAGATTCCTTAGAAGGTATGCTGACCTTGGAGAGACTGTTGACTCTGCAGTCAGGAGCTACATTTCTGACGTTAGATCTGGCAGTTTCCCGAGTCATGAAGAGAGCTACTGAAAAATTTGAGAGGGCCCCCAACCTTCAAGGACACTCGCCATCGGGTACAAATGGATTGCCATGAGCGAATTGTGGGTGGAAAGGCACAGACCTCGCTCAGTCAGCGAAATGAAAGGGCAAAGGGCAGTGGTAGACAGGTTGCTTGCGTACTCTAAGACCAAGACGTTTCCGCATTTGATGTTCGCCGGACCACCAGGAACAGGGAAGACAACCGCTGCTCTGGCATTGGCGCGAGATGTTTTTGGTGAAGGCTACAGAAGCAACTTCCTCGAAATGAACGCCAGTGACGAGCGAAAGCTCGAGTCAATCCGAACCAAGGTCAAACAGTTCGCTAGAACAGCACCAATGCCTGGCTCTAGCTTCAAGGTGATCTTCCTAGACGAGGCTGATGCTTTGACTCCAGATGCTCAAGGAGCCTTGAGAAGAATAATGGAACAATATGCGGAGACATGCAGATTCATACTATCCTGCAATTACTCCTCAAAAATAGTGGAGGCGATACAATCTCGATGCGCAGTGTTCAGATTCAGACCCTTGGAGACTCAGAAGGTGATGGAGACAGTTGTCCAAGTCGCTGAGAATGAGGGGTTAAGATTGGAGAAAGACGCTGCCAGTGCTATTGCGAATGTTAGCCTGGGTGACCTCAGGAAGGCCATAACCTCCTTGCAGGTGGCTGCTTCTCTCGATCTTCATGTCACTAGAGATCTCGTATACGAGACGACTGCCACCGCACCACCTGAGGATTTGCATGGCTTCTTCCTTGCATGCAAAGAGGATGGATTCCAACCTGCAAGAAGGAGGATGAGGGGAATTATGGATAGATTTGGACTAGCTGGAACGGATTTGGTAAATCAGCTTCACAGGGAGCTTGGGAATGTACCATTTTTGGATGAGTCAAAGAAGCTAGTAATAACTGAGATCATGGCTGAGTGTGATTTCAGAATGGTGGAAGGTGGGGGAGAATCCCTACAACTTGATTCAATGGCAGCCAAGATATGTGAACTTCTAGGCATTTAGGAAGTTCTAGCAATAGATAGGATATACTCTGCTGACCAAGAGTTTTGGCCCGTCTCCCAAGGAATCATTTCATTCTCCTCAACTAAGTGAATGTAGATCTCATAATCTCCGGGGGAGCATCCTCCATCGCACAGGTCCCATGCCATCCCTATATCTTCGTTATGAGGTGCCACTTTTGGGCCAATGAATTCGTTAGTAAGTGAGTTCTTCTTCATTCCTCTTAGCCAGTCTTCTGATCCTATAGACTCAAACTTCTGGGATGGTCCAGCCGCTGCCAGTGTTGAAACTAGGCCGGTCTCGTTCATCAACTCTTCACCTTTGTATCTAATTATGAGATTCATTGTGACGTTCTCCGAGTCGACATTATCCCTTACGGCAAATCCAAGCACTATCGGGACTGACTCCTGTGAAATCTCTATTTCGTACTCCTTATCCGATAGCTCCCAACTGGTTATCCCTTCACTTTGGGAAGCTACGTCGATGGAACCCGCTAAGTGAGGTGCTGCGATGTCCGCAAGAGGTGGATTGACCAAAGCGAATGAGAGTGCGAGCCATGTAAACAGATAAAGGAACGATGCCCGGACCCAGTTTCCCGTGGTATACTGCTCAAAAAATGAGGATGGTACTATGACCTGATGGATTGGCTTGATTAGTGAGATCATCAAAAATGGGAGAAGCCAGAGTACTTGGGCGGTCTGATCTAGACCTGGCATTACGTAATACCTCATTGTGGAAGCCACTAGCAATCCAAATACAATAACAATCCACATTGAAATAGCGTCTGCCTTCTCTTTTTCAGCATGGGAAGATGGGTCAAATGGCTCAAGAGTGGAGTCTTTGCGCTCTTCACCTTTCGAGCTACCGCCCTTTTTGCCAGAGTATGCACTAGCCCTGAGGGCGGTATCGACATCGACCATGGTTAATTCGGGCGAGGGAAGCAGACACATCAACCCTGCGCGTGGTAGAAGCGATGGGTGTGGCATTACCGGCAAGGCTCAAATGGCCTCTTCGCTCGCCTTTGGCTATGCCGGGGTGGCGTAGTTGGTAGCGCGTCGGACTCATAGGGAAAAGTTGGCGGCATTTTATCCGCTGACGCGATCGATGAGCGCACAAGCCTAACCGAAAGTGTCTGAGACATCCGAAGGTCGCGGGTTCAAGTCCCGCTCCCGGCACCACAGCTAGCCAAAAAGCGAGCCATTCATGGACTGGAACTGAACCGCGGTAAGCATGGAGGGATGGCCGGCACCCGGTACACCAGTCAGGATGGTAGTAAAGACCTGGTCTGGCAAAGTTGAACATCAGGGGCTTGCATTGCCGCCCTCGAGCCCAAATGTTCTGACAATCAAACTCCAAAATGGGTATAATGTCTCATTTCCAGAGTCATATGTGGATTCGTTCCAAGAACTTGGTGAGAGTTTGCCTATGGAAGTACCAAATATACCTACATTTGAACAGGACGAAAGTTTACCTTTAGTTCACCTCATTCACACAGGGGGGACGATAGCGAGCAAAGTTGACTACGCAACTGGCGCCGTCTCCGCCAGGTTTGATCCTCATGAGCTTCTTGACGCAGTTCCCGAGCTTAGAAAAATCGCCCGTATCCGTGCGGTAAAGCTAGGAAATATGTGGTCGGATGATCTACGACCTAGGCATTGGAATAGGATGCTAAAGGCGACTGAGGAGGCATTCTCGGAAGGGGCTGTTGGATGCGTAATTACGCATGGAACCGATACTTTGCACCTATCGGCTGCTGCCATGTCCTATGGCTGGTCCGGTCAAGGTGGAAGGCCCCCCGGAAGAATTGTCCTCACAGGTTCGCAGAGGTCGCCCGATAGAGGGTCATCGGATGCAGCTGAGAACCTGATTGCGTCAGTTTATTGGGCTGCAAACGGGCCAACACCTTCGGGTTTCAGGGACTCTTCAGTGGCCATTATGCATGCAAACTCATCAGATGGAAAATGTGCCGTACTTCCAGGATGTGCCTGTAGGAAGTATCATTCATCAAGAAGAGATGCGTTCAAGGCGATAAACCAAGAGCCAATAGGGTACGTAAAGATAGGTAGAGAAGGTGCAAGTATAGACTATTCTCCCGAGGCACACGATGCTAGAATTGAGGCGATATCGCCAAAGTTATTTGACGAGAATGTGAGAATTGCACAATTCATTTCAGACCCACACCTGCACCCTGATTTGGTCCAAGGCGCGATAGATTCTGGATTCGATGCACTCTTGTTCCATGGTACTGGACTGGGGCATCTTCCAATCTCAAACCCAGAAGAAGATAGTTTGGAGAACACAAGACTAAGGGTTATGCTTGAAGACCATATATCGTCAAAAGGCATAGTTGTGGTAGTCCCACAGACAATACATGGCCCAGTGAACATGAACGTTTACTCAAAGGGAAGGGACCAGCAACAGATGGGGATTATTGGTCATGGTTCACTTTGTCCACCTGGGTCAGCACTAGTAAAGCTGCACCACCTTCTTTCTGTCGGAGGAAGGGAGGTTGTAGAGGATGGGTGGAGCAGAGACCTTGTCGGAGAAAACCCACCATTTTCAAAGGACTAGAACCTCCGGTTTGCTGAATAACCGACTTGCACATGGAGCATTGTGGAGAGATACGGGGCCCGTGACGAGTTGGATACTATCAGTCGCGAAGCAGAGGCTCCCGGAGATCGCTCAGTGATCAAAGAACTAAGGGAATCTGGGGCCCGTACTGCTAGAGAGAGAATCCGAGGACTTCTTGACGATGGGAGTTTTGTGGAAATTGATGCCTTTGTAAAACATAGATCCGGAGATCACGGATTGCACTTACACACCCCTTTGGGGGACGGAGTGGTTGCTGGGCACGGAATGATAGATGGACGGAGGGTTGTCTGCTTCTCCCAGGATTACTCTGTCTTTTCCGGAACAATGGGGGAGATGCACACAAGAAAGATAGCAAAAGTGGTTGACTTTGCTGAAAAATCTCGACTACCGATAGTAGGCATATGGGACGGAGACGGTCAGAGAGCCCATGAGGGAGTGACTTCACTCGGCCCCTCGGGAGAGCTACTTGACTTACTGGTATCATGCTCAGGAAAGATCCCCCTGTTATCGATAATTCTCGGGACAGTGTCGGGAACAAGCGCTCTAGCAGCTGGCCTCTCGGATTTCGTAATAATCGGACGCCAAAGGGGAAAAATGTTCATGAGGAGCCCTTACGTTATCCCAGAGATACAGAATGGGCAGATCAATGAGGCCGAACTAGGAGGAGCTGAGCAACACGCCAGCAGAAGCGGCTTAGCAAGCTTGGTAGCGGAGACTGAGTCGGCTGCTTTCGACCTCGCTTCAGAGATACTGGCATTTCTACCCGATCACACCCTCTCAGAACCCCCAGTCATCAAGACCAGGGAGAAGTGGGGGCGTTTGTGCAAGGGACTTGAAAAGCTTGTTCCGGAGGATGCAGACAGGCCTTATGACATGAGGGAAGTAGTACGTAAGGTGGTCGATGGTAAGCGCTATCTGGAGTTGTTTCCCACATTTGCGGAGAATGTAGTAGTTGGATTCGCTAGATTGGACGGCCAATCCGTAGGTATCGTCGGCAATCAACCTTCTGTTCTCGCAGGATGTCTAGACATCGATGCATCAATCAAGGCGGCAAGATTCATCAGGACTTGTGACTGCTTCAATATACCAGTCATTACCTTTGTCGACGTTCCTGGCTTTTTACCGGGTACGGTGCAAGAATGGGGAGGAATAATTCGCCACGGTGCTAAGCTACTTTACGCCTATTCAGAGGCAACTGTTCCAAAACTCACTGTCGTCACGAGGAAAGCTTACGGAGGGGCGTACCTCGCAATGAGCTGTAAGCATCTGGGGTCTGATTACAACGTAGCGTGGCCAACTGGGGAGCTGGCTGTAATGGGAGCTGAAGGAGCTGTGGGCGTCATCCATAGGGCCGAGCTCGCGAGATCGGAGGATCCAGAGGCCACCTACGCCAAACTAATCGAGGAATACAAGACCAAATTCGGCGACCCCTATGTGGCGGCAAAACATGGCTGGCTGGATGATGTGATTGAGCCCGCGCAGACCAGAAGGGCGTTAGTGAATGCCTTAAGGCCGCTACTCTCGAAAAGAGAGTTGGTGCCACCGAAGAAACATGGGAACATCCCACTTTAGAATTTCAGATGATTAGATTAGAGTAAGTACCTGATCCAATGAAGGGAGCTCAGAAGATATTTCTGGGGCGAATAAAGCCCTCCAGGCCTCTATGTGTTGTGCTACTAGCATCATAATAGCAAATTCACCACTATGTGAATCTAATCCGTATGTAATAGACACTTGGTTCGTAGATTCCATATCAAACGATTCCTCTCCAGCCGGCTCTGCATCAAGGTCGACCGATATGTCAGCCTCTCCCGAATCCAATATGCTTGAATCCCAAGGCCCTCTTAGTAACTTCCTACGCCCCAAGACAGGTATGATCGAGCCTCCCTCTAAGGACCAAGCCGCCGCAATCGATCTGGCTGTGGAACCCCCTCCCCTGATCATAAGGGTAGATCTTGAAGGTTCGATTCCAATATTTCTGCATGCAATTAAGAAGCCAATGCCATCGGTATTTGCCCCATACCACTTCCCTCCTGACCTCCTAAGTTGGTTTACCGCTGAAACTCCTTCTGGCCCGGACACGCCTAGGCGAGACGTCGCCAGGTGTTTCAGAGGAGAGGTGCAAGATAGCCATATTTCTCCATCCATTTTGGAAACCTCATTGATGAACTGATCCATGTCAGAAGCCTGGAGAAATGCCTGCTCTGCCTCTTCTACGCCTGTGATTTTAGCCATTATTTGGAACAGTTTTGGAGTGAGGGAGTGGGATATAGGGCTTCCCGCCACTCCCCAGTAAGTTGGACCGCCCATGGGTGTGCGCTACGGTCATTGGCGATGAAGGTTTCAAGAGAGGTGCTCTTTAGTCTGAATATGGGGCCGAGATATGCGTCGAGTCAAGTGGTTGGACGAAGGGGTGAGGCTGAAGGTAGAGAGCGAGGATGACCTTTGGGTGTTATCACAGGTCTGCAGTAAGGGCTGTTTGGTAGGAATGCTGTCACACAGACGTGACTCGACCACTGGCACCATGGAGGACGGTAGGGCTAGAAGTGCTGAAAGAAAGCCGATGTGGATCTTATTGGAGGCTTTGGATAATGCATTCCAACCATTCACTGACAATTTGAGAGTGCACGGAGTAATAAGGGAAGCCAAGATCGACATCGGAAGCCATCATACGCATCTTATCGGGGAAGGCGATGAGGTGGAATTATCCAGAGATGGAGGCCTCCACAAGGCTGATTCGGCACTGATCAAGGAAGCGATATCATCAGGATCTAAAACTAGAGCTGGCCTTATTGTGGTCGAAAACGATGAGGTGATTAT
>MDSW01048652.1_pt1 | contig 15298 bp, 14 predicted proteins | sample 811171 | NCBI WGS metagenome assembly MDSW01 (sample SAMN05326641, study PRJNA326480) | marine metagenome | isolation source: seawater | place: Atlantic Ocean: North West | collected 2012 | reverse complement strand
TTTTTTAATCCTTCTTTTACAATTAACCTATTTTCATCAATAATAGGCACTACATCTGCAGTTGTAGCAATGGCAACTAAATCTGTATATTTTAAAACATCCTCTAATTTGTATTGTAATGCATCATTAATTCCAATGCATAATTTAAAAGCTACACCTGCACCACATAATCCTTTAAATGGATATGTGCAATCATATCTATTGGGATTTAAAATAGCAAATGCTTTTGGTAATGTGTCTTTTTGTTTATGATGATCAGTAATAATAGTATCAATATCATATTTTTTGGCATATTCTACCTGTTCAATAGCGGTGATGCCGCAATCACATGTAATAATTAATTTTGCTCCAATTTGATGCCCATAATCAATTGAATTAATTGATACTCCATAACCTTCTGTTTGTCTATTAGGAATATAATACTCAACATCTATATTAATTGATTTTAAATATAAATATAAAATTGAAGCTGCTGTTGTACCATCCGCATCATAATCTCCAATAATTAAAATAAGTTCATTAGTATGTTTAGCAGCTAATACACGCTGAACTGCTTTCTCCATATCTAACATTAGCAATGGGCTATGTAATAAATCTAAATTATTATAGAAAAAAGACCTTGATTCATCCTTGTTCGTAATAGATTTTAATGACATAATAGTGGCTATACTTTTGGGCACAGAAAAATCTTTAGAAATCTTATCAATTTCTAAATCATCACGCTTCTTATATTTCCAAATAAAATTAGTCATTTCAATTATAATAAATAGGCCAATCTATAAGCCGAATTCTGTATTCATAAAGAATGATGGTTATTTATCTATTGCAATCTACCCGCTCTTATGTGATAGGACTACACAGAGCTACTTGATCTTGCTCCAAGTGGGGTTTGTCAGCTCAATCTATTACTAGAAAGACTGGTGGTCTCTTACACCACCGTTTCACCCTTACCTTTTAAAAAGGCGGTTTATTTTCTGTGACACTTTCCATCCCTTTACAGGGTCCTCCCTCATCACGAGGCACTTTGTCCTATAGAGTTCGGACTTTCCTCCCATATTTTTAATAATTAAAAATATGAGCAACCATCCGATTAGCCTATTTAATTATTATCATTTTTATGATATAAAAATACAGAACAAGAAGGACAAGTAATAACTTTTTTATCATATTCTATTTCAACGAGTGTTTGAGGAGGTAATTGAGTATAGCAATGACTACAAGATTGTCTAGCAATATGAGCCATGCCTTGGCCATATTTATCATATAACTTGTTATATTGGATTAAAGATTGATCGCCTGTAATCTTTTTAGCTAATACTTCTGAGCTTTTTGAAAGAAGCTGCTCTTCCTTATCTGTTTCTAACATTTTAGCAGACAGCTCTTCTTTGTTGATTTTAATTTTTTCAGATAATTCTTCAAGCAAAGGTTCATTAGCGCTAATAGAAGATGATAGTTCATCCTTTTGACTAGTAAGTGTTGAAATCGTATTATTAAGCTCATCAATTATTTTTTTTAAATGATCTATTTCTAATAATACCGCATCATACTCCTTATTGTTTTTCACTTTTAATAATTGAGCGTTATATTTTTCTAATTTTATATTATGGTCAGTTAAACTAGTTTGAGATGAACTTAATTCTTTAGATAATTCATCAATTTTACCAGAATTTTCTTTTTGTTCTTCATTCATCTGATCAAAATCGTTCTCTTGTTCAATTAAAAGTTCAGGTAAATCGCCTTTTAATTCATTAATCTCTGCTAAACGTGTATGAGTTTCGTGTAATTGAATTAAAGTATCTAACGCCATATATCTCCTTAAAATTAAAATGCACTTTAACTTTCATTAAAGTGCATTTTTTATGATTTGCAATTATTATTATTTAAAAATTTCAATAGTTTATCTTAATGTTATACTAACTTTTAATTATTTTTTAGTTAAATTATATTGATATATTAATATCTATATGGATTAAATATATATCAGTACTATAACAAAATGTAAACTGAATATAAATTTTACCAGCCATAATTTATTGATACTCTGAGGATTATTCAAAATAATAATGAGGATGAAATGATAATAGATAAAATTCAAGGTGAATTAAAAGCTGCAATGAAGCAGGCAGAAAAAGAGAAAGTATTAGCTATTAGAAATATTTTAGCAAAAATAAAAAAAAATCAAGTAGATAGCAAAAAAGAATTAAATGAAGATGATATTATTGCAATCATTAGTAAATATGCTAAACAATTAAAAGATTCAATTAAACAATTCAAAGCAGGCAATAGATTAGATTTGGTAGAAAAAGAAGAACAAGAATTAAAAATAGTTGAACAATTTTTACCCAAACAATTATCAGAAAATGAAATTGATCAAATAGTGCAAGATGTTATTAAAAATTTAAATGCAAAAAGCATGGCAGATATGGGAATGGTAATGAAGGAAATAATGAATATTACGAAAGGAGCTGCAGATGGAACTATAATTAGTGCATCTGTAAGAAATTATTTAAAATAATGAGCATTAACCTAATTAACATAGTAATAATATTATTTATTGCCTACTTTGCATATTCAGGTTTCAAAAATGGATTTATCAAAGAATTAACAAATATTATAGGGCTTATAGTAGGATTCTTATTATCACAGTATATAGCTCCAATTATTGAAAAGTATTTGATGTTAGAAACATTTATTAAAGACCAGCCCTTAAGAGAAAAAATAGCCTATTTAATATCATTTATTATAATAGTCTTCATTTTAAGAATTTTGAGTAAAATGCTAGAAAAATATATGAATATGAAATGGAAGAATAAAATATTAGGGCTAATTATAGGAGTAATGAATGGAATATTAATATTTTCATTGATTATATCCATTTTTAAAGAAATCCTCCCATCAATAAATATACATGAAGATTGGCGAGAAAAATCATATTTATATAGTACAATTGATACTTTACAAAAAGAATATTTAATTCAATATAATAAAATACGACAAAAATAAATGGCCAGAATACCAGAACACATTGTTGAGAATATAAGAGAAGTATCTGATATTTATGATATTGTTTCTGAATATGTTGTATTAAAAAAACGGGGAAGAAATTTTTTTGGTTTATGCCCATTCCATGATGAAAAAACTCCATCATTTTCTATTAATATGAATAAACAAATTTATAAATGTTTCGGATGTGGAAAGGGTGGCGGAACAATTAATTTTATTATGGATGTGGAGAGATTAGATTTTGTAGATGCATTAAAATTTTTAGGCAATAAATATAATATTAATATTGAAATAGACCATAAATCTAAATCATCAAACGATTTATTTAATCAATTGTATCACATAAATGAATTAGCAAATGATTATTATAAACAACAAACAACTGATGAAGTAAAAAATATTTTAGCAAAACGTAATATTAAACAAAATAGCATTGAAGTTTTTAATATTGGTCTGAGTACAAATAATTATGATAATTTATTAAATATCATCAGAAAACATGACTTCTCATCAGAAGCTCTGAAAAAGAGTGGACTTTTTCTCCCTACTGAAAAAGGATATATGGATAGATTTCGAAATAGAATTATGTTCCCTATATATAATCATTTCAATAAGATAGTTGGGTTTGCTGGACGAATTTATAAAGATGATAACAAAACAGCCAAATATATGAATTCACCAGAAACTCCTATTTATAATAAAAGTAAAATTTTATATGGAATGCACCTTAATAAAAATGAAATTATTGATTCTAAATCTGTCATTGTTGTTGAAGGATATTTAGACTTAATTCAATTGTATCAAGCTGGATTTAGAAATGTGGTAGCAGCATCAGGTACTGCATTTACACAAAATCATGCAATTGCAATATCTAAATTATGTAGTACTATATATTTAGCATATGATGCTGATAAAGCAGGACAAGAAGCTGCAATCAGAGCAGGTTATATAATATTAAAAAATAATATGGAACCTAAAATTATTAAAATACCAAACGGATTAGACCCAGATGATTGGATACAAAATGAAGGAGCAGAGCCTTTTAAAGAAGCACTAAAAGAAGCCGAAGAATTAATTAAATTTCACTATGAATTAGAATTTCAATCATTTAATACAGAGCAAGATAAAATAAATTTTATCAATAAAGTAATAGAAGAATTAATAAATATCAAGAATCCTTTAAATCTAGAACTGTCAATAAAAAAATTGGCAGATATCACTGGCTTTACAATTAATAGTATTTTACAGACTATTGAATTGAAGCAAACTAAAAAAAATAAATATAAGAAAACAACACCTGTTCAAGATACAAAGATTAATGATAACAATAAAATCCAATCAATTGAAAAGGAATTAATTAATTTTTGTTTTACAAATGATGTAAAGCTTAGAATAATTATTAAAGATAATCTAGATGTCAACTGGATCGAATCAGATTTAATTAAAGAAATTTATAGTGAAATTTATATGCATTTATCATCTCAAGAAACTGTAGAGCCTGAAATAATTATGAATGAATTAATTAATGAAAAAGCTCGTAATTTAATGGCGCAACTTATTTTTGAAGATATGAATCCAAATAAGAATATAATCATTGATTGCCTATGCAGAATTGAAAAAAATATTTTACAGAAAAAAATTAATAGTTTAAGATTAACATTAAAAAATGATAATCTAAATGAAAATGAAAAAATAGAAAATCTTGAAAAAATAGATAAATATCAAAAAAAGAAAAATAATTTGAATGAAAAATATCAAGATATTTAAATATTTGATACTGCTAATATTAATTTATAGCTGTGATAATGTTACGTCCCCCGAAATTAAAGAAGACCCAGGAGATAGTGACTTGCAATATGAATATTTAATTAATTTAAATGGATTAAATACAGGTAATTATTTCAATCTGTGTACATTAACATGGAATCAATATATAAATGAAAATTTTCAATCTTATACATTACGAAACAACTCAGAAGTTATCGTAATCAATGAACAAAATCAAGATACTATATTAATTAGAGAATTGATGCCAGAAACATTTGAAAAAATATATATTGATGTGTTAGCAGAATCAATACAAACAGATTCAATAGAAATTTATACTAGACCTATTAAGCCAATCACAAATTTTGATGCGGCTGCAAATGCAGAAAATTGGTATTCAACATTAACATGGGCTCCATCTGAAGAAATAAATACACAATTTGAAAAATATAACATTTATAGAAGTGATTTAAATGCTAATAATTTCATTCTGATTGGTGAAATTAATAATCAAACTGATTCTAGCTATGTAGATACAGTTACAACATGGGGCTATGATTATTATTATAAAGTAGATACACATACAATAGAAGGATATTCAAGACGCAGTGTAATTCAATCCAATATTATAGATAGTATTAAAGCGTATACTATTAATTTAAATACCACTAATAATCAGCATAACAAAGTTAACATCAGTTGGACTCATGATTTATTAGGAGAGCAAAATTTTTATGCAATAGAAATATGGAGGACTAATAGTCAAACAGAAGATCCTTTAAATAATTATTTATTAGCCACTATTACTGATTATAATAAAAATATACTTGAAGATTCATATTTAATAGGCAATGGAATCTCATGGTTTTATAAATTAAAACTAATAGATAAATTTGGAAATGTAAGTTATAGTTCAATTGAATCAGGCAATTCGCTCCCATGAAAAATATATTAATGATATTGATAATAAACATTTTTTTAATATCATGTATTGATATTATTAAAACCTCTGATGAAGATTATTATGAATCAGTGCACATACAGGGAAGTGGTTGGTTTGAATTTTATCAAAATAATGAAAATGAACTAATGGAGCTAGATGATAATTTTACATTTCAAATATGGTTCAGCGGACAAGAAGAAACAGGGAGCGATGCAACGTGTATAGTGTCACTTAAAGGTAACGAATCAAATATTTCAATATATAGAAATCCAAATATAAATAATATTATTATGATTTATAATAATGATGAATTAGTAAAAGAGGTTAGCTTAGAAAATATAGATTTTAGTGAAAAAAATAATTTTTATCTTTTATCAATTATAAAAGATCAAAATGAAATGAGTATCTATATTAATGAAAATAGAATTATGGAAAATGAAACAACACCATTGATCATTCAAAATAATGAAACTATTAGGCCTATTGTAGGTGCAAAAATAAATGATAATAATCCTGAAAATTTATGGTATGGATATATTGATGAAATGCGAGTATGGGATATAGCATTACATGATACTATTATTAATTTTCATAATCAATACCCAACGAAAGTATCAACATCATATAATGATAGTTATTTAGAATCATTAAAAGGATTATGGACATTTAGAATTAATACTGCAGAAAATAATATTAGTAATATATTTCAAGATATAAATGAAAACTTTAATTATGCTATCATTTATACAGTAGAATCAATGAGCAATCAATTATCAGAACTTGGTAGATAAAAATGAAGAGTTCATTTAGTGTTTTTTCTGAGTTTTTATCATATGCAAAACCATGGAGAATAAAAATAATCTGGGCAAGCTTTTGCTCTATTATGAATAAAATATTTGATATTGCACCAGAAATATTGATCGGTATTTATGTAGATTTAGTAGTGCAAAGAGAGCAAAGCTTTATTGCTAAATTAGGGTTTGAATCAATTGAATCACAAATCACATTACTTGCAATTGCAACATTTTTAATCTGGGCATTTGAATCACTCTTTGAATACTTATATTCAGTTCAATGGAAAAATATTGCCCAAGGTGTTGAGCATAATATTAGGATTGATGCATATTCTCATGTGCAAGATTTGGATCTAGAGTGGTATGAAAAACAAAAAACAGGTAATATCACAGCTGTTCTAAATGATGATGTTAATCAATTAGAGCGTTTTCTAAATGGTGGATTTAATGATATTATCCAAATTATTATTTCTACGGTTGCAATTGGAGCAGTATTCTTTTATATCTCTCCACTAATTGCCTTATTTGCAATATGCCCAATTCCAATTATATTATTTGTAGGATCATTTTTCCAAAAAAAACTATCTCCAAAATATTTAGCGGTAAGAAATTCAGCAGGTAGTTTAAGCTCATCAATATTTAATAACTTATTAGGTATTATTACAATTAAAGGGTTTACAGCAGAACGGTATGAAACAGAAAAAATATTAAAATTAAGCGAAGACTATCAATCAAAAAATCAAGATGCAATTAAATTAAGTTCAGCTTTTATTCCTATTGTAAGAATGGGGGTATTAACAGGATTTATTGGCACAATGGTGATTGGAAGCGTATATGCAATTAAGGGTGTTATTGCGGTTGGTTCATTTAGTGTGTTAGTATTTTTAACGCAACGATTTTTATGGCCTTTTACACGATTAGGGGAAACAATAGATTTATTTGAAAGATCAATGGCCTCTACAAAACGTATCTTAGAGTTATTAAAAACAAAATGTAAAATTAAGAATAAAGAAAATGCTATTGATCTTGATAATCTTAATAAAAATATCATTTTTGAAAATGTAAATTTTGGATATACCGATAAGCTGGTATTTAAAAATTTAGACCTTCAAATTAATAAAGGAGATTTTATTGGAATTGCAGGACAAACTGGTTCAGGAAAAACGACTTTGATTAAATTACTGTTTCGATTTTATGAGGTTAACTCGGGTTTAATAAAATTTGATAATCATAATCTAAATGATATTAATATTCAATCTCTACGATCAAAAATTGGTCTAGTAAATCAAGAAATATTCTTATTTGATGGTAGTATTAAAGAAAATATATGCTATCCTCATAATACAATTGATGAGGAACTATTAAGTGAGGTAGCAGAAAATAGCCAATGTCTAGAATTTATTGAAAAATTGCCTGATGGATTTGATACAATTATTGGAGAAAGAGGACAAAAATTATCAGTAGGTCAAAAACAAAGAATTGGGATTGCCAGAGCTTTATATAAAAAACCAGATATATTAATATTTGATGAGGCTACATCAGCAGTAGATAATGAAACAGAATATTTAATTCAAAAAGCCCTCAAAGAAATTGCGAAACACTGTACCACGATTGTTATAGCTCATCGTTTATCAACTATTAAAAATTCAAACAAAATTATTGTTTTAGGAGAGCAAAATATTTCAGAGCAAGGAACTCATGATGAGCTGATTGAGAATAATAAATTCTATAAACAATTATGGGATATCCAAACAGGTAACAATTAATTCTATGTATATAGAAAAAAATAATATAAATTTTGAACCCATTTGGGCCTTTAGCTCAGTTGGTTAGAGCAGCGGACTCATAATCCGTTTGTCCGGGGTTCAAGTCCCTGAAGGCCCACAAAAAAAACCCTTCTACAATGAAGGGTTTTTTTAATTCATAATATTATTATTCTTCTAATAATTATAATCTTAAACTGAATCTATAGATGTAGCAAGATTAATACATTTTGTAGTAACCCCGCCCAAATCATGAGAATGGATTGAAATATCTACCTTACAATAACCCAATGCAATATCAGGGTGATGATTAAGCCTTTCAGCAATAGGAGCAATTTTATTTATAAATTCTACTCCATCTAAATAAGTGTCAAACTCAAATGTCTTAGAAATTTTATTGTCTGAAAAATCCCAACCATAAGTTGAGATTGATTTTTTGACTTCATCTGGATGTAAAAGCATAATTATTTAGAATAGTATTTAATATGCTTTAATTGTAAAATCTGAAATTTAGTTTGAAGCCCGTAATACGAACCAAATAAAATTACTGAATAAAACATATTGCTTGCTAATGTGTTCTGATAAAATGGTAACGCATCAATATAGCATGCCATTAAACTTTTCATATATAAGGGATTCATCCAAACACCAAAATTACTAATAATAAAAAAGATTAAACTAGACCCTATGGCACCACTTATAATGTTTGATGCTGACACTTTATTGTTATATAATTTTATACCAAATAACATAATTAAAAAGTAACTGCCATAAATCCAAAAATTAAAATAAAAAGGACCATTACTAAGGAAAAAATCACTAATCAATGTTGCAAAAAACGGTACTAAAAAAACCTGCCACTTCTTTTTAAAATGAGCAGCACCAAATAATATCATGGCAGAAATTGGTACAAAATTTAAAGGATGTTCAATTAGGCGACTTAAAGTAGCTAATATAATTAGTATTGTAATGATTCCGAATTGTTTAGTATTATTTTTCAATTTTTAGACCTCTTTAATTTTCTAAAATTTAAACTTATTTTATAATTAAAAGCAAACAGCTATAACATTATATGTAATATTTTTATTAAATTTAATTTATGAATAATACAAATCTTATCATTAAAAATGGTTTTTTAGTTTCTTCAAATGGAATAATTAAAAAAGATATTTATATAAAAAATGGTAAGATAGAAAAAATAGAACCAGAATTAAGTATAGACTGCGAAAATGTTATTGATGCACAGAATTTATATGTAATGCCTGGTGCTATTGATCCGCAAGTACATTTCAGAGAACCTGGTTTAACTCATAAAGAAGATATTCAAAGTGGTTCCCGATCAGCGGTAGCTGGAGGAATAACCACATTTTTTGAAATGCCTAATACTAATCCTTCTACTATAACTGTTGACTTATTAAACCAAAAAAATGAAATTGCATCCAAAACTAGTGTAGCTAATTATAGCTTTTTCTTGGGTGCTACACATGAAAATATTGAGGAAATAAAAAAAATTAAAAGTAATTGCGGCTTAAAAATTTTTATGGGCAGCTCTACTGGAGATTTATTGGTAGATAGTGATGCTGCGTTAGATGAAATATTTAAACACTGTGAAAAAATAATTGCTATTCACTCTGAAGATGAAAAAATATTACAAAAAATAGCTAAACAAGGTATTGGAGAAACATTTACTGACCACCCACAAGCAAGGCCGGTAGAGGCTGCTGTGACATCGACAGTAAAAGCTATTAATTTGGCTTTAAAATACAAAAAAAGATTACATATATTGCATCTTAGCACAGCTGAGGAAGTAGAAATAATTAGAAAACATAAACATACAAATTTAATTACAGCAGAAACAACTCCTCAACACTTACTATTAAGCGCACCTTCAATATATGAAGAAAAAGGTGCCTTTGCACAAATGAATCCTCCAATAAGAACACAACGTCATCAAGATGAATTATGGAAGGGTATGTTAGATGGCACAATTGAATGTATTGCTACAGACCATGCCCCACATACTTTGGAAGAAAAAAAATTACCTTATGGACAAGCACCTGCTGGCATGCCAGGAGTTCAAACATCTCTTCCACTTATGCTAAATCAAGTATCAAAGAAAAAAATATCTATAGAACAAGTAGTGAAATGGATGTGTGAAAATCCTGCAAAAGTATATAATATTAAAAATAAAGGATTTTTAAAAACTGGATATGATGCAGATATTACGATTGTAGATATGAATTTGGAAAAAATAATTACTGCATCAGAAATGCAATCAAAATGTGGTTGGACTGTGTTTGAAGGCCAAAAAATAAAAGGGAGCCCTATCACTACTATTGTAAATGGTAATATTGTATATGAAAAAGGCAAAATTATAGATACAATCAAAGGTAAGATAGTTGAATTCAACGAATAAAATTTCAAGAAAAAAATTTTTACAAGATCTATCATATATCTCATTAGGTATAGTGAGTTTCTCTAATATGTTAATAGCTGCAGAAGCAGGAAACTTAATATTAAAAAATGTTGCTCCAATTGAAAATGATCCAAATGGAATTCTGAAATTAATGAAAGGATTTAGTTATAAAATAATCTCACAGAAAGGGCAATTGATGTCAGATGGCTTAACAGTGCCAGATTATGCAGATGGTATGGCATCTTTTGCCAGCAATAATGGCCATATTATTTTAATACGAAATCATGAAATTGGACGTTTCAAATCTATTGAAAAAATATTAGATAAAAATCCAGTATATAAAAACTCTAATTACATTAATAAAAATAAGTCACTAATATATGATACAGGTAAAAATGGCCCCTGTTGCGGTGGGACTTCTACAATCGTATATAATCCTAAAACAAAAAAAATAGAAAATGAATATATGAGTTTACTAGGAACATTGGTTAATTGTGCAGGCGGTATAACGCCATGGGGCACATGGATTAGTTGTGAAGAAACCGTAGATTTAAAAGGAAAAGATTTAATAAAAAATCATGGCTATAATTTTGAAGTAATTCCATATCAACAGACAAAATTAAATAATGCCGTACCTTTAAAAGCAATGGGAAGATTTAGACATGAAGCTGTAGCTATTGAACCAAAAACAAGTATTGCATATCAAACAGAAGATAGAGATGATGGATTGATTTATCGTTTTATTCCAAATGTAAAAGAAAAATATTGGAAAGGTGGCAAACTACAAGCATTAACTATTAAAAATAATAGTTCTAATGATACTCGAAACTGGAAAGTGCAAAGTTTTGTAAAAAATAAATTATATAAAATTGATTGGATGAATTTAAATAATGTAGATAATCCAAAAGATGATATGCGATATAGAGCTGCAGAAAAAGGGGCATTGATTTTTGCGCGGCCCGAAGGGATGTGGTATGATAATGATTTTGTGTACTTTACCTGCACATCTGGTGGAGAAAAAAAATTAGGACAAATTTGGAAAATAAATGTTAAAAATCAAACTTTAGAATTAATTTTTGAATCACATAATAGTGATGCAATGAGAGCGTGTGATAATATCACCATTGCACCATGGGGTGATGTCATTGTATGTGAGGATGGTAGGGGTAGAGACCGTATTATGGGTATCAAAAAAAATGGCCAAACCTATGTTATCGCAGAAAACATTTTAAATACTTCTGAATTTGCAGGTGTGAATTTTTCTCCTGATGGTAGTATATTATTCGTAAATATTTATAGTCCTACAATGACTATTGCAATAACCGGCCCTTGGAAAGGAGTTGTGTAAATGAAAAAATATATATTATTTATTTTATGTCTGCTATTTTATTCTTGCTCAGTCAATTTTGAAATTGATAGTAGTAAAAAAGATGCTCCAGTTGAAAAAGAAAAAATAAAAAAAATTAAGCTACCTAATGATATACGATGGGTAACCAATTCATCTGAATATCAAATTCTATGTGAACAAACCTATGAAAATGCATGGAATCATTTATCAGAAATTTTAGAAACAGCTGACTCTCAATCAGCAATTATTATGGATTTAGATGAGACTGTACTAGATAATTCGAAATATCAAATTGGTTTAGTGAAAAAGAATGAATCATATAATCCTGAGAGTTGGTCATTATGGGTTAATTTAAAAGAAGCAGATTTAGTCCCTGGTGCCAAGAAATTTATTGATAAAGTTCGTAGCACAAATGTTCGTATTATATTTTTAAGTAATAGAATGGCAAAAAATGAATTACCTACTATTGAAAATATGAGAACATTAAATATTTATGAAGAAGATGATATTTTTATGCTACGCATAGATAAACCAGATAAAAAACATATTAGAAGAGCAGAAATACTAAATGGTACTGGACGTATGGAAGAAGTTGGGCCACTTACTGTTCTAGCATATTTTGGTGATGCTCGACATGATTTTCCTGATCCAGATGCTTATTATAATTTTGGTGAAAATATGTTTATGTTCCCAAACCCAATGTATGGGAAATGGTAAAACTATTTGAATAATTCAATAATCATATTTAATATTTAAAACATATTTCGTTAGGAATTTGGTGAAAATCCAAAACTGTCGCGCAACTGTAATTCTAATAAAATAGATAAGTCAGATACTAGCTATATAAGATGCTTCGCGGTTGAGTATATTATATCGAATAACAAACCGAATAAGGAAAAAAAATGAAAAAAGTAATATTAATCATTTTATCTCTACTATTATTTACATGTGAAGACCCAAATGCAGTAGAAGATGAAAATACATCATGGGTATTTGTAGCGAATGAAGGAAATTTCGGGTCATCTAATGGAACAATATCAATGATTGATGATTTTGGAAATGTATTTGAAACAGATGCAATAGGTGATGTAGTCCAATCATTAGAGGTTTATGAAAATAAGCTGATTGTTTTAGTTAATAACAGTCATATGATTAAAATATATGATATCACAAAAGATGGATTGAGTATGCCAGGAATAGAGATTTCTACAGATGGTTCATCGCCTCGTGATTTAGTAGTGACAAATGATAAAGTGTATTTTACAAATTGGAATTCTCAAGATATAAAAGTATTAAACCTTTTTAATTATAATATAGAAACATCAATACCAGTAAATGGTTTGCCTGAAGATTTAATGATAGATGGCAATAATCTATGGGTTACAATTAATATGAACGCTGATTGGTCTGCTGCAAGTACAGTTGTAAAAATTGATATGTCTTCTAACACAATAATAGAAACAGTAGAGGTAGGCTCAGGACCACAAGAACTAGCTAAATTAAATGGTGATATATTTGTATCTAGAACTTTCTATGATTCAAATTGGAACGCAGCGCATGGTGCTACAAAAATTGGCGCGGAAGAAGTTATAATAAATAACTATGGCGCAGGCGGAGCGTGTGGTGGTTCTATCCTTAAACATCAAAATACTATTTATCGATCTTTTGATGGAGGGCTTTCTCCAATGAATCCTGACTTAAGCTTAAATACTGAAAATAAAATCGGAAATTATGATCAAAGCTTAGTCTATCATGTGGAAGAAATAAATGGCAATATCTGGTTTGGATTAACGAGCTTTGTAGAAGATTATAATGAAATAAAGGTGATTGATTCATTTGGAACAGAAATCAATTCATACCAAGCAGGTAAGTTCCCTGGTGATTTTGCTTTTTGGAGTATGAATGATTAATGAATTTTCTATAGAAGTAACTCAACTTTTCAGAGAAATAGCACCCTATTTAGTAATAGGATTCTTAGTTTCTGGATTATTGTATGTGTTTACTTCTAAAGAAATGATTACTAATAATGTTGGAAAACCAGGATTTTTATCTGTTGTAAAGGCATCAATCCTGGGAGTGCCCATGCCACTTTGCTCATGTGGAGTTATTCCTGTAGCAACCTCAATGTATAAGAGAGGTGCAACCAAAGGAGCTACGCTATCATTCTTAATATCTACCCCACAAACAGGAGTAGATAGCATTATTTTAACATGGTATAAAATGGGTCCTCAATTTGCAATAATCAGACCAATCATTGCACTTATCACTGGTATTATAGGTGGAGTGCTTGGAGAAAAATATGCAGATAAAGATCATCAAACAACCACCAAAGTAAGTCATCCACATCAAAAGAGAACATTAATGGATGGATTAAGATATACATTTATTACCTTGCCACAAGATATTATCAATCCATTAATTAAGGGAATATTAATTTCTGCTTTAATTGCTGTTATGGTTCCAGATACTTTTTTTACTGATTATAACTTAACAGGATTGACCGCAATGTTAGTCATTGCAGTGACATCTATACCAGTATATGTCTGTGCTACTGCGTCTATTCCTGTTGCCATGATATTAATAAGTAAGGGCCTAGATCCTGGTGCTGCATTTGTATATTTGATGGCAGGTCCCGCTACTAATGCAGCAACCATATCCGTTATTATGAATGCACTCGGTAAGAAAATGATATATATTTATATATCTGTGATATTTGCAAGTTCTATATTTTTTGGAACTTTAATTAATTTTTTTGATAAGCAGGGTTATTTTAAATTCCCAACACTCGAAGGTGTTGGGCATTCACATAATTGGTTCTGGACATTTTTTTCTGAGATCTCCGTTATATTGATGGTAGTTATTACTCTATACTCTATAATAAATCCAATACTTAAACCAACAAAAAGAAAAGTAAGTGCCAATGAAGATGATGCAGACTTATCATTGATTGTAAAAGGCATGACTTGTAATCATTGTAAAGAAACTGCAACAGAAGCAATTCAAAGTTGTGAAGGAGTAAAAAAAATAACGATTGATTTAGAAACTGGTAATACTAGGATATACGGTAAATCATTTGATGAAAATAAAATTATAGAATCAATTAATAGTGTAGGCTTTTCAGTTTCAAAATTGAGTTAAATTCCCTTAATAAAATCCTTTACTTTATAACCTAAAAAGTATTACTTTGAAGTCGTATAAATTTAATCTTTTATATATTCTATTTTAACTAAAACTAATGGAGGAGTTATGTTAAATCGTTTAATC
>MDSW01191750.1_pt1 | contig 15303 bp, 16 predicted proteins | sample 811171 | NCBI WGS metagenome assembly MDSW01 (sample SAMN05326641, study PRJNA326480) | marine metagenome | isolation source: seawater | place: Atlantic Ocean: North West | collected 2012 | reverse complement strand
TGATGGCCTTGTAGAAGTTAATAATTTAAAAGGGACATTTTTACTTAATGGCAAAAATTCTGAATTAAAAAATGAAGATATTCTAGTAAAAGGCGAAAAAATAGAGGGGGAATTTAAATCTATAAATAATGTTAACGAGATTACTAAATTAGATGTCCAAGATAATGAAATAAGTAACATTAAAACTGATAAAATAGATATGTACTCTTTAAAAGCACTTTATGATAAAAAAAATGATATAATTGAATTAATGGAAAAAGTTAAAGTTATAAGAGATAATGAAATTATTACAGGAGACTATGGTTTTGTAGACATAAAAAATAACTCATATAAAGTAACCTCTAATGATTCTAAAAAAGTTAAAGTATTGATTTCAAAAAATGATGAATAAGTTTAATGTATTAAATGATGGTTTGTTTATAAATAAAGTATCAAAATCTTATGGTAACAAACAAGTTATAAGGGACATAAGTATTAACATTAAAAATGGTCAAGTAGTTGGATTATTGGGTCCAAATGGTGCTGGAAAAACTACTACCTTTTATACTATAGTTGGATTAATTAAACCTGATAATGGTTCTATATATTTAGATAAGATAGATATTTCTAATTTACCAATTTATGCAAGAGGTAAAATGGGAATAAGTTATCTGCCTCAAGAGCCTTCTATTTTTAGAGGTATGAACGTAGAAGATAATTTATTATCCGTTATTGAAATTTATGAAAAAGATAAATCAAAACAAGAAATAAATTTGAATAATTTATTGAACGAATTTGACATTAATCATGTAAGAAAATCTAAATCTATAGTTTTGTCCGGTGGTGAAAGAAGAAGGTTAGAAATTGCAAGAACTTTAGCATCAAAGCCTAAGTATCTTTTATTAGATGAACCTTTAACTGGAATTGATCCTGTTTCTATAGAGGAAATCAAAATTATTATACAAAAATTAAAACATAAAAATATTGGTGTTTTAATCACCGATCATAATGTTAGAGAAACCTTAAAAATTGTTGATAAAGTATATATAGTAAATGAAGGAGCTATATTTTTTGAAGGTGATCCTAAAAATGCAATTAATAATGAAAAAATAAAAAAATTTTATCTTGGTAGCGATTTCTCTCTTTAATTTAATGATAAGTGAAAAAATAAAATCAGGCATTAACGGAGATATCACAATACCAGGAGATAAATCGATTTCTCATAGAGCTATTATAATACCATCAATATCTAAAGGAACATGTGAAGTTAGTAATATTTTAAAATCAGATGATGTTATGCATACCTTAAATGCTTTCAGACTAATGGGTGTTAAAATTGAGGAATATAATGAAAAACTGATTATATATGGAAAGGGTTTAAATTCTTTGCAAAAACCATTAACAGACATCTATTTAGGAAATTCAGGAACAAGTGCTAGATTATTAACTGGTTTGCTTGCCAGTCAATCATTTGTAAGTGTTTTAAAAGGAGACGAATCTTTATCTTCTAGACCTATGGATAGAATAACCAAACCTTTAGAACTTATGGATGCAAAATTTGAAAGTAGTAATGGAAAATTGCCATTAAAAATTATTGGTAAAGATTTAACAAATTCTATATTAAATGTAGAATTACCCTCAGCTCAAATAAAATCTGGATTAATATTAGCATGTCTAAATACAAAAGGTAAATCGACTATAATAGAAAATCATGTAACTAGAGATCATACGGAAATAATGCTTGAATCTTTTGAAGCCAATCTTGAAATTGAAAAGAGCAATAATAGTAAAATTATAAATATAATTGGCAAAAAAGAATTGAAAGCTAAGAATTTAAATGTTCCTTCTGACTTATCTAGTAGTGCTTTTTTTATAATTGCATGTTTAATAAACCAAAATTCTAAAATTAAACTACAAAACATCAATTTAAATCCAACAAGGGATGGCTTACTAAAGGCATTAAATCAAATGGGTGCAAAAATTTCTTATTTAAATAAAAGAAAAGTAAACAATGAAGAGGTTTCAGATATTATTGTTGAAAGTTCAAAATTAGAAGGTTGTTCATTAGATGAAGAAATGTCAAAATTTATGATAGATGAATATCCAATACTGTCTATTGCTGCATCTTTTGCAAAATCCCCAAGTGAATTTAAAGGATTAGGTGAGCTAAAAGTGAAAGAAAGTAATAGATTAGAATTAATTTGTATAAATTTAAATAGATGTGGAATTTTTTGTGAAACTCGAGGCAATGATCTTTATATCGATCCTTTAAGAAAAACATCTATAAAAAATAATAAAATAAAAACTGATTATGATCATAGAATTGCAATGGCCTTTGCTGTAATGGGTTCTAAAATAGGAAATTTAAATATAGAAAATTTTAATTCAGTGAATACAAGCTTTCCAAATTTTACTTCATTGTTTAACAAAGCAGGTGGAAATTTAATTGAAAAATAAAATTATTACAATTGATGGTACAGCTGGATCAGGGAAAAGAAGGATTTCAATATATATAAAAAAAAAATGGGGTTTTTTTCATCTTGATTCAGGAGTTTTATATAGACGTCTAGGAAAACTCTTTATTAAAAATAAAGTAGAAATGACTAATTTTAAGAAAATAGACTCTTTCTTAAAAAAAACAAAAAATATTTCTCCTAGAAACAATAAAACTTTAAGAACTGAAAATATCAGTAAAATTGCTTCAAAAATAGCCACTATTAAAAAAGTTAGAGAATTTATTAATATTCAGCAAAAAATCATTGTTAAAAAAGAATTAAAAAAAAGAGGTTGTGTAATAGATGGTCGCGATATTGGATCTGTAGTCTTCAAAAATGCAAGTTTAAAAATTTTTGTCGAAGTTAATGAGAAAATAAGGGCTAAAAGGAGACATAAACAGTTGAATGATATAGGTGAAAAGTCTATATACGCAAAAATTTTAAAGGAAATTAAATTGCGAGATAAAAAAGATAAATCAAGAAAAAACTCTCCATTGGTTATACCAAGAGGGGCCCATATAATTGATAATTCTGGTAATTTTCAAAATACTGTAAAACAAATTAATAAAATAATTAAAATAAAGTAGTTTATGCAAGAAAAAATTGAAAACAAAATTACAAATACCCAATATGAGAAATTGATTGCAAAAACAATTGATGAGAAAAAAATTAAAGAAAAATCAATAGTTACCGGAAAAGTTGTTTCTGTAGAAAAAGATATTGTAATTATTGATGTTGGTTTAAAAAGTGAAGGTAGAATTCCAGTTTCAGAATTTACTAGACCTGGTCAAAGTTTAGAAATTAATATTGGTGATAAACTAGAAGTTTTTGTTGAAAATGTTGATAGTATAAATGGAGAAACTATTTTATCTCGTGAAAAAGCTATTAAACAAAATTCATGGAATTATTTACAAGAATCTTTTACAAGTAATAAGGTTGTAAAAGGAATTCCGTTTAACAAAGTTAAGGGTGGACTTAGTGTTGACTTAGATGGGGTTACGGCATTTCTACCTGGCAGTCAAATTGATACAAGACAAATAATTAAAGATACTAAAGAATTATTAAATAAACCTATCGATTTGATGATTCTTAAAATGGATAAGTACAGAGGTAATATAGTAGTATCTCGAAAAGCAATTTCTGATGCTGAGTTTGAAAAACAAAAAGATGAGCTTCTAAAAAATATTAGTGAAGGTTCAATAATAGAAGGAAAGGTTAAAAATTTAACTGACTATGGAGCTTTTATTGATTTAGGAGGTTTAGATGGTCTCGTTCATGTAACCGATATATCATGGACAAAAATTAATTCGCCAAGTGAATTACTTCAATTAGGCCAAAAAATTAAAGTAAAAGTTTTAAAATTTGATCAGGAACAACAAAGGCTAAGCTTAGGTATTAAACAATTAACTGACGATCCTTGGGAAAAGATTAATGATTCCGTTAAAGTAGATGCTGTTTATAAAGCGAAAGTTCAATCGGTTACTGATAACAATGTTGGATTGATTATAAATGATACATATGATGGATTAATTTCAATTAATGAATTAACCTGGTTAAAAAAACCACCCCATCCTTCAAAAATAGTTAGTAACAACGAACAAATTGAAGTTAAAATATTAGAAATTGATCTAGAGAAGAAAAAGTTGAATTGTAGTTTAAAACAGCTGAAAGATAATCCATGGTTAAAATTAACTGAAAAGTTTAACATCAATGATTCTCTTGAAACTGAAATAGTAAATGTGGTTGATTTTGGTGTTTTTGTTAAAGTTCTTGATGAAATTGATGGTATGGTTCATATTTCTGATTTAAGCTGGAATGAAACTGAATGTCCTAAAATCCTTCAAGAATATAAAAAAGGTGACAAAGTAACTGTTAAAATACTTGATATAAACACCGAAAAAGAAAGAATTAGCCTAGGAATTAAACAATTAATTAATGATCCTGTTCAAGAATATATAGACAAATTCCCTTTAAAAACAAAAGTTACTGGAAAAATTACTAACGTTGAAGAAAAGGGTATAACTTTGGAACTTAATAAAAAAATTAATGGTTATATAAAAAAATCAAATTTATCAAAAGAAAAATCAGAACAAAAAACTGAAAGATTTGCAGTTGGTGAAACTATTGACTCTTTGATCCTTTCTATAGACAGCAAAACAAGAGTAATAAATTTATCAATTAAAGATCTTGAAATTAAGGATGAAAAAGAAGCTCTAAATAAATATGGATCAAGTGATTCAGGAGCTTCACTTGGAGATATATTAGGAAGCGTTTTAGATAAAAAAAAAGATAGCTGATGTTAAAATCAGACCTAATTTTAAATTTAAGTAAAAAGCATAATAATCTTAATTTGAATGATATAGAGTTAATTGCTAATATTTTTTTTAAAAAAATTATTAAAGAATTAAATGAAGATAATAATATTGAGATTAGAGGTTTTGGAACTTTAAAAAAGAAAGTGAATAAATCAAAGTTTGTTAGAAACCCTAAAACAAATGAGAAAATATTTAAGGAAAAAACTTACAAAATTCACTTCAAAATTGGAAAAATTTTACATAATAAAATTAATTCAACTAACAAATAAATGAATAAAAGAATAATTGTTGCTCTAGATAGTAATAATTTAAGAAAAACAAAAAATCTAGTTTTAAAAATACGAAAAGAGGTTTTTGCTTTTAAAATTGGTTATGAATTTTTTCTTAATTTTGGTCTTAATGGATATAAAGAAATTGAAAAGATTTCACCAAAAATTTTTCTTGATCTAAAATTACATGATATTCCAAATACCGTTCAAAAAGGAATTAAAGCAATTGAAAGAATGGGGCCTGCATTAACAACTATTCATATTACTGGCGGCGATGAAATGCAAAAATGTGCTGTGCAAAATAGTAAACGAAAGGTTAAAATACTAGGGGTTTCAATTTTAACTAGTTTAGATACAAAACAAACAAAAAAATATTATAATGCTTCTAATATTAAAAAGTTAGTAAATAAGTATGTTAAATTTGCAAAAAAAAATAATTTAGATGGGGTTGTTTGTAGTCCCTTGGAAATTAAAATGATTAGAAAATCATTAGGAAAAAAATTACTTATTGTTGTTCCAGGTATTCGTCCTAAAGAATATATGGATAAAAAAGATGACCAAAAAAGAGTTATATCACCAAAAGAGGCAATTAATTATGGGGCAGATTTATTAGTTATAGGAAGGCCTATTACTGAATCAAAAGATCCACTTAAAACTATAAAAAAAATTAATAAATCTATATTATAAAGTGATAATAAAAATTTGTGGTATAAAAAAAATAAACACAATAGAATGTTGTGAAAAAAATAAAGTGGATTTATTTGGATTAATTTTTTATAAAAAAAGTCCTAGATATGTTGATTTACATAATTCCTATAAGTTAATTGAAGCAAGTCTAGATAAAAATATTAAACCAGTAGGTGTGTTTTATAATGAAAATATTGAGAATGTAAAATCTCATATTAAGAATTTAAATTTAGAAATTATTCAATTACATGGAGAAGAATCTAATAACTATATTGATGAATTAAAGTATAAAAATAAAATTCAAGTTATAAAAACAGTTTCTATTAAAGAAAAAAAAGATTTGTTACAAATAAATAATTTTAATTCAAATGATTATTTTTTATTTGATTACAAGCCATTGGATAATGAACTGCCAGGTGGAAATGCAAAAAAATTTGATTGGAAAATTTTATCCGGTTTAAATATCAATAAACCTTGGTTTTTATCTGGTGGAATAAGCATTATGAATGTTGGAAAAATCAAGAATTTTTTAAATCCTGATGGTATTGATTTGTCTTCAGGTGTAGAAGACTCACCAGGAATAAAGAGTAATGAAAAAATTGATAATTTAATAAAACAATACAATGCCTAATAAAAATTCATATAGACAATTACCAGATGAAAAAGGATATTTTGGTAAATTTGGGGGCAGATATGTTTCTGAAACATTAATGCCTTTAATCTTAGAGGTTGAAAAAGAATATTTAAAAACAAAAGCAGATAATAATTTCAAAAATGAATTAAATTATTATCTTAAAAACTATGTTGGAAGACCAAGTCCTCTATTTTTAGCCAAACGAATTACCAAAGATTTAGGAGGACCTAAAATATATTTTAAAAGAGATGAGCTAAATCATACAGGAGCTCATAAAATCAATAATTGTATGGGTCAAATTTTATTAGCAAAAAAAATGGGAAAAACTAGAATAATTGCTGAGACAGGAGCAGGCCAACATGGAGTTGCGACTGCTACTGTGTGCGCTCTTTTTGGACTTCCATGTATAATTTATATGGGTGAAAAAGACATTAAAAGACAATCCCCTAATGTATTTAGAATGAAATTACTTGGTGCAGAAATAAGAAGTGTTTCAACAGGTTCAAAATCTTTAAAAGATGCAATGAATGAAGCATTACGTGATTGGGTAACAAATGTTAGAAATACTTTTTATATTATTGGTACTGTGGCAGGACCTCATCCTTACCCATCAATGGTAAGAGATTTTCAATCAATAATAGGTGAGGAAGTAAGGCAACAAATGCTGAAAGAAGAAAATAAATTGCCAGACTTATTAGTTGCTTGTATTGGAGGTGGATCTAATGCAATGGGTTTATTTCATGAATTTTTAGATGATCAAGATGTAGAAATGATAGCTGTTGAGGCTGCTGGTCATGGAATTAATACTAACAAGCACGCTGCTAGTCTTACTGGTGGCAAACCTGGGGTATTACATGGTAATAAAACATACTTGCTTCAGTCGGATAGTGGACAAATTAAAGAAGCACATTCAATTTCAGCTGGTTTAGACTATCCAGGAATTGGACCTGAGCACTCATATCTTTTTGATGAAAAAAGGGTAAAATATGTTTCTGCAACAGATAAAGAAGCTTTAAAAGCCTTTCAATATTGTTGCAAACTAGAAGGTATAATTCCTGCTCTTGAACCTGCTCATGCATTGGCTGTTGTAAAAAAAATTTCCAAAAACTATAAAAAAGATCAGATAATATGTATGAATCTGTGCGGACGTGGAGATAAAGATATTTTTACAGTTGCTGAGGAACTAAAAATTAAATTATAATGACTTCACGCATTAATAGAATTTTTAAGGAAAGTAATAAAAAATTAGTTACTTTTACAACAGCAGGTGATCCAGATATTCAAACTAGTATAAAAATAATTGAAAAAATTCTTAAAAATAAATGTGATATAATTGAAATTGGCATGCCATTTTCAGATCCAATGGCTGATGGACCAACTATTCAACTCTCTAGTAATAGAGCTATAAAAAATGGCGTTACATTAAATGAAATATTTTATATTTGTAAAAAAATTAGAAAAATAAATAATACAACTCCAATTATTTTGATGGGGTATTACAATGTGATTTATAATTATGGTATTAAAAAATTTGTAAATTCATGTAAAAAAAATGAAATAGATGGTTTAATTATTGTTGATTTACAACCTGAAGAAGATTCTGACTTGGTTAATGAATTAAAAAAAAATAACATAGATTTAATTAGATTAATAACACCAACTACCGATAAAAAAAGGTTAAAAATAATTTTAAAAAATGCTACAGGTTTTTTATACTACGTTACAATAACAGGGATTACAGGTCAAAAAACTGCGGATATTAATGGATTAAAAAAATCAATTAAAGAAATAAAAAAATATACTTCACTCCCAATTGTAGCAGGCTTTGGAATAAAAAATAAAAAACACGTTAAGCAAATATGTAAAGTAGTAGATGGTGCTGTAGTGGGATCATCTATTGTGAAAATTGTAGAAGATAACTTAGGCAATAAAAAAAAGATGTTAAATAAAATTGAATTATTTACGAAAAACCTAAAATCAGGGACTAATTAATATGAATTGGCTCACTAACTTTGTAAAACCAAAATTAAATGCTTTAGTAAAAAGAAAAGATGTTCCAGAAAACCTTTGGAATAATTGTCCAACTTGTGGAAATATGGTCCATCATAAAGATTTAAAAGAAAATTTTAAAGTATGTATTGCTTGTAATTATCATTTTAGAATGACAGCCGATGAAAGAATAAATTACTTGTTTAAAAAAGAAGAATATAAAGAAATAGAATTAGATAAAATAGATGATGATCCTTTGCATTTTAATGACACAAAAAAATATAAAGATAGATTAAAAGAATATAGAAAAAAAACAAAAAGAGATGATGCTTTTATATTAATCGAAAGTTCTTTTAGTGGTTTGAAAACAATATGTGGATTTATGAATTTTGAATTTATGGGTGGCTCTATGGGAAGAGCAGTTGGCGGTGGTATAGTAAAAGGAGCGAAATTAGCTGTAGAAAAAAATTTACCATTTATAATTTTTACATCTTCAGGTGGCGCAAGAATGCAAGAAGGTATTATTAGTTTAATGCAAATGCCAAGAACAGTAGCTGCTGTTGAATTATTAAATAAAAATAAACTACCTTATCTAGTTGTTTTAACAGAGCCTACAACTGGAGGTGTAACTGCATCATTTGCAATGTTAGGAGATGTAACAATAGCTGAAAAGGGTGCTACTATAGGCTTCGCTGGAAAAAGAGTTATACAAGACACAATAAGAGAAGAGCTACCAATTGATTTTCAAAAAGCAGAGTATTTAAAAGAGCACGGTATGGTAGACATAGTTGTACATCGAAAAAATCTCAAAAATATTCTAATAAAAGTACTTAAACATTTAAAATAATTGAAGTGAAAGAAAAAATAAATCAGTTGCTAAGTCAACTAATGGATTTACATCCAAAATATATTGATTTGTCATTAGATAGATTAAAGCTTTTATTAAAAAAATTAAATAACCCTCACCTAAGTTTACCAACTACGATCCATATTGCTGGAACAAATGGAAAAGGATCAACATTAAATTATTTAAGTGAAATTTTGAAATTTAATAATTATTCTATTCATACGTATATTTCTCCACATTTAGTAAATTTTAATGAAAGAATAATTATTAATAATAAGGAAATTAAATCCAAAAATTTGTATGAAACTCTAAAATATGTGCAACAGATAAATAATAAAAGACCAATTACATTTTTTGAAATAACAACTGCTGCTGCTTTTTTATTATTCTCACAAAATAAAGCGGATTTTTTAATTTTAGAAACAGGATTGGGAGGTAGACTTGATGCTACCAACATAATTCCAAATAGCTTAATTAATATTATAACCCCAATAAGTTTTGATCATCAAGAATTTTTAGGTAAATCACTAAATAAAATCACAAATGAAAAGTTAGGGATAATAAAACCCAAAAGTAATGTTATTATTGGTAAACAAAATAATAAAGTAATACAAATAATAAAAAATAAATTAAAAAATAAAAAAAACGTTTTATATTTTGATAAAAATTTTAGAATTGAAAAAAAATTAAATAAAAAGTTTTTATTAAACTTTAATCAAAAAAAATATCTAATAAATAAACCCAATCTTTTAGGAGAGCATCAAGTGGATAATGTATGCTGTGCAGTATTAGCAGCACTTTTAATAAAAAAAAATGGCTATAAAATAAATTTATCTTCATTAAATAATGGAATTTTAAATTCTAAATGGCCAGGAAGATTAGAATTAATAAAATTTAAACAAAAACAAATATTTCTTGATGGATCGCATAACCCTGATGGTGCTATGAAATTAAAAAATTTTCTAGAAAAAAATCACCTAAAACCTTGGGTTCTTTTTGGAATGATGAATAACAAAAATATTGTAGAATTCTTAAGAATCTTAAAAAATCAAATTAATGGTATTATAGCTATAAAAATTCCAAATGAAAAAAATTCTTTTAACACAAATCAGATTTTAAATTCATGCAATAAATATGGTATTCATTGTATAGAAAAAAAATCTTTAACTCATGGTCTAAATTTTTTATTAAAAAAAAATTCCAAATACTCACTTATTACTGGATCATTATATTTAGCAGGTAAGGCTAGAAAGAAAATTTTATGAGTTGTCTTCAATCCATGCTTGTAAAGTAGTTTTAGGCAAACTTCCTATTTTTGTATCTTTTAATTTACCATCTTGAAACATCATTAAAGTTGGAATACCTCTAACTCCATACTTCTGTGGAGTAAGTGGATTTTCATCAATGTTTAATTTTAAAATTTTAACTTTATCTTTATTTTCTTTTGATAACTCTTCTAAGACAGGCTCAATATGCTTGCAAGGGCCGCACCATTCTGCCCAAAAATCTACAATAATTGGCAAATTAGTACCCTTTATATCATTATCAAAATTATCATCAGATGTTGGTATTGTGCTCATAGCTTTAAAATAATCACTTATATAGCGAAATCAAGTTAAAAAGAATTATTAATTTTTTTTATTGCATTAAAATCATTAACATTAATCAATTCAGATTTCATCAAATTTCCCTCTAATTTTCTAGTTTTAATTAATTTATCCCATATCAAATTCATAGAAAATTTTTTACGTTTAGTTAATTTAAATATATCAGTGTTAATTATTTGTAATCCAGAAAAAAATAATAGTTTGTTGTTTTTTTTCCATCTTTTTAATAATTTATTATCTAAAATAAAGTCCCCCTCTTCTTTATCTAATCCAAAAGAATTTTTTTTATTAACTAAAAGAAGTGAGCAGTGGTTTACCTTATAAATATCCTTAACAAATCTTTTAACATCATTTTTATTTGTACTCCTCCAGAATGTATCTGAATTTGTAACTAATATATTCTTTTCTTCAAAAAATTTAATTGAGTTTTTAATTCCACCACCAGTATCAAGTATATTTTCTTCATAATTAATAATAATATTTTTATCTGGATATTTTTTTTTTATAAAAAAATTTATTTTATCACTAAGATAATGTGAATTTATAATAAATTTTTTGCAACCTATGTTTTCAAAAAAAAATATAGTATTTTCTAGTAAAGTTTGGTTATTTATTTTTATTAATGGTTTAGGAATTTTATTTGTTAAACTTCCCATCCTAGTCCCATAGCCAGCTGCTAATATCATTAAGGTAAATTCTTGCATTAAATATTATAGTATTTTGCTATACAATTTTGATAATTGCTTATTATTTAAATTTAATAAACTAGTTTGTAATCTTTTGATAGTTGTATCTATATAATTTAAATAGCCTTTATTTTTTAACTGACTGTCTAATTTAATCCATCTTCCTAATAAACGTGTTTGACGTGATATGTTTAAAAAGTAATATTGATTTATAAATTCTTCATAAGATATTTTTTGGTATGTGTTATTGTAAAAATATTTTAAAATCTCTTTATTATATTTATCTGTAAAAAATATCCTAGAATCTTCAAGTAAAGAAAATAAATCCCAACCAGAAAAACCTAAAAAAGCTCCTTGAAAATCAATAATGCCACATTTTAAATGATTCTTTTTTTTTGGTAAAAAAATTAAATTATTCATATTAAAATCTTTATGCACAAATGAATCAAAATAAAAATTAAACTTATAAAATTCATCTTTCCAAGTATCAAAAAAAACATTTTTTAAATTTGATTCAATGCTTTTATAAGGAAAATAATAATCAACGATTTCTTTAATTTCAGTTATTAAAATATTAAAATTATATTTATCTAAATTTTCTATATTTGTATGACTTAAACTATTTTGAATCGTAATTAATGAATTTACTGCTGTCATAAGCAATTCTTTAATATTATCTTGGTTATGATAATCATCAAATCTTTTGTTACCAAAATCCTCCATTAAAATTAAATAATTAGTAAAGTTAATTTCATATATTTTAGGTAAAGAAATATTTATATTTTTAAGAATTTTGTAAACCTTAATAAAGTTATAAAATTCAATTTTATCTTTACTAAAATCTATTAAAATAAAATCATATTTATTTTTTTTTAACTTAAAAACTATTTTTTTAGATGCTCCAGATTCAATTAGTCTAGAATTTTGAAATAAATCATTCATTTAATTTTTATTAAATAATTTTAAATTTAGGTACCTTGTATTTTGATTTTTAATTTCAAAATCAATTTTATAGTAATTTTGATTTGATAAATTTTCTAATATAATATTAGGCCACTCAATAAATGTTATGGAATTTTGCAAATTTTCGTAAATATCAAGCTCAATTAATTCGTTTATTTTTTTTATTCTATACAAATCATAATGAAAGATTTCATAGTATAGTAATGGATATGTAATTAAAATCGGATATGAAGGGCTTCTTATTTGTTTTGGAATCTTTATTTTATTTTTTTTATAAAGAGACTGTATAACAAATCTAACAAAGGTAGTTTTACCTGATCCTAAGTCGCCACTTAAAAGAATTAAATCGCCTTTATCTAATTCTAGTGCAAATTTATTTCCAAATACCTCTAATTCTTTTAAATTAAAAACTTCATTATTTAATTTAATCAATTGATTTAAAAAGCACTTTTTAAAGAGTCAACAAGATCTGTGTTTTCCCAAGTAAAATGCCCTTGATCACTTGGTTCTCTTCCAAAATGTCCATAAGCTGAGGTTGGTACATAAATAGCATTAGTCAGTTTTAAATGCTCTCTTATTCCCCTTGGGCTAAGATCAAATAAATCTTGAACTGATTTTTCAATCTTTTGCTCATCAACTTTATTTGTTCCATTAGTGTTTATGTAAACCGATAATGGTTTTGAAACTCCTATTGCGTAAGATAATTGAATTGTACATTCATCAGCAAGATCAGCTGCAACAATATTTTTAGCCAAATATCTAGCTGCATAAGCTGCCGATCTATCAACTTTAGATGGATCTTTACCAGAGAAGGCTCCTCCTCCATGAGGTGCAGCACCACCATAAGTATCAACGATAATTTTCCTACCCGTTAATCCTGAATCACCATCAGGGCCACCAATTACAAAATTCCCAGTAGGATTAACATAAAATTCTTCATCTTTAAGATCTTCAAGTAATTCATTAGGTATGCATTCATAAACATAAGGTTTAACAATTTCTTTTACATCTGAAGGAGACAATCCTTCTTTGTGCTGCGATGAAATTACTAATGAGGTAACTTTACTAGGTTTTCCATTTTCATAAAGCATGGTTACTTGGCTTTTTGAATCTGGTTCTAAACCAACAGCTGATCCGTCTTTTCTTGCTTGAGCCATTTTATACAAAATTTGATGAGAATAATGAATTGGAGCAGGCATTAAACTTTCTGTATCACGACAAGCATATCCAAACATTATGCCTTGATCTCCTGCACCCTCTTCTTTATTACTTCCAGAATCTACTCCCATTGCGATATCTGTCGATTGTTCATGAAGAAAACAATCAACATCGCAGTTCTCCCAATGAAAACCATCTTGTTCATATCCAATATCCTTAATACAGTCTCTTACTTGAGATATAATTTGATCTTTTGATATTGAAGGGCCCCTTACTTCTCCAGCTAAAACTACTTTGTTAGTAGTGGTAAGCGTTTCACAAGCTACTCGAGTTTGGGGATCACCTGATGATAAATAGCTATCAACAACCATATCTGAAATTCTGTCACAAACTTTATCTGGATGTCCTTCTGAAACTGATTCACTAGTAAATAAATATGATCTACTCATTTTTCCTCCTTAATTAATATCTGTAAGAGTCATCTTTAAATGGCCCTGATTTTTTTACCCCTATGTATTCCGCTTGTTTATCAGATAATTCAGTTAATTTGGCACCAACTTTTTTTAGGTGTAAGGATGCTACTTTTTCGTCTAAATGTTTTGGTAATACATAAACTTTATTTTCATAGTTTTTATAATTATTCCACAATTCTAATTGAGCCATCACTTGATTAGTAAAAGAAGCACTCATTACAAAACTAGGATGTCCTGTAGCATTACCTAAATTGACTAGTCTTCCCTGTGATAAAAGCAATAACTTTTTGCCATCAGGAAACTCAATTTCATCAACTTGAGGTTTTATTTCATCTGTCTTATAATTTCTAAGAGCTTCAGTTTGAATTTCATTATCAAAATGTCCAATATTACAGACAATAGCCCTATCTCTCATTTTTCGCATATGCTCTAAAGTAATTACATCTACATTACCTGTGGCTGTAACAAATATATCTCCATATTCGCATGCATCATTCATTGTAACAACCTCATAACCCTCCATAGCTGCTTGAAGAGCATTTATTGGATCTACTTCAGTTACACAAACTCTTGCACCTGCTCCTCTTAAGCTTGCCGCAGAACCTTTTCCAACATCGCCATATCCTGCTACAACAGCAATTTTTCCTGCCATCATAACATCTGTACCTCTTCTAATGCCGTCTACCAAACTTTCCTTACATCCATATAGATTATCAAATTTAGATTTAGTAACTGAGTCATTAACATTTATTGCTGGAACTTTAAGCAATCCATTTTTTTCCATATCTTTAAGACGATGAACACCTGTGGTAGTTTCTTCAGATAAACCTCTAATATCATCTAATAATTTTGGATATTTTTCATGAATAATTTTTGTTGCATCTCCACCATCATCTAAAATCATATTTGGCTTCCAATCGTTTGGACCTTGTAATGTCTGTTCAATACACCACCAAAATTCTTCATCATTCATACCTTTCCAAGCAAATACAGGTATTCCCTTTGCAGCAATCGCTGCAGCAGCTTGATCCTGCGTTGAAAAAATATTACATGAGCTCCATCTTACTGATGCTCCAAGCTCTACTAAAGTTTCAATAAGAACAGCTGTTTGTATTGTCATATGTAAACAGCCAATTATTTTCGCTCCATCAAGAGGTTTTTTACCTTGATATTCCTCTATTAAAGCTATTAGTCCTGGCAT
>MDSW01204412.1_pt1 | contig 15305 bp, 10 predicted proteins | sample 811171 | NCBI WGS metagenome assembly MDSW01 (sample SAMN05326641, study PRJNA326480) | marine metagenome | isolation source: seawater | place: Atlantic Ocean: North West | collected 2012 | reverse complement strand
GAAATTCCAGAACATAAGTGATCAGACTTATGAGAACAGATACTACACTTGATCTTAGCCAAAAGGCCGAGAAAGGTATGCGTCCTCATCTGTTACTCGAAGTCTATGTACTAATTTTCGTTTCAGAAGTAAACCTTTTAGATTATGGGTTGAAAATAATTCGGTGAATTCACTTCAGAGTCGTTGCATCTGTGATGGGGCGGTGGTGAAGTTAGGGAGGGCATCCTTTGGGCCCATTATCAACATCTTCCGTGGCATTTCCAGCTGAGAGCGCTATAGACGAGGGAGCTGCCGGTGCGCCAGAATGACACAACACGGCTGACGACTGCTGTTTCGCGATTTTGACTTTTGAAAAACCATAATTCATGATCTACTGATGAATTGAGCAGTCAGTATATATTCAATGAGATCTCACGTAATCTGCATTGCGCAGAGGTCACGCCTTGTCGCACATTTCTTTCGCCTTTTACTAAAGAAATCCGAGATGGGACCTCATAACATGCGCCTTCGTTAATTTTTTTGCCTGCTATCAGGCTTCGCCACACACATCATAAACAAACACCCCTGGATACTACTGCAAAATACGAAAGTATCATAATTTGTGGATAGGCAATCTACTGGCTACTGTAGCTAGCTAGCTAGCTAGCTAGCTAGCTCTAGAGCTAGATATCTACTAGAGCTAGCTCTAGCTTAGCTAGCTACTAGCTCAGAGCTAGATAAGCCTGCTTAGCTAGACTAGCTACTAGCTCAGAGCTAGCTAAGCCTGCTAGCTCTAGAGCTAGCTAGCTCTAGCTAGAGCTAGCTAGAGCTAGCAGCTAGCTATAGAGCTAGTCTAGCTAGTAAGAGCATGTAGCTACTACGAACTTCGTAGATAGTACTTTCAAAGTACGAAGGTAGCAGCTAGCTAGCTCAAGGTAGATAGCAGCTTAGCAGAGTCACCCACACGCGCATTTTTAGTTTGAAGTGTGGTTTGTCGAAGTGACGAGAGCCGCGCGCACGCAGCCTCATCAGCAAGAAATTGTCAAGTGGAGACAACCTTGGGCTGTTCCTGCTTTTCGCCGAGACCAGAGTGCCAGGGTCGCAGTTCCAAGCAAGGCCACGGCCTTATTGATCACCGTGGGCCTCCTCGCAGGTAAGTATGAATTTATAGCGAAATATAACTTCAATCTTGTAATGATCACATTTTTGTTTGTACAGTTGTAGTTTATGGGTCAAAAGAAAAGACGGTCGGAACACGTCCGTCCCTGTTGCACTTCCGTACGGAAGATAAGCTTCGTGACGAGTGGCAGGATTGCTCCCTGTGGCAACAAGATTCAAACCAGAATTTTGACAGGAAAATGTTTAGGGCTTCACCTTCACTGACAATATGATCGCGTTTTGTCGTTTCCTGTGTCCAACCTGTGTCTTGAGTTGATGAAGATTGCGTCCGCAGGTTGTTGGGGGTGTGGTCATGGGAACCCCCGCGTGTGTCGGTGAGAGAGTTACCGAAAACTTTTCACGAAGATGTTTGTGATAAAAATCCTCCCTCTAAAATCCTCCCAAAAATGTCGTGAAAATGGCGTGCCGGTACAGCAAGCGCGATCTAGCGTTTTTGATCCGACGGGATTTTTCACGAAAAAATAGACAGCTATGATCTCTAACAGCCACATATGAGGTAGCTGGCAACCATATCGATTTGTTTCCAACCAATTAATCCCAGTTCCATGGTTCCATGTATCGGGCTTTCATGCCACCGGCAGCGGGCGTGCGCGAAGACATAGGTGTTTCACCGTGAAGCATTTCTTTTCGGCGACTCTCCGTCATCACAGGTTGCCCGAACACCGCGCTGAAGTTCAGACATATTCTATCAACGCACGGAGCACAGGTGGGTTTCTCTGCATATGAGTTCGTTGTGATGATCGCATTGGCTATCGCGCTTCCTCGCACTAGTCGGCACTGTGCTTCAGCTCCTCATATCTACACGGTGCGTTGCATCTCGAGCCAGAACTCGAGACGTAAAATTGCCGCAGCAGCAACCCAGGGAGCTGGCTCCCCTCGCCGCTTGGAGCATACGGTGCATTTCATAGGCATCGGGGGCACTGGTATATCTGCGCTAGCGCGTATCGCAATAACGGAAGGATATGTCGTCTCTGGATCAGACGCAAGAGGGAGCGCACAGCTGCGGCGACTAGAGAAGGAAGGTGCCATATGTTTTGTAGGGCACAGCACCAAAAACCTTGGGGTCAGCAGTTTGAAGAAGACAACGGTGACTTCACGAGGTACAAGATTATCGTTGGAGGCTCCAGACGCTATGGTTGTGTCAAGTGCAGTTCAAACGTACAATGTGGAGGCATCTTTCGCAAAGAGAGTGGGTCTCCCTGTGTACAATCGCTCTCAGTGGCTCGCTCGAGTTACAAGAGGTAGGGAAGTGGTCGCGGTCGCAGGCACTCATGGCAAGACTTCAACTTCTGCGGCGCTCTCTGTCGTGTTGCGTGAATTAGGTTTCGACATCACCACGATTGTCGGCGGTCAGGTGCCGCAGTTTCCTGGTGATGCAAATGCAATTGGAGGGACAGATAAAATCTTCGTACTGGAGGCTGACGAGTATGACGGAGCTTTCCTTGGTCTGACTCCAGATGTTACTATCCTCACGAGTGTGGATTTTGACCACCCCGACATGTTTGACAGTCTTCATGACGTTCGAAGTATCTTTGCTCGTTTCGTGCGTCGAGTTCGACCCGGCGGGTGCATAATAGCTTGCGGAGACGACGAAAATGTTAACGTTTTGCGCGCTGAAGCTGACGACAAGGTACGAGATGCTTTCTCCCGTTAGTTGTGTTCTTCAGCAGACTGATAAAACAACTTCTGAGCAGGAATATATCACGTATGGATTTGACGAGGGCAATACATGGCGCGCAATTGACGTCAATACGAACAACAGGGGAGGAATTGACTTCGTAGCCACATGGAATGGTAAGAGGGTCTGCGAGCTCTCACTCAGTTCACCTGGACGGCACAATGTGCTCAATGCTCTAGCTGTTTTCGTGTCGACGCTGGTTGTGTGGAAATCCCGACGTCTGACAAACCACGTTACACTCCTGCACTCGACTGCGAAGAATGAAGCGGTAATTAAGGATATTGAAGTGATTGGAACAATATGCACGGCGATTCAAGCCCATCGAGGAGTCTTGCGCCGCCTCCAGTATGTCGGAACAACCGGATCGTGCGAGGTGTACGATGACTATGCGCACCACCCTACTGCCATCCATGCTGTTGTTCGCGCTCTGCGTCAACGATTCAGGCAGGCACGTCTCGTGGTGATATTCCAGCCTCATACCTTTTCACGAACCGCGGCTCTGCTACGCGAATTTTCAGAGGTTCTATCGCTCGCGGACCGCGTCATCATCTCGTCAGTATACGGCATTCGTGCCGAGTCCGAACTAGCAGGCGTGCGACAAACTTGTGGAGAGGAATTGTCTGAACTCATTGGAAGGAAATCGGTATTTGTTCACAGATTCCGAGATGTTTTGCAGCAGGTGCTTCTTGAGGTTCGTCTTCGACACACAGTCCACAGCCAGGAAGTTCATCTCGGTAATGTGCCGTCGACAGATGTGGCATCCAATGAGAGGCATCGATGCCGCACGGTGCTGGTCACCATGGGAGCAGGGGACTCAAACGAACTTTCTCGTGTGCTGCACCACTTCCTCGGTAGTCAAGCTTGGCTCTAGTAGCTAGTCTACCACTGCCTTGTGCCTTGTAACGAACAGCTACACGATGTGATCAGGACTCTCACCGAATGTTCGTGCAGCGGGTTGCTGATGGGTTGGGCGAATTTGAGGTTTAGCTGAAAAGCGACGGTGAGGGTAATTCTATCTAGTAGGTATGCTCTGGTAGCTATCCTATAGCTTAGTAGCTAGCTCTACTAGCTCTAGCTAGAGTAGAGCTAGCTCTAGAGCTAGAGTAGCCACTAGGTATCTCTAGCTAGAGAGCTGATGAATACTCATCAATTAAAAATAGTCTACTTTCGAAGAAAGTAGTCTATTATCGAAGGTACTTGTACTATCTATTTTTAGAGAGAATTCCTGAGATCGAAATTACAAGTTTTAAAGCACACCAGATCACCCAGTGATGATTTAGTTTGCCAGCCTCATTTCTGGTGCATCTGGGGTGCGGAATTGTACTTTCGAAAGTAATACGCATGATCCTTTCCGCGATGCTGTTGACTCGTGCGATTTGGATCCTGCCCACGAGAGAGGATTTCGTGCGCGCGAAAATCGCCTTTTGGGCCTTGGCTGCGGGGTCGGTGCGATTATCGAACCCGAGTCCTTGTCGGGTCCGGTCGTTGTTTAGGGGACCGGCGACCTTGTCCGCTTTGAACTTCGCGAAAGCGGTGAGATGAGGCGATGGAACTATTTTATCGGTGATTTTCTTCAGATCTGTCAGATCCAGCACCCAGCACTTTTCTCACTAATGGCAACAGTGCGACTGTTCGTTTTCCGGAAAACGGCCACGGAAAAAAAACGATTCCTCCCGCAGTGTTTCATAGCGCGCGCGATCAAGACCCCGAGGGGGAGTTTTTCGCAAGAGAGCAAGTATCGGAAATATCTCGCGTGAAATTCACAACCGTGACGAAGGGTGCAGCAGCGTAGGGACGAGCACTCCGTTTACTTTCGTTTTGAAGTTTTCTTAAAGAAAAGGTCCGGGTCAGAAGCACAACTCGCTTGCATAATGGCCGTTCAGGATGATATTCAAGTTCATGGAGCCGAACTGCATCGTGAGGTACGGATGTAGCTATCTGATCACTAGGTTTACTGCTCATCTGACGAGATAGATCCCCAACAGAACGAGATCTCGAAGCAGCTTCTGTCTCATCTGTATTCAAGTCAAACCATCGAAAGTGCAGCTAGGCAACTCGGAGTCGGTGTCACCGCTCTGAAGAAACGCTGCCGCGAGCTCGGGATCACGCGATGGCCGCACAGACAGGTACGTTGATGCGGCATCTCGATCAAATGTTCTGTTAGCATTCCGTGCATGTCTCATGTCCTCGTTTTATATCCAAACAGCTTCAAAGTCTCAACAACATGATAAATGGCTTGAAAGCGATGCTTTGCCAAGGCGGCGAAGATGAGTGCATTCGTGAAGCGATACAGCAAATTGAGAAGCATGTGAACTTAATTGTCCACGATCCAAGCTATGAAATTCCAAAAAATGTCTTCAGGCTCCGCCAGGCTCAGTTCAAGGTCGGTCGGTCTTGTTTCATCCAGAGCAGCAACTGCCACAAAACTGTTTAACTGAGTCTGACATATCTACTTATTGTTTCACTTCCTCTACGTAGGACAAGCACAACTCCAAAAGAAAACGACAAGAAAACACAAGGAATACTACTAGTACATGTACTTGTACGACCGAGAAGTCTAAAAAAAGAAAATGAGATAAAAAATCTGCTCTGCATGCAACAAGATGGTATGGTTTTGTCTCTCTTCTGGGGTTTCTTTTAAGCTCCGAGTCTGTGGAATGATGAACGCCTGGTGCAGTAACAGCAGAAAAAGTTAGCAGATGAAAATCTTCAATTTACTAGACTACAAAAGTCATGGAATGTTCATGTCATCGTAGGAACAACAACAGAGCAAAGCGAGCCAATCCCAACATAGGATCGTGCCGTCAACTGGACAACATCAAGATGACATTGAAAATGTTCGCGGATTGCGTGATCAAGGAATGGTCCGTGTCACAAGGCATCGTTAATTTCGAGATTTCATTGCCAATCATACCTTGAGCATTCCTCGTGCAGAAATATCTCCCATGACTCGTAGACTTAGATGATATTTTCCTCCTCTGAATCTTTAAAAAATTCTTGAAAAGCCACTGTCGTAGAGAATTTCGCCACACCGTGTGTCAACGTATGCGTAACAGCTTCCTGCTTATGGTGTATGATGATATTTGTTGAGTAAATTAAGCTGTCGACAATGATTTGCCGTCCAAGTCGATTTCGAGTGTAAGTTGTGCGCTTTTACCTCTGCTCGGGAATCAATAGGTAGTGCAGACGTACTACGAACAACTTCGGTGCTTGGGCTCCCGTCCCGTATGTTTGCGCTGGTTTTTGTTTGGTGTTCCCCATAGATTGTGATGTCAGAGGGGTGCTCAATTTCAGGCAAAGAAGGGTATGAGTAATAGTCGGACGGGCTCGCGTTAATTTTCAGATGGGTCACATGTTATGCGATATCTTGATCAACATCACTTACCGCAACAGTTCATTTTGTCTTAAGACCTCAGAGCTCTCTCTTGGCTCGTCTCCAAAATCAATGAAGTGTGTCACATCTGCGCTCTTCACAAAGTTGACATCGTCGTGTGTCTTCCAGGTTTCCATGTGATTTACGAGACGTCGAAGATGTCCTTTAGTGCGATTGCTGATGATATCAGCTGAAGGACCTGAAAATTTTCACACACACCAGTCAGTGACCTCCGTGCCACACGAAAGCAGTGCATAAACGGATCCGGTGGTTAACATGGCGAACCTTTGTCAACAAGGAGAGAGACGTCACTGCCCAGAGAACCGACGAGGCCTTCCGACTCTCCATTTTCGCACAAACAAGTGACGAATGATTTCGATGCCAAAACAAGAAAATGGTCCTCAGCCATTTTTGATGAGGGCACTCTCGTTCTACAAGCAAGGGTTTCTGCAGTTCATCCGGGAGACAGGATACGAACACTCTGAACTTGAATACGAAATTATGATGTTGTCACTAATCACCAAAATTAGTGTACTCCTGACTTCACATCTGAATCACATTACCTCTATCATATTCTATGATAGCAATTCCAAGGTATAATTCCTGAGATCGAGAGTACGTACCAACCCGGAGATGATTGATAGATAGACTAGTCTAGTCTAATTTTCATATGATACGTATGATACTTTCGAAAGTAAAAGAGAAGAACGCGACGTACTGATATAGCGGGATCGCATCTTGAAGTTACTGCTCGTCCCAATTCGTTCCGCTTCACATGAACATAAATGTCGCGCGTTTTATCCATACATGGCTTCGTACATGATTTATGCAGGGCATGTCGTGAATTCTGCGACGCACGCTCGGTGGAAACCTTTCGTCTGTTGGGGAGCTTTCAGAGCTTTCCCAAAGCTCCCTCTTCATGCCGAATGTACAGGGCCGGATCGATACCTCATCCGGATGCAGGATCATTTACAAGGATCAACGCTATATCGCTGCGGGAACGCGCCGTCAAGGCAGAAACTAACTCGGATCGAGTGCAGTCGAGCATCCAAAAAGACGTGACAAGGCGAACGGTACGTTTGCACTTGAGCCTGATTCCCAATCCCCCAAGCTTTTTTTCTCGGCCGTTTCTGTCTCGACTTACCCGACGCTTCGCTTTTCCAGTCGATGAATCGTCTGCTGTACAGGGCGAAACAAAGGGGTTTCTTGGAACTAGACATTATTGTGGGAAAATGGGCGGAGCAAAAGCTGCCCTCTGAATGTGACGAGTTTTTTAAAGCTTTCTCCGAGGTGCTAGAAGAGGAAAATCCAGAGCTCTATAAGTGGCTTACAGCTCAGGAACGACCCCCGCCCCGGATGGCCAACAACGCCGCTTTCGTGTCTCTTCGCGCACACGTGGAGAAGTTTCTGAACGACAGGAGTGATGGAGATACGAGGGCTGCCCGAGGTCGCGAGTGGGTCCGCGGTTGGGGTGACAGTAGCCATGGAAATCAGTAAAATGATGAAGGAGCGTTAAAGCCGAGAAGTCGGCTTGTCGTGACCTTATCATAACGAGGTACATTCATGGATCGCCTAGAATGGAACATCCCTTGCATCGCCCGATCCAAGCACGCACATGGAATGCAGTCATGTTTTGATGGGTCTGATATTGTTGGCAAACAAGTCCTTCAGAAGTGGCTTGGATTGGTTTCGTCCATCTCTTGTCTATCTATTGAGAGCTGGTCCGGAAAGCCTTAGACTCCGACCACTCATGCGTGCCATCCACATACATAGCCTTGACGCAAAAAGCATATTCAACGTTGGGGTTTAACCCAGTCACCTTAACTATGGCCTGATTGACCCTTTCGACGTCTTTTCGAGAAGAAACCGCCACTTCTTTCACGACTCCAGTTCTGGTCATCATCATCACTTTGTACTTTCTGACGCGCTCAGCAGCCTTCCCCGGAGGTCGCCAAGAGATTACGAGGGAGTTAGCCATGGCGATGACATCATCGAGTATTTCCAACTTGCTGGCAACGTCCTGTTCTCTGTCGCTCTGTGTTCGCCACATAGCCTGAATAGCGTCGGGCGACGTAAACTGTGCTATTTCAAGTTCCGCGGGCAGTCCATCAACCCCAGGTTTGAGCATCAAGAGGTGATTATTGTGGAACGCGAAATTCCGAGAACAAGATTTGAGGAAGGTGCTGAAACCCTTTTTGCCGCATATCTCTCCTCGTAATCCAGTTTCATTACTCCAGTCAATGACGCGTTCCCATACCAACAATTCCGTGTCCAAAGCGTACACATCCGCCAGTTGTTGACGTCCATCTGTCCCACCCGCGATGAAAAGAAAACGGCCCAGCATACTAATGGCGTGACCTGTGCGTGGCAAAGGGACTTCCCCAGCTACTGAAGGCTTCAACCACACAAGCTTTTCTATCTCGAAGCAGTAAACATCGTTCAAATAGCAGTGCCCATCGAATCCACCGAAAATTATTATCTGCTTTCTGGTCTCGTTGTAGCACATTGCATGGCCTCGCCGAGGAGTGGGGCAAATCTGGCCAAAAGAAGGAACTTCTGACCATGTCATTGTCTCAAAGTCCAGACACGAAATGTCTGATCTCAGGGATCCGTTCCCCAGAACACCTCCCATGACGTACATTTTATTACGCACTCCACAAGCCGCGTGAAGCTCGCGACAAGGGCACGACCCCCTGATAGATGGACTTATCCACCTCATCGAGTCAGAGCAAAACAGCCGCAGATCATTTGTCACGTTTTGACGGCAGCGGCCGCCAAACATAACCAGCTTGGAGCTGGAAAGCGCCACAGAAGATTGTCCTGTTCGCCCATCACCTTCATGTGCGAGTAACTCCCACGTCAGCGTAGATAACTTCAGGACGGCGAGAGGAGACGAGGACTCACCTTCACAGGCGCCACTATGCATCAGAAGGAGGTCACCCCCGAGACTCGTCAAGGAATTCTCTTCAGAAAATGATGGTAGTTCACCGAGAAGCCGATGTCGCGACCGACTCAGAAGCCAAGGCTCGCCGAAGATCACAGTCAGATCGGTTTTGCCGCTCACTTTGAGTCCAAGTTCTTCGTTCTTAAGCAGCGCTTCGTCAAGCGCCTGCTTCATTTTCTCCAGAAAATGTGTGCCCTCTACCAGATCTTTGCTTTGCTTCGAAATTATACCAACTTGTCGCTGAATAGTCATCTCCAGCGCTGCTTTGTCATTCGCCAGGTTTGCCGAGTGCGCGAGTTTTGCTTGAGTTTTCTCCTGCTCAGCCTCCAGATATCGTATCCGCTCGTTTCGCTGCTGACACAAGGCCTCGAGCTCAGTCACTCTCTTTTCGAGTTTCTTCACGAGAAGCTGGTTGTCAATCGTTTCGCGCTTTGCATTAGTGAAGACGTCCTCCGCGGCCAGCTTTTGCTGCACCAAGCTTTCTCTCAGCGACGAGACATCATTCAATAGCATGAATTTTTCGCCCCGCAAATGTTTCAGCTTACTTCTGTGGAACGTGAGCTCCACTCTCTGCAAACAGGAAGTGGGAAGGAAAGGTCAGAGATCGAGGTGTGAAATCGCCAAGAATCATAAGCGGTGCAGCTATCCTATACACGAACTATGAAATCAGAAGTTGTCGAGGTGGAGCTCACCATGCTGTCCATCTCGCCCTCATTCGCCCTCTCGAGGAGTGCTTTCGGCTCAGGCAGATCGGCGGTGGCTGGATAAACGGCTTCGGATTTAGCAGGCGCCATCTGAACCTGAGGAAAAACCGATGCCCCCTCCGTCGATGACTTCGATCTCCGAACACTAACGATGTGTCTCTATCCTACTCCGTGAGACATGGCCATGCACGCGACTGGAAGGGACCCTTTCTCGACCGAAGGTGTGGTCTACAGCGTGTGTTGTGCCCTGCTGGAGGGTTCACTCGCCACTCAACCGGGATTTTCACGCGAACGACACCTGCTGGCCGGGATTGAATTCTATACATGTTTCTGAATGCTGTTTTTTTTTTTTTTTTTTTTCCGAGAATTCCTGAGATCATTGATTACTTTTTTCATGATTATTTTTTTTTAAAATAGAGAATTCCTGAGATCATGATTACAAGTTTTGAAACACCAGATTACCCAGAAATGATTTAGTTTGACACTGCCCTATTTCTGGTGCATCTGGGGTGCGGCATGAATCCTTTCCGTGATGGTCTTGACTCTTTTAATGAAACCCCACCTTGGGATCAAAACACTTCCTCCTCAATTCTCACAAAATTTTTAATCGTTCGTGTCACTATTCGACGAATCAGTGTACTCCTACCCTCTCAATTGAACCAAATTACCTATGAGATTCTACCCTAGAGATAATGCTAACTGGAATCAATCAATCAGACAGAGAAACGAGACGAGATCTAGAGGATCTGAATCTTGTACTTTCGAAAGTAGTACCGAACACTCTTGACTACACGCTCTGGCTGTAACCACGCGCTGTTTAGCAACAGTTGGTATGATTACTTACTTTCGAAAGTATTTCGAAAGTTATTATGATTCTTAAGTAGACTAATTTTATCATGTCATTAATACTTTCGAAATAAGTACCTGGTAATATCATAATTAAAATGTACGAAAGCAATAAATTAAATAATAATCTATTATTAATATGATATGATATGATATTATCATATCTACGTAAAGTATTACCTAAAACTTGTACATTAACGTGGTCCTCTACGTCGCAACGTCGCACGGGAGTTCAACGAGGAGACACGGCACGACGAAGGGGCACGCGCCCAAAGCGATATGCCAGTTCCGCTTCGTATGCGCACGCCACTGATACCCACGCCGCTAGCTTCCACGGGAAGAATCAGGTCCAGGAGCGCCGTCAGGTTCCGGGGTGGTTCTTTGTCGGCAGCAAGTGCGCTGGCGGGAGACGGACGTATTGTTGCCGCGCGCAAGCCTTCCCGACGAATGGCAGCGACCCCCGTGTTCACGCATCCCGACCCGTCTAATTGGTGCGAGCTTGTGCACGCCACTGTTGAAAGAGCCGCATCTACAAATTTCGTCATCGACGCAGAGGAGCTCGCCGTGCTGACCCGAGCGCGTGGTGTGGACGTGCAAGTGCTCCTTCCGGAGTTCGTTGCTGAGGCGCAGAAGTTCGCACGCCCTCCGACTTCGAAGTTCCGCGTTGGGGCTGCTGCGTTAGGTGCTTCCGGTGCTGTGTACCTCGGCGTTAACATTGAACTCCCCGGTCTGCCTCTCAATGCCAGCATCCATGCAGAGCAGTTCGCAGTCGTCACTGCGTTGCATGCTGGCGAGACTGCCCTCTCTGCGATCGCCACTACTGCAGCGCCATGTGGGCATTGCCGCCAGTTCCTCAATGAACTCCGCAATGCAGGAAGTATTGGCGTGATAATCCCCGACGCAGAAGCTTCGACGCATGGTATCCGCATCGATAGCAACCGTTTTAACCTCTCAGATCTCCTTCCACACTCGTTCGGACCCCTTGATCTCATCCGCGATGTTGCAGCGCCACTCATGCTTGAACCTCGAGATAACTCGATGGTGTTGAGTACTGACGATCTCACATCAAGTGAAAAGGAAGTTGGTGCGTCCGCTCGGCTCTGGAACGAAATGATTACTGCTGCACTGCGAGAAGCAAACCTGGCATATGCACCATACAGCGGCTCTCCAGCTGGTATCGCCATCGCGACAGCGTCAGGGAATATATTTTCGGGTCGTTCGTTAGAATGTGCTGCATACAACCCAACGTTGAGCCCTCTGCACACTGCGTTGGTCGTGGCGGTGGGTGCAGACGCTCTCACACGTGCAGATATCCATGGTTCAGGGGGATGGGAAGAAATTACTCACGCAGTCCTCGTCGAAATGCCCAGCGGGGCTGCGCAGTATGCCGGGACTGTGGAGCTCATTCTGCGCGTCATCGCGCCTGAAGCGCAACTGCGCGTAGTGCACGCGTCAGGGAAGTAGTTAGCAGGCGAAGCGGAAACATATCATCACAGCATCAATGGATGGACTAACACCGAACCAGACTGATGATAAATCATCCCTCTTGGGATGCATATGCGTCATACGCACAGATGGTGTGAGGGATGGAAAATGCCTTGCACTTGCTCCCTTCGAAGATGATCAACAAATACCACCAGTATGATAAAACATCATTGGTTCAAAAAGACCTATGGCAGAAGTAAGACAGGTCTACTATAATCTTACATTCGAAAGTACTTTCGTATTACTTATGATAGTCTGTGGACTAATAGACTGCCGTGAGATGCTCACGGTGACGTTCGATGAAAGTGTTAATCGGGATGGTCACTCCCATGCTTTTGTTGGATCATATTCTGGAGGATGGTGAAAGGACAGCGTGATCGAGATATGAGAACACCGTGAAAGGACAGCACGATCGAAATATGAGAACACATACAGACACCAAATAAATACTTTCGAAAGTATTTTCCAGACATTATGATATCATATTACGAAAGTACTTTCGAAAGCAGTCTATCTAACTTACTTTCGTATCTTGCAACGCCGCCTTGCTCACACGACTCCTGCAGGCAGTCTGACGACGCCTCTGCCCTCTGCTGCGCTTAGAACAAAGTAATAACAAAAGTCAGCGAGGATAAATGTCTGCACTATCTCGCTGAGCAGCACCATGACCGGCCAAAGTCCCGAGCCAATAGCGGTTGCAAGATACGACTGCCCATCGAAAATCTGTAGCATCCAGTGTGCGCAGGACAAAAATCTCGCAATTCCAAGAGCAAATACATAGTTTGCCGTAAATCTCTCCACAACCTTGGCCTTTTGCATCATTCGTAGCTGCGGCAACACCGACACCGCCTCGATGTAAACACACATCGCCCATAGTAATCTATTTACGTACATGTGCGATGTGGTCGGGTGTGCGATGATCGCTGCGATGCCACACGGCACGAGGACATACGTTGCCTGGACAGTGTCCAACTCGCGATTGTACGTGATGCGAAGATGTGGAATGAAGCGCATTGCATACACAACCCAGAGTGTCGCCGCGAGGGTCAACGCATCGAGAAGCGTGTGCCAATCCCCCTCCATCATTGCACTACAATATAGACGGATGGAGAGAAATACAGCCGTAAGATCCTGCGAGACAAGCGACAAGCCTGTGCAGTTTTTCTCCCGCACCAGCTTGTACCCTAGGAAACCGATACCAACGAAGTGTACTGACTCGGCCATCAGGAACAGAGAGTCATGATCTTCAACGACGAGTTTCAAGAAGAAGAGCATGAAAACGCATCCGAAGACTATGAGGACAGTCTTTTCTGTCTGTGAGCGCTCGTGAAACCATCTCTGAGCTTTGATCATTCCCACCCGCCGCTTTGCCTCTTCGAACGAACCCATGCGGCTGAAAGTGCAGGTCGTCTCGAACTAGGCTGGTCTATATCCGGAACCCCGTGCCCGAACACACGACTCCTCTTCTTTCTCTCGAGGGCTGAACGACCGCGGCAGCGTAAAAATGCCGTATCACGTCGATCACGCCCGTGCGCAGTTCGCATGAAGGAAGAGCGCCCGAAAGGAAACATCCTAGTCTAGTCTATGAGTCCCTTTCGAGTCGTATCCTCGGACCGACGACGATATCCCTTACCTGTCACTATTAAGCACACTCTACCATAGCCTCGTGCACTCAATTGTGCATTGTATTTATCAGTGAGATATAGTGAAAATATGATATCCTACACCTTATGAGCTATTGTGGTTGACTGAATCTGTAGATAATATTGCTACCTTCGAAGGTCATAGTCTGTCTAGCTAGCTAGCTAGCTAGCTAGGGTAGGAACTGATAGGTGATTGTGAGATGATTGTGTATAAAATAGTTAGGAGAGGAGTATGTATAGTAAACTATCATACCGTTTTGTAAATACTTTCTAATAAACAGCCTCCTTACTAAACTAAATTTCACCCAAGTATTCACTAAGGATCACATCGACGAGACTAACTAGCTCATAGCTAGCTCTAGCTAACTCTGGCTAGCTAGACTAGCAAGCTAGCTAGACTACACATTCCGGGACAGATACACCGATATAATACGACGGTATTAATAAGATATTATACCAGGTATTACTTTCGAAAGTAATATTTTAATATCATAATAATACCTTCGCAGGATTAATACAAGTATACTTGTCGGTATTTCGTAGGACCCCCGTCAGCCCCGCAGCAAGGACTTCTCACAAAAAGGGAAAACTACGCCTCGATTGTGCACGTCGCCGCACGCCTATGACACGGCGGAAGTATCAAGGCAGCGTGCATCGAAACTGGCAGAGTTTTCGCCTTCTCCCACACACGGCACTTCACATTCGCGCATAGATACCGCATCGTGTTATCTTCGACGCTCACCACGGCCCATGCTTAGCTGGATCGAATCAACATGGTCCGAACTTCGGTCAATGAACTTTCGCCAGTTGACGCTGCAAGTTGTCAATCTCGGCCTGATTGTCACCTCTGCCCTCATGATTTGGAAGTGTCTCACGCTTTTCACCGGAAGCAACTCTCCTGTGGTTGTCGTGTTAAGTGGATCAATGGAACCAGCGTTCTATCGTGGTGATATTCTGTTCTTGTATCTGGCGAACCGGCCGACGACACTTGGTGAAATCGTGGTGTTCAACATAAAGGGACGTGAGATTCCGATCGTGCATCGGGTTATTCGTGCGCACAGAAACATAGATGGCAATCGGCGAGAACTCTTGACGAAAGGAGACAACAACTACAGCGATGATACAATATTGTACGCTGCCGGTCAGGATTGGCTTCAAGAAGACCACATAATGGGCAGGTCAGCTGGATTTCTTCCTCACGTCGGTAGGATCACCATCGTTATGAACGACTACCCGTACATAAAGTATGCCGTCATAGGTGCCTTGGGACTATTGGTGGTGACCAGCAGAGAGTGATGGCTCATGCTTTCTTTCCTCGAAATTTGAAAGAGTCGAAAATCATATTTGCCGGTGAATACGTGTTTGTGCCTTCCAAAACTATACTTTCGAGGTGGGAAGACTTTGAGAGCGATCTCGAAAAAGGAAGGAAGGAAGGAAGGAAGGAAGGAAGGAAGGAAGGAAGGAAGGAAGGAAG
>MDSW01193607.1_pt1 | contig 15307 bp, 15 predicted proteins | sample 811171 | NCBI WGS metagenome assembly MDSW01 (sample SAMN05326641, study PRJNA326480) | marine metagenome | isolation source: seawater | place: Atlantic Ocean: North West | collected 2012 | reverse complement strand
GCTGGTCAACATAGAGACTCTTTCAAGCCTCTCCCTTTAGGGGGAGGTCGTTGACTTCTACTCTCTATGATTGAAGGAACGTCAAAACTGCTTGTTCCAACGTGTCGATTTTGTATTTGGCTCCTTGTGGAGTGAGCTGCATCAATTCACCAAGCTCTCTGTAAGTCATTCGATCGACGTGTCTGTAGAACAACAAGAGAATGGCTTCCTTGCCGAATTCTCGAATGATGTCCTCAATTAAAAGCTTCCCTTCAATTGAATGTTCCGTCGTCTTTGACAGTAAAATGCTCTCAGACACGCACGATTCACCTATCGGAATGCGAAGGCCATGTTCTCGTTGGCGTAGAAGATCGATGCAGTGATACGTACAAATTCGAAATAGATAATGTTCAGGTTTTTCAATAACTTGTTCTTGTGACTTCTCGATAAAACGGGTCACAACTTCCTGAAGCGCATCCCAAGCTTGTTCTTTATCCTGCAACATCCTGTAACATCGGTGGAACAAGACTCCAATCTGTCGCTCAACTACATCCTTCACCATCAAGACCACCACATTCCTTAAGAGCACTGTGCATCCTGCTATAAAGACTGTCGGATAATTCTCTTGGATTTAAAGAAAGATTCTTTTTTTCTTGTAAAAAAAACACAGTTAATCCATACATATTAAACACTTATATTGATAAAAAGAGAGTGGAAAAGAAGGAGGAGGGAAGAAGAAAGAGGCGGAGGGGGTCAATCTGAGGAGACGATACGTCCATCAACGAGCTCGATAATTCTCGTAGCACGTTGTGCGAAGGCTCTATCATGTGTGACGATCAGGAAGGCTTTTTGTGTTGAGCTGTTCATCTCTTCCATCAACTCAAAGACGACATTTCCGCTTTTGCTGTCGAGGTTTCCCGTCGGTTCATCTGCGAGGATAAGGACAGGATCGTTGGCGAGTGAGCGAATGATGGCGACACGTTGTTGTTGACCACCTGAGAGTTGTGATGGTTTGTGATGAAGTCGATCGGCGAGTCCAACGTGCTCTAGCATCTCCTTGATCCTTGGGGCGTTCTTTTTTTCGGCTTGTTGGCCAATCAGACGACACGGGATAAGTGCGTTTTCAAGAACGTTAAACTCTGGTAACAAATAATGAAATTGAAAGATAAACCCGAGATAGTCTCGTCTGATCAAGGCCCTGTCATCTTCTGAGAGCTGTGCAACATCCCGTCCACCAAGGATAATCTCTCCTGATGTCGGTGTATCGAGCAGGCCAATCATGTTGAGCAGAGTGGTCTTACCTGAGCCTGAACCACCGACAATGGCGACAAACTCACCGGGCATGATCTTCAAATCGATATCAAAGAGGACTTGTGTCGCGATACCTGTGTCGTAGATCTTGTTGAGCCCACGAAGCTCGACAACAGGAGTCTGTGAGGTCTTCTCATCCACGTCATGAGAGCTTGTTTTCTTTGACGTTTCTTCTTCATCGTGTGGTTTTGGGTGAAACTCTGCTGTTTCGAGGTCGAGGCTGGTCATGTCTTTATGCTCCTCTGATGACTTCGATGGGATCGATACGAGAAGCCTTCCACGCCGGGTACAATGCGGCGATCCAACCGATAAAGATAGCGATCCCAATGGCGAGCAAAACGACACTGTATTCCAACTCGATAGAGAACATCCTGTTGAGTCGCCCTGACTCGTCACGACTTTGGATCGTAAACAAAAAGCGCGTCAATGCGATACCACCGATGGAACCCAGGATCGCTCCGAGCGCAGAGAGCAATGTCCCCTGGATCGTGAAGATAGCGATAATTTGTTTGCGTGTAGCGCCCATCGCCTTGAGAATACCGAGCTCTTTGAGTTTACTGACGACAGCCATGATCAAGATACTGGCGATCGCAAATCCCGCCGCAATCGTCGTCATAATGAGGATCAGCAAGGTCGTCTGTCCTTGTGATTCCATCGCGGAGAGTAACCGACTGTTGTCTCTCATCCACGAATTGACCTCGTAGGGGATGCGGTATTTGAGTCTGTCCGCGAGATTGTTGGCTTCGAAGACGTCTTTGAGTTTGATGGAGATACTCGTGACGGCGTTTCCTAGCTGAAAAAGCGATTGTGCGTCGCGGATAGGAAGAAAGACCGTTTGTTTGTCCATCCTTCTCATCCCGGAATAGTAGATGCCTGATATTGTGTATGTATTTGTATTTTTGTTGGAGGCGACGATGCGTATTTTATCACCCAGTTTGAGGGAGAGATCTTCAGCGAGACTTTCACCGATGACGATACGACCTCCTCGAAGACCGAGAAAACTCCCCTCCGTGATCTTGGATTGAAGAGCTACCACGCGGTTATATGAATCAGGCTGTACACCGACAACAGCGACCCCTCTTGGCTGTGCACCTTGAAAGAGTATGGCCTGTTCTTGAACGACAGGAGAGACCGCGAGAATATTGGGGTCCGCTTGTTTGAGTCGTGGGAGCCAACGAGACCAATCTTCGATTTTGCGCTTGCGCTGGGCGAGCTCGAAGGATGTCCCAACATAAAGGGTTTTTCTCTTTTGGGATTTGGGGAGCTGCCACATCGCGATCGGTTCGCGTTTAAGAGGTTCGATGGTCACGTGCGCCATCGAATCTGTCACAGCGCTGATGAGTCTCGTTTGGATACCACCAATCAACGTACGGAGCATGATGATCAGGACAACACTGACGGCGACAATACACATTGTGAGAATGGTCTGTCCGACATTGTGACGCAGATGTCGCCATGCCATCGACCATGCAAATCGATTGAACATTATCTTCTCTTCTTTTTGCGTTGCGGTCTGGCGCGGATCGCCTGTCCTGGTGAATATTGGTAACCTCGAAGCAAGATCTTATCCTCCATCGAGATGCCTTTGATCACTGCTCTGTCTGCATTCTTACCAACGACATCAACGCGTTTTCGAACAGCATATCCATTCTTGGCGAGCACCACATACTCAGCCCCACCTCGCCGAAAGAGCGTCTCCACAGGAATGTTGATCGCACCCTTCCAGTGGGCCACTTCAATGTTGACATCGACGGTCATCTCCAACCGCATAAAGGACGGCAGCTTCTCCGGCTTAAACCGCAACCCAACGACACCTCTCTGGCTGTCGATCATTGGGCTGATCCGTGTGAGCTTGGCGGAGAACGGCTTGTTTTTATAAGCTGTTGCGATCACAGTACTTTTCTGACCGGGTTTGAGCTTTGGCAGGTTGTTTTCGTCCGTCTCTGCGTAGACTTCGGCACCTTTGAAGCTCGCGATGTGCAACAGAGGTGTCCCTGGATTGACGAGACGTCCGACAGTTGTTTGCTTGCGCACGATCACACCGGAGAAGGGAGCACGCACCCAGCGCTTTCTGGCCTGACCAAGGATCGTGCGAAGAGCCGCACGTGCTTCTTCGATTTGTGCCTTCGCGACGGCGATATCCTCTTTTCGAGGGGGCTCGATGAGTCTCTTCAGACGTGCTCTTGCGGAACGCTCTGAGGCAGACGATTGTTCGACGAGAGACTGTGCTTTGTCGAGCTCTGCACGGGAGGTGGATTCTTTTTTGTAGAGGAGCTTGGTGCGCTTGAGAAGTCGTCTGGCTTCCTGGTACTTGCTACGTGCAAGTGATAGATCGGCTTTGGCTCTGCTCACATCAGCGACAGAAGGTCCTCTCTTGACCTGTGACAATCTCTTATGCGCTGTCGCAACTCTCACACGGGCTTGAACGGTCCTGTAGTAAGTATCTGAGCTGCTGATATAGAGGAGCTTTTGTCCTTGCTTGACGCGGTCCCCTTCGTCGACGAGGAGTTTACTCACAACGCCTTGGATTTCAGCGCTGAGGATGGCTTGTTGTCGTGCTTGTAGCTTACCTGTCGCGAGCACAACCTCGATGACGTCTTTTTTGGAAGGAGTCACGTAAGTCGCTTTGGGAGGCGGTTTCAACCGATATAGCGTTGCGATGATAAGAAGGGCAGCGACGCTCGCCAAAATAGCCAACGTCCTCTTTTGGCGAAGCCACAAAGGGAGCCCATCGAGTAACGTGTTCGTTTGTGTACTCATTTGAAATAACATTCCTTTTCTTCATCTGAGGCCAAACCCATTGTTCTCAGTGTCAAGAACAACACGGATCAATCCATTCTCTTGTATGAAGGAGTAAAGATGAGAAAACTCTTCGATTTATCAATGGATCGATTGATCTGTATCAATCACTGTCGATGGAAACCGGAGGGCTCGGAATCATTTAAGTCGATGGGAGCAGTTGAAGTTCCAAAAGCCAGCCCTGAAGCGTCTCGGGAGCTGACGAAGGTGGCCTGATATCAACACATTGAGCGAGGAGTTTACGAAGTTCACGCTCGTAGAGCAGCTCAATCGTGTGTTTATCGAGGATAAATGTGGCAAGTGATACCGCAAGACTTTGCTCTTCATCACATAATTGCATCGCAAAATAAAACAAACAGACGATCATGTCGATAGGATAGTCTTTTCGGGAGAGTTGTTCGAGACAGCGCCTTCTGAGTGGAAGGGCCTTCGCTCTATCGCCAAGTCGCCACCAACACAAGGAAAGTTGGGCTTGTACACGTAGGATGCCTCCTTCATCTTTCAGAGCCTCCCACCCCCTAAGTGAGAGGAGCCCAAGGTCAATCGCTCTCTCGTACTCTTGTTGACGAAGCGCGAGTTCACTCAGGTTTTCGAGGGAAACCGCAACGATATGATGATATCCAAGACCACGTCCTTGGGACAAGCTGGCCGACAAGAACGACGATGACTCCTCGAACCTACCTTCTATCATGGCGATCAGTCCGAGATTACAATTCGTATGTGTCAACGCAAAGCTGAGCTGAGAGCGTTCACTCAAGAGTTTGGCTTGAAGAAGCCACTCACGTGCCTCTTTTAGCTCTCCCATCCGCATACAAGTGCTTCCAAGGTTGATCAACGGTCGTATCTGCCACTCCGCCGGTAGAGAACGTTTGGCCAGCTCCAGCGCCTGTTTATATGAGTTGCGTGAGGCTCCGTAATCACCAAGTGATATCTGTAGTGAACCGTGATTACTCCAGGCGAGATTTGCGACCTTTGGAAGGGTCACTCGCTGACACAAGGCGACGCTCTGTGTTGAGAGACGTATTCCTTCTTGGAATGCGCCGATACGACGAAGAAGACCTGCATAAGACGCGAGCAGCTGCGCATAAAATGGCAGCGAAGTCGATGTTAAATTCGTCTGCTTGAGGGTTTGGGAGAACCAGGTCACACCCTCAGCAAAACGCGAACTTTCGGTGAAAAACTTGTACAACGCCCAGAGTGTATTTTGGGCAAGCGTCCACTCTTCTTCGAGTACGACATCACACCAAGCGCGCTGGAGAACATCCTTGTTCTTCGCGACATACGTATGGAGCTCTTCATTCTTTGTGAATAAATCGCCATATCGTGCACATACATCGTGCAAATATTCTCTGTGTGTCGTGGATGTCCTGTCGTTTGAGCGACCTTTGGTATCTTGTGCGATTTCGCTCTCTTTCGCCTTAACATGCTCGCTTTCGTTTGCCCTGTGAGGAGCTTGTATACTCTCTTCGAGCCCCGCGATAGACGCAGGAAGCGATGTGTGTAGATCCTGCTCGTAGGAGAGAGTACATCGTTCGTAGAGACGTTGTGCTTCCGAGCGCTGTCCTGACTCAAGATGCCACAAAATGAGCGTTCTGTAGGCGTATTCATTCCATGGATCGAGCTCGATAATCCGCTCACCAAACGCACGTAGATCAACTTCATCTTCGCGCTCTTCGGCTTCATTGAGTAGACCTTCGAGTGCGTGAAGGACACCCCGATGGAGTGTATCGTGTTGTGTTTGTTGCCACTCTTCAAACCCTCTCCCGTCACAGATCGAGAACCCATCGAGGAAGGGTTGTTGATAGAGGTGAATGCCTTCGCGCAGCGCGATCTCATCGCCCTCTAGCAGGGTTTGACAACGTATCGAGTCGATCGAAAAGGTGAGCTGTTTTGCGAGACTGACAGTGTTTCGTGTCACCTCGATCAGGTCTGGAACAGATTGTTGGAGTTGGTACAGTGCACGTCGGAGGCTGCTCTTGGATTTACCATAGACAAGGAGGCAGAAGGCCCGGTCCTTCAGGGCCAGGATGAATGCCCCCCCCTTGCTTTTGTTCCTTTTTCTTTTTTGCTTGCACAAAAGTACAGTTCATGTTATGAAACCTTCATTCTTTCCTACTCAAGAAGGGTCTTTCACGTGTCTACCAAAACTGCCAAACAAAAAAACAAAGTGCTACACGAAAAGCCACTCTTGAACGACGGAAAACTCAGCTTTGTCGTACCTATGAACTTAAAATCGATACCTCTCGTTTCTCCAAAAAGACAAAAAATCACTTCATCTTGTTATTTTTGCAAGCAAAATGGTTTCGCAATGCGGTGATTGCAAGTGAAGACCCCTTCACGTTCGATGAAAAAGTCAAGTCAGTAAAGGTCAAAGTTGGTCAACTCTTTGAAGACAGAAAACTCACACTCCTCAGCTCACAAATGAAACAGTCTCTTTTGTCGCAAGTGCAAGACGATATTTGCGGATTGTCTGCAAAAAAGCAAAATGGTGGCAAGGTTGGAAGACTCAAATTCAAATCGTTTGTGAACTGCATTCCTCTCAAACAGCACGAAAACACCTACACTCTGACACGCAAGCACGGAAATAACGGTCGATTGCATCTGCAAAAATGCAAACAAACATTGCGTGTTCGTGGGACCAAACAAATCCCCGAGGATGCGGAAATCACGACCGCAAAACTGCTCAAAAGAGGTGACGACTACTTCCTACATGTCAACTGTTATCGATTCAAAAAGACCGTTTCCCTCGAAAAATGGGAGAAGAGAGAGAAACTTGGCCTGGAAACACGCCATGAAATCGGAATCGATCTGGGTATCGCTTCGCAGGTGACGTGTTCCAACGGATTGAAGGTCAAATACAATCTTCCAATCGATGAGAATATTCGTAAATACGCAAGAAAAGTGAGCAGTACTGAAAAAGGTTCGAACAATCGGAGAAAAGCAAGAGTCAAACTGCAAAGAGCGTTTGCAAAACACAGAAATCGAAAGCAAGAGGTGATCAACAAGTTGGTCTCTTGTTTGGATTTGTTTTGCACGGATATTTGCTATCAAAACGATTATGTGGCTGGCTGGCAGAGAATTTGGGGGCGTACCATTCTGGAAACATCGATTGGTGGGTTGTTGGGCAAGGTAAAAACGTTGCCAACATCGAGAGAAGTGGACAGATGGGAGGCGACAAGTCAAAGATGCCAAAAGTGCTCTGAAAAAACAAAGCATGCGTTGTCAGCAAGGATATTTCGGTGTGGTATATGCGGTCATGAGGAAGAGCGGGATGTACATGCAGCGAAAAATATATGCCGGGTAGGGATGACTGAGGGCGATGAGCCCGAGGTGATTGGTGATGTGGTACATGCGGAACGTGTGGAACCAGCCTACAAAACGCCTGTGGACATGAAGACCGCTGCGATGATGTTCGAGGTGTTGAAAAACATCCCGTTCGTCAAAGTAAGTCTTGTGGTTGAAGCAGGAAGCTGAGACTCCGATTTTTCGGATGTTCTCGGAAGCTCGCTCCTTTAGGGGCGAGTCGTTCACCTCACACTTGTATCCAAAGATACCAATATGACACCAGAGGTGTGGGAGGGTGGAGAAAAAACCCTGGAAAAATATCCTCAAATCACACAAAATGCCGAATCGATAGCATTGTATGCTTGATGAGTACACATACCCCTTGAAGGAGTGCTGCGTTTGATGGATACGATAGAAGAGACCACAACAACGACATTTTCACCTGTTCGCAGGGTTGGTTTTTATGCGGGTTTACTGTTCTTCTCTTTGGGATTGCTTACGTGCGGTGTGGATACTTGTCTTTCCGACCCTGATGACACGCTTAAGGCGAGAGGGCGCTACCTTCAGTTGAGAGAGTATCCACCTCATACAAAAGTTGAATTGAAAGTCACAGGCCCTTTATCCAAAGCGTACACCCATCTCAAGGGGAAAAAACACCTGTTGCGAACAGATGCCAATGGTTTTATCCTCCCAACAGGGACACATAAAAAGCCAGATCTGAAGATCGTTTGTTTGGGTGGTCTGTCTACGGAGAACCGCTATCTTGCCGAGAAAGAACGTTGGCCAAACCAACTGCGTCTCGCTCTTGAAAAAGGACATCGAAAGACAAACGTTTACAACGCTGGCATCAAAGGAAGTCATTTGCTCTCACAGCTCGACATCTTTTTACACAAAATTGTACCGATGAGACCGGATTACGTCGTGTGGATGTTCGATATTGATGAGCTTCGTGTGCTCCTCAAGGATGACGCTTATTGGCAACCGACGCCTGGCTTCAAACGCTTTTACAGAATGCCTCAAAAACACATCACGTATCGCTCTGTGTTTCGGGATATGTTTACGTTGTTTTGGCCGAAGATCGGGGCTCGTATGTTCCGAGAATCTGAACCGTCCATCAAAAAGGTACGGAACAATTTAACGACGAAGAAGAAGATCAAAGCGCGTTTACAAAAGAGTTTGTCTTTGTTGTTGGCGAGCGCAAACACCTTCGATATCAAGATGATCTTGTTGACAACACCGACGAGATTGGCGCCGAAACCCAGTGCTTTTGCAAAAAAAACCATTTTGCCATGGACATTGAAGACAGGTTTTGGTTACTTTGATTTTCAAATGCTGTACTACGAAATCAACACAACGATTCGGAGATTGGCCAACATTCACAACGCAAAATTCATCGATCTTGCAGGGAATGTCCCTCCGAAAGAGATCTTCTTCCACAACCTCTTTGACATGAGCGAAGCAGGCGCAGAACGAGCAGGTCAATACATCGCGAAAATGTTGTTGAAAGTGACAAAAGAAAACAGCCAGGCAGAGCTCGAAGCTCTTGAGAAAAAAGAGCAGGAAAAAAGCCAAAAGGAAAAGAAACAAAACAGACCCCCAAAACGCCAACCAAAAGAAGAAGAGGAATAGCAAAAAAGGTCTTGTACCAACCAAACAACTGGAACTGTCTGCAACATATTTGAAGCATTCCAAGAGGAGAAAAGTATGCCAGTCATCGCAATCGCCAACCAAAAAGGCGGTGTGGGAAAGACAACTACAACACTTAACTTGGGCGCGGCTCTCGCGTCACTCGATTACTCAGTGTTGTTGATTGACATGGATCCCCAAAGCTCCTTGACGAGGGCACTTGGATTCGATCCTGTAGAAGTCTCTCCAAACATATATGATGCTCTACATGCGATGGCCCGGGATGAAGAGGAAGAATATCATATCGATGATTTGTTGATTGAGACAGAGCTTGGGCTGCATCTTTGTCCATCCAACCTCAATCTCTCTGCAGGTGAGGCTGAATTTCCAGCAGCGTATGGCTCGGAGTTTTTGCTGCGGGATCTTGTCGAGCAATCAGATGTCGAGGACTTCGACTTTATCTTGATAGACTGTCCTCCTTCTCTTGGTATCCTCACAGCCAACGCGCTCGCAACGGCAGAGCATGTGTTGATACCATTACAGACGGAGGCGATGGCGCTTCATGGATTGGGCATTTTTCTGTCGACGTTGCGAAAAATCCAAAGAAGAATCAACCGCGACCTTGAGATCCTCGGGATCCTCTTAACAATGTCTGATCTTCGTACCAAACATGCCCGTGAGGTGATCGAAGCGGTCGAAGAAGAGTTGGGAGAAGAACACCATATCCTCGGTCCCATACGTCAGGATGTACGTGTACGTGAGGCTTCCGCGGCCTTTCAGTCTGTCCTCTCTTTTGCGCCCTCCTCACAAGGTGCAAAAGCCTACAGAGAACTTGCAGAGTTTATCGTGGAGATGTTCAGTGACGACGAATAAAACAAAGAAAACATCCGCCAAGAAGATCAAAAAATCACCTGTTAAAAAGGTCACGCGAAGTAACAGAATCGCTCAAAAAAAGAACATGCGTGCGATGCTCAATGTCGAAAATTCCGGCACACAGAGTACAAAAAAGAGCAGCTCCAATGACACGATCGATCGACTCAATGACAAGATCGCTGAGGTCGAATACATCCCTATAGAGCGACTCCACGCCAATCCCTTTCAGCCTCGCAAGAGTTTTGATGATGGAGCGCTTGAAGATCTCTCTTCCTCTATCAAACAGCATGGGTTTTTTGGCAATCTCGTCGTGCGTCCTTTCCCCAAAAAGAGAGGGGCCTTCCAAATTGCCTACGGTGAACGTCGTCTTCGAGCAGCCAAGCTCTCAGGATTGGAAGCCATTCCATGTGAGATCAAGAGGGGTCTCAATGATCAAGATATGTTGGAGTTTGCGCTCGTTGAGAACGCACAGCGTGAGGATCTCAACCCCGCAGAAGAGATCGAAGCCATCAACGCACTCAAAGAATCAACAGGTCTTTCACACAAAGAGCTCGCCAAACGATTGGGCAAGTCCAAAACCTGGATCGTCGAACGATTGCGTATCAAAAAATACTCCGAAATCCTCGAAGCTGTTCGAAATGGCTTGCCTTGGACCACAGGCACTGAGTTGGCGCGCTTTGATGATGATACGCGTCGAGCGTTGATGCTCGACTATGCTCAAAAAGGTATGCTCACTCGCTCGGATCTCCTCAGTATCCACAACGGAACACACACTCTCGAAGAATGTCTTCGAGGGAAACAATCCTCCACCAAAACAAAACAGTCTGACTCAGACCATACCCCCTCACCTCCGACCTTCCATAAAAGTATTCTTCGGTTCTCACGCACATTTGAACAATTGTCACAAACACCACCTCCTGCCGAAGAGAAAGAAGAGGCCATCGCCTCTCTTCGCACGATCGTGAAACAGGCAGAGGAGCTCTTACAAAGCTGGGGAGGATAGGAATCATGAGCGAAACAAATACAGCAGAGAGAAAGACTGTCGTTGTGATCACTGCTGTATATCTAGCTATTTTGACAGGTGCTTTTCTCATGGCGAAGTACACAAAGGGCATTATGTACGTCTTCTTTGTGGCCGTGACAGTGATCCTGTTCTTCAATCTCTTTTTTGCGATCATCCCCAGCTTGCTCAAAGCATTCCGCTCCTGAAAGCAAAACAAAGCACTCCCTCAAAAACTTTGGTACAACATCGAGGTTCTCCACATCGTCTTCTTGGGTCTTGGTAGGGGATGACGACTCCAGGAAGAAACCCGAGCAGCTCGCTTCCACACTTGGTACTTTCTTTCCTCAATGCCACTCTGGATCAAGACGTAGAGGGTACCCCCCTGAATAGCACCAACAAGGGCGCCCAATAACAACAACACATAAGGTTTGTCTGGGAAAGATAAGGCAACGGCCACTAATCCTAAAGCTGTCGGTCCTAAGACAGGAATCGCGAAAAACAAAGCGTGGGGCTCAACAATCCCGCCAATCAAAAAAGGAAGCCAAGTCGCTCCAAATCCGATCGCCGAGATGAGGATGGTTTTTCTTCTCGATGCTGTCTGTTCGGGATGTCCAAAATGTCTGCGCGGTATGTTCTTTCCCTTGCTCTCCCTCTGAAAAAATGTGTTTTCAGCCTCTCTGCGGGACTGTCCATTCCGGCGTTTCTTTTGTGTCGCCAAGAGCTCTGTGTGCTTTTTGAGATAGCTCGCTCTGGCTTGACCTGTGAGGATCGTTTTGATGTCTTTTTTGTGCACTATTTGTTCAAGATACGGGGAACCGCCGACAACCAGGATGAAAGTATCACCAACTTTTTTGTAGCGAATAGGTTCCCATGTACTACCGTCTTTCATCAAAAAGATGCTTCGGCTCGATGTCTTCGATTTTTTTGCATGACAAAGGGTGTGTTTGGCCCCAAAACAGGCGAGCAAAGCAAGTACACCCAAAAGTATACGAGACATCTTTCCTTCCTCGATGTGTATGTCAGAGCTTGAGATAACGGTAAAAAGTGTTCCGTGAAATTTGAAGGGTATCACAGATCTCGTTGATGCTGAGATTGTTGTTTTTGTGCATCTCTTTTGCTGCACGGACCTTCGGATTATCTGATGTTACAGGTTTTCGTCCTCCCTTCCTTCCTCGCTCTCTGGCTGCTTTAAGTCCTGCATGGGTACGTTCCCTGATCAGATCAGCCTCCATCTCTGCCAAAGCCGCCATCACGTGAAAAAAGAAGCGACCTGCCGGTGTTGTCGTGTCGATCCCATCTGTGAGGCTGCAAAATTGAACCTCTTGTTCTTTGAGCTGATCAACAAACCCCACAAGATCTTTGACACTTCGTCCAAGACGGTCGAGCTTCCAGACGACAAACACATCGCCAGGCTGCAGATGATTGAGCGCGTCTTGGAGAGCTGGTCTGTCTGCTTTTTTACCGGAGGCTTTTTCAGAGAAGATTTTTGCACAGCCAGCTCTCTTGAGTGCATCAAGTTGAAGAGAGAGCTCCTGCTCTTCTGTGCTGACCCTCGCGTATCCAATTTTCCTGATCTCAGCATCTTGTATCATTTACGTCCCCTATCTATGGGTTGATGACATTTTGATTCTTGGTACGGGAAGATGATACTGGTGATCGGGGTGAAGTGCAATGATCTTGGTGGTGGGAATGAGTGTGTCAGAAAAGGGACCTTTCATGACACACTCCATACTCAAATACTCTCCTCCCTCACAATACCAATGAAATACTCAACTTTGGAAGGAATGATTAGGAGGGGTTATCTTCTTGAACTGTTTTCGACTTTTGCTCCACAATGCTTTTTAAGTTCAAGGTCGGTAAAAGCCTGTGTACAGAGGGCAAAGAGGAAGCTTTTTGAAAGACAACGCCTCTCAAGAGGCTGTAACTCATTGCAAAACCTTGATACTTAATGAAGTTTGCTTTTTGGGACTCATCCATTTCGTCTTCAAAACCAAAAAAGGAGATACACTCCAACTCCCCTTTAAGTTTTGGATTTTTTTGGTTTTTATTCAAAACCAAAAAAAGTTTAATTCCAAACTTTTCTTCTGCCTTTGAACGGATGAGTTGAAAATCCAGATCAACCACAATGTTTGCATTTTGTGCTCGCGGATTTTCTTGGAGTTCAACCCTTTCCAATTCAAAAAATTCAAGCCGCAAGGGAGGCGGCTGATAGTTCTGATTCTTCATTTGGTTTTTCTTCCAAAATGATGGGTTCATAATCCAGAGAGAAAGGAACAACATTGTCTTGTTGCTGGACTTCGTTGTCTTTCTTGGAGAGCAAATCACGCAAAAAAGACATATTTTGTGGAATGTCTCGAATCATCCTCAACATTCTATCAACTCCTGGACTTTGCACTACAATACCATTTTCATACCTGGCTATCGTTTTTGGCGACATTCCCAATAGCTCAGAAAAATGCTCCTGGGAAAGAGCATGAGTCTTTCGGATTCTCTTGATCTCATCTGAGGTCAAAAGTCCTTCAACTTCCCTCTTCAAGTCAGCAAATTGCTTGTTCATATGCTTTTCAGACTCCTTGTCAAAAAAGCCATCCTCACATGTATCACAAAGGTAAGCCGTTAAGCCTGTCAATTCTTTCGACTGTCCTTTGTACCGGAGAACTTCATCAACTTTTGTCTCGTGAAGAACACCACCACCACAGATGGTGCATTTTGCTCCGTCTTTCATTTTTTTCATAAAACCTCCTTAACCCAATTCATTGGATTTAAAGGAAATAATGACCAGTTTGGTTTCCGTATCTATTTGATAGTTTGATGTAAAGAGAGCCGTATTCATCAGTGTTTGGTTTATACACATCTTGCCAGATTCTGTTGTCATGTTTCGTCGTCATCGACTTTTCGAAATCTGATTGTTGCAAGCTTTTTATGATATCAACCGCCTCTCCCTCCGTTAACTCCATGCTTGTGTAAGATTTTCTCGCTGTAAATGTAAATCGATAGTTTTCTTCATCGAGCAGGATCTTCATTTGTTTGAGATCATGCGTTGGTCTTCGTTTGTCCACAATGTTTTTCATGAATTCCTACAACGCTCTACTCTGATCGTCATTTATGTGCATAAATCCACTTGCAATTCAAATGAACACTTCTGACAATGTGTATCAGGATGATACGTTTTGTCAAGAGATATGTTCTTCCCATGTGCCAACGAATGAAGCTCACAAATTGTAGGATGGGTATCGTTTGTTTACATAATAAATATCGCGAAAAAGGAAAAACGAACCGTCTCTGTACTTCCCTTTGAGTACGAAAGATAAGCAATTGAAATTATTCTCATTTGATACCTCACCCATCGTTGGATTCTCTTTTACTGCGGATGTCGATGCTCTGATCCAGAGGAGCACGAATACCGTAAAGACGCGGATAGTCCATATGTTTGGATGAAAGAAAAGAAGGCGTGTCCAAAGCCCGCAAAGGAACAGAAGTTGGTAAGGGAAACTCACTTGGGTTTGGAATTGAATCACTCTGCTCAGACAGAGCCCTTTTTAAATCTATAAGAGAGGCCCCCTTTTTAGGTGATTCAATTTGCTCAAAATCACACCTAATCCCTTGTTCCTCTTCTCTTTTCTCAGATCGCATTTTGAACTCGTCAACAGCCCCCTTCATGCTCCTTTTTTCTTCAGGCCACCTCTCGCCAAGATGCATTTTTGGGCTTCCGAGCTGCATCATAGATTGCTCCTCTTGATGTCCTTCACCCTCTCCCTCAAGCTCAAGCCCAATCGATGTCTCTGCAAGCTCCTCAAAAGAGAGTTGGCATTCCATCACACGAACTCTCTCTTCCAGCTCTGTCTCGATCTCATCCGATCCAAACGCGTCAGCTCTCATGATCTCTTCATCGATCAGTCTGTCTTCACTGAGAGCATATCCCGGAAGCGATCTCACAAAGTGATCTTGCATTGAGTGATCTTGCAGAGACATCGATTGAGCTTGTTTGATGTGATCTTGCAAAATGATCTCGCCATCTGCTTTTGCGCTCTGACATTCTGACGAGAGGTCTTCACACTCTTCTTTCAAAGCGACCTCTGGTGGTCCCTGCTCTTCCTGCTGGCTCTGTACCTCTTCGTTGTGTTCTTTTTGCTTCTCGTCTCCTCCATCGTCGTGACCACCGCCATCATCGTCAGGATCAGGTGTCGGTGTGAACGTGATCCCAAACTCATCGAGCAGCTCCTTCGTCGTCACAAGCTCAACAGGGACATCCCAAGCCAAACCATCGAGAGGCTCGCCACTAAACAGCAATACATTCACATTTTGATTACGAGCTCGTCCCCCCGCCTGCACGACAATAGAGGTCGCGTGATGACGACGCAAGTGTTCGGCGAGCGGGTCCTTTGAGACATACATCTCACGCTCCCAGGGACGCCAATCATCGTGGTACTT
>MDSW01203603.1_pt1 | contig 15309 bp, 8 predicted proteins | sample 811171 | NCBI WGS metagenome assembly MDSW01 (sample SAMN05326641, study PRJNA326480) | marine metagenome | isolation source: seawater | place: Atlantic Ocean: North West | collected 2012 | reverse complement strand
TAAAAAAGTAAATAATAGAGACCTTATAAGTTTCATAGGTAATACTTTAACGTAATTTTTTCTATTTGATTGAAAAAAACAAAAAAAAATATTTTATGTTTAATTAATATAAAATTAAAAAAAATGGATCATATAATTGAAAATTCGTACGTTGGTAGGCTTAGGACTTCTTCGACTCACCTAAAATCTGGAGAGAAAATTATTACTGATGCTCCAACTGACAATAATGGTAAAGGGGAAGCTTTTGCCCCAACTGATTTGGTTTCTTCAGCTTTATGTAGTTGCATGACTACGGTAATGGGAATATGTGCAGAGAAAGGAGGATTTAAGATGCCTAATTCCACTGCAAAAATTACAAAGATTATGAGTGCCGAGCCAAGAAAAATAAAAGAGATAAGAGTTGAACTTAACTTCGAAGAAAATAACCTATCAGAAGTTCAAAAAAAGAAGCTCAAGGAAGTTGGTGAGAATTGTCCTGTCGCAAAAAGTCTTCACCCTGATATTAATCAGGTTATAAATTTTAATTTCTAGATTTATTTTTCAACAATAATTCTGAAAGAGGCAGAACCCTTATCTGTCTTCAGCCTTAGTATGTGCGATCCACTAGAGAGATTATCTGAATTTATGATTAGTTGTTGTTTACTAATTTCCCGAATACTTGGAGCGTAAACTCTTCCAAGGGGATCGACCATATCAATCTCCTCTAGCTCAAATATTTCACTGAACTCTATTATAAAATAATCTTTAGCTGGATTTGGGTAAACACGAGAAATAATTCTAGAAGAGTTCTCCCCCAGCGGCACGTCATTCCTCAAGATTGTTATCGTCACACTCTGAACGGTGTCTAACGCGTTCGATACGTTTTTAACACCTATAACTATCGTCTCCTCCTCCTCATACTCGGCATCATCATTAATGGTTAAGCTAGCTGTTGCCTCAACTATACCAGTATCCATGACAACAGACGTAGATGATACCGTATAATCACTATCAGATGCAGTACCTGATAACATAAGATCGAACGATACATACTCATCACCAGCGTCGACACCTTCAAGCTTTATCGATATAGGTATCGTCGACTCATCCTCCTCAATACTTATTGTATCAACTACAGAAAAAGTTATCTCTGGTAGATCGTAGACTGAAGTGATAGTGATAGTAATTGTCGATGTGCTGGTGGATGTCCCGTCACTGACTGTGTACTCAAAACTGTCATTACCGTTATAATTAGGGTTTGGAGTGTATAAAACTGTATCACCGTATTGAGTAACCGTTCCGTTTGATGCAGCACCAATAGTGTATGTGAGGGTATCGCCATCAGCATCACTTCCTGGTAGTATTATAAAACCAATGGTATCTTCTAAAAGATTTAATGTTGCATCTTCAGATGTTGGCTCATCATTTAAAGGTGTAACAGTAATTGATACTGTCGCTTTACTACTTATTCCACCATTACTGTCTGTTGCAACATATGTGAATGAGTCTGTCCCGAAAAAGTTTTCATTAGGAGTATAGAGTACTTTTCCTCCGGCATTACCGAACATAACATAATTTGCAGTATCCTCAAGAATAGACTGTGCAGACTCATTAAAGGCTGCTTTGAAAGTTTCAAACATAACTTCAGGAACAAATAAATGTCCCCCCGCTAAACCAGATCCAAGACTTGGTCCTACAGTACTAAGTAGAGATGGCCTTAACTCGCCATCTGTACCTCTTGAGTAAGTAGAAACCCAAGGATCATCGGCCGTTGTTGAATATATCTCTCTCCAGATTGTAGATGGGTGCCCATTTACCAAGTGACTAACTACTGCGTTTGCTTGCCCTTCAATTGTAGTTCTAGGATTACCAAAATAATGTGAATTATGTTCGTGGTCACCAGCTCTTCTTGACTCATAGGCCCTTACTCTAGAATCCCCTAGAGTTGTTGTATCTATATTTCCAAATGATGGAGGATCTACAATTGAATAAGTTAAAGTATTATTTTCAGCGTCTGATGCTGAAAGTATTATTTCATAATTTGAAGTGTCCTCGGAAACAGTAACTGATAAGTCATAAGTCACAGGTACATTATTTTCATTTGAGCCTTTATAAATTGAATCTTTAAATATCTCAGATCCAACATTTAATGCACTATCTGTTACTACAAGTTCAAATTTTATAAGTCCGTCAGCGAAATTATTAAGATTCATTATGGGAATTGATTGCTTTATGTCAGTAACTTTTCCTCTAATTACCCTAGAAGCTCTAACAGTCTCTTGATTTGAGTTAAAAGTATTGTCGATGGCGTCTTCCATAGAAATTATCGAACCACCACCAACAATAGAGTCTCCAATAATTGTCAGTTCGTACTCACCATTTATTTCATCAGTCATAACATCAATTACCAGACTATCAAGATTGGAAGTGCCTAGATCCTGCAAGTTTTTCTGAAGATAATATGCTGATGGTAAAATAACATCTTTCGTATAATCAGTTGTAGTAGTTGCAATTAATTGATCTAAAGTATCTTTAAGTTGTACAGTCAATTTAATTACTCCGTCGGGAATACCACTGACATCAAGATCAGTTACATAGACCGAGTCTGACCCCATAAGCTTTTCTCCAGTTTTTACAACACCCCCCATAAGACTGTAAATAGTATAATTATACTTAAGATTTGAACATGGCACACAGGATATAAAGGCAGTAATTGAATCAACATTTGAAGCATTTACGACCTTATCAGTTATCTCAGCATACAGAGGTGACGTAAGAACAATATCTGATTCTATAACATCAAATCTTACATATTCGACAAATGAATAATGCCTTGTGTTCCCTGCCAAATCAAGTGTTCTAACCGATGAAAGACCCCATTTACCTGGTGCAGACCCTTTTGGTAATACAATATCTAGATTTACCATTTGCCAATCGTTATTATTTGATGGAATACCAGTATATATATCAAAGAGCATATTATCATTCCAGCTTGAATATGTAAATTCTTTACCTGTAGGATCTCTTAACGTATAGAAAATAAATTTAATTCCAGATTCATGCCCTTCATGATCAGATAAATCTCTAGCTATCATGCTAATATCAACTCTAGTCTCACCATCAGGAGCTTCTGGGTTTGTTGGAGAGGCTTCTATAGTAATTTGGTTTGGATCTATTTCAGGAGCAATATAATCGGGATATGGTGTTTTAATATAAATACTATCGCGTACTGTTTTCATATTACCAGCAGGTGGGTCATCTTTAAAATCAGAAGTATCTTTTACGAAATATACATTCATATAATTATTTGCATAATCTTGGGTATTAGTCATGCTAAAAGCATAATATCCAGATGGAAAAAAATCAAAAATTGGAAGATACATTTCAAAATGTTTATTTGATTTATAATCGTTGAAATAACTCTTGGTTGAATCTTCTACAGGTCTATCTTGAATTTGAATCTCATAAATCTCAGCTTCAGGATTATCGAGTTTAGGGAAATGAATTCTGGTTAGAGATCTGTGAAGCGGTACATCATCGTAAAAAGAATACGAAACTTTTAATGCTTTTGTAGGTACAACATCACCCACTCCAATATTTTTTCTAACACCATCCTGATAGTTATTTTTTGGATCAAATTGAATTGTAGTTGTATCAAAGTTTATATCATAATTATACATTGGTGGAGTAATATCCTCCAGAGGATTTTCTATATAAAACTTAAAACCTATTGTCGATGTATTCTCATATCTTGTGTTTCCAACTGGATCGTTTATGCTAAGACTTACAGGCGTCCAGTATCCATTCTTTTCATGTTTTGAAAAAGTTGTTGTTCCAACTAAAATTGAATCAACTCCTCCATTTTTTGGATTAAGCCACATGTCGTGAATTGTTCCAGCAGTAGAAGCCATTCTTAGGTAACCTACACTAGCACCATCAAGAGGGAAATTAGGAGTGTGAAGTTTGAATTCTACCTTAACTGTTTTATCCTCATTTGCACCTCCAGATATTTCAATATTACTTTTGACTATTTTTCCTGGATATGTATGGTCAGGAAAAAGATTATAAACCATAAATGTTAAATCTTCTCTAATTTGAGCTTTATAAGTAGTTCCATGCATTATCCTATCACGAATAAACTCATATTTTCTCATTGATCTATTTTTAAGACGATCTGCATTTTCAATATATGTAGATAGAGATTCTGCAAAATCTTCTTCTGGATTTATTCCATGTCCATAAGCAGAAACAAATTCGGTTGTATTCCATGTTGACCATCCACTTGGCTGACTTGGGTCTTTGTACCATCCGCCTAATTCTTCCCAATCATATTTTGTTTGTTGGTCAATAGAATAAAAATGTAGAAAATGCGCTTTTTCGTGTAAAATTAATCTTCTAATACCAGAAATCTCTCCGCCGAAAGCAACAGACATAAATTCGATTGTATTTCTTCCCCCCCAAGCAATTGCTGCTGCAGTAGGTCTCTCAGGATTTACTTGACCATTAATTCTTCTAATTAAGTATTTTAGTTCTGGTTGCTTTTGCATACCCTCGGGTAACTCCTCAAACATAGAAAGAATTTCAACTTTTTCATCTGCAAAAAATTCTTGAAAGTTTGAGGCGTCCTCTCCCATTATATTTTCGACCTCATCACCTGGTTTCATAAATCTAAAGCCAAACTTTTCTCTTGCAAAAGATTCAACTTTTGATTCATCTCTACCAAAATCGGTTATGTAATTTACAACTGCATTATATAACCTTTTTGAATAAAATCTAACCCTTATACCGTCAAGGCTACCAACTAATGGAGATGCATATGTAAATGCGGGTTTACTTATTGTAACTTTCTTAATGCCACTTTCTAAAGTTTCAACTGTGACATCTCTATATTGCTCCTTATCAGTTAAATAAAAGATTGCACTAACATTTTCACCTGTTTCAAAATTTACTGTATTTCCCTCACCGAAAATATCTGACGGAGTTCTTGTAAAAGATTTATATAGTTTATAGCTCTCCTCAGATGACCAAGCAAGACTATCATCAGATAAAATAATTCCAAAATTATTTCTCAATTTGACAGAAGAATAATCAGAGGGTATTCTGACAGTGTCATCTAAAACAACAAGCTTTGATGGTTCAATAATGTATGACTGAGTAGCATGACCTGCATAACTATCATCATCTTGCCATGTATATACATAGGTTTCGTTTAAAAGTGGAGTTAATGTAATAGTGGCAGAACTTATTTCAGGAAAATTAAAGTTATAAGCTGTTGGAAAAGTGTAGCCAGTTGCATCCGTTATTAAAGACCAATATCCATCAGAAAGATCAAAAACAACTTTAGAATCCCCTAAGGGATTGTAATGTACAATACTATCTATTTGAAATTCTGAACTTTTTTGAACGATGATTCTAACTGAGTCACCTTCTCTTATATTTTTTATTGTTACAGTAAAATCAGCAGAATATGAATAACTTGTAAGTAGAACAAATAGAAAATTCAAAAAAGAATTTCTGAATAATCTGCTCATAAGGCTATCTATTGTTTAGTAAAGTCAAACACCCAGTTACCGTCTTTTATACCGCCAGTAGTAGTAAAGCTGGTTCTAAGAGTTCCCTCCGTTACAGAGATACTCACTGCAACACCGTCGCTTCTTAAAATCTTATTTTTGTCTCCGTTCTGAAACGTCCAAGAGCCTGAGCTTGCCCAAATCTCGTCGCTGTCAGAGTTAAGAGTGCTGTAGCTTCCACCGCTTGCAGAGCCTCCTGATATGGTGAGGGTCATGCTCGTGAAAACGTCTACAATCGATCCGTCTTTTGTTACAGAGTTAGCATCTTTTACTTTCCAAGTGCCGTTGAGTAGGTTTCCTTGCGTATCAAGGGGATCTACCGGAGTGACAGGGTCGTCACCTCCACCATCATCTGAACATGAGATGAACAAGGCAGATAAAAATAACGTTAAAAATAGGGATTTTAGGTAATTATAATTTTTCATACTAAGTGGTTTAATTCGACAATATATAGATTTTTCCTAAAAATTGAAAAATCTGGAATAATTATTCCAAAATATTGAAAGATTTGAAATCACATGTCAAAGAAATAAACAATTAATTTCCAAGAATTTTGATCTCGTCAACTTGATAAGTTGTTGTCTTTGAAGGATCACCTCCAGAGTATTTAAATCCAATCCTTACCTTTCCATTGTATGAAGATATATCTATATCACCAGACGAGGTGAATGAGCTAGCATAACCAGAATTTGAACCTTCAGCAATTTTTGCATCCAATTTATCCCAAGTAGCTGAACCTAGGTTGTTACCATTGAAATCAGTTGAAATAAATACCTCTAAGGCATCTCCGTTGTTATATGCATCCTTCGAATCAAAAGTAAGGACCTCATTATTTGAACCATTTAAATCTATTTCTGGGGTGATTAGCCAAACTATCATGGCAGTCTCATCTGTATTATACGCAGATATTTGAGCATATTTATTGTTTGAGTATTCTCTCGCTTCCCACTTCTCCTTACCACCAATCTGACTTATATTATACCAACCTGTTAGGTTAACATAGACATCATATCCTGTGTTTGATATACCTTCAAAATTTTCATAGAATAAAGGTTCTGGTTCCTTACACCTAGTACCATTTAAATTACTTAACCAATCTGTATTCCTTAGAATAAGCTGTTTTTCATTGTAATAAGAAGATGCAATTCCAATAATTTTTCCTGAACCATTTGGAATTTTTTGACTGCCAAAGCTTGCAAGTGAACGTGTGTAAACAGTAAACTTAGAATTACAGTCAGTTATAATTCTTGAACCTGAAATTATTTGATCTACGTCCTCAGTTTTAAACTGAATATCCTCAACTTCAACAAGCACTGATTCGTATTCTCCGTTTTTCAATTCTTCTAGTGTCAACTTTAGTGGTGTAGGTAGTGTAGAGCTTTCCTCAATTATCTCGACAATATCTTCACCGTCAACTTTTCCCGTGAAACTTAAATCAGAGATTTGTTTCACATTTGCAAATGATCCTAGTTTTGAATCTTTAATCAAAATTTTGAGTTTATTACCTTCGCTAACTTTATTTTGAACGCTGTTGTTAAACCTGACAACGATACCTCCTGTCTCATCTTGAAGAATAACATTTCTTTGGGTTATATTGCCTCCGTCTGGTGCAAGTGTTACAACACCTTCGATGTAATAATTATCTTCGATAGTACCTTCTGATCTGCTTTTTAATGCGTCAATACCTAATCTATTGATAGAGGTTCTCTGATCATTCATTAATATATCATTTTCTGTTCTCATGAAAAGCTGGTAATCAGAGTTAAAACGTGTAAGTACTCCTCTTATCCTTCCTCTTCCATCGGGTAGGGGATTATTTGCGAAATCAGAGTAACTGCTTGTCCTTACTATAATTTCATATCCTAGTTCATCTACAATAATCCGATTTGTTGCTCCTCCAAGATCTTTACTCGAACTATAATAGTTACCTCCAATTTCATTGTCTTTGAATTGTACATTGTTAAATTCAACAAGGGTGTGAAGGTAGGTATCTGAAATGTCTGATATTGATATTTTGTTTACCAGTGTTTCCTCATCAACAACTTCACAACTTCTCAGTAGATGATCTCCAATTATAATTTCAGGTATTCTACCAATTTGCGTATTATTATATAAATCTCCTATCTCTAAAGCCCCAAAATCAACTTGGGTATAGAGATTATTTAGTTTAATGTATACTTTCCTTCCTGGCTCATAAGAAGTATAATTATCGTACCTGTCAAGAGAGATATTGAATCCTTTTCCACTCTCATCAACAAGTGAAATATTTTTATATATATTACCTCCTTCGTCCGAGGACACAACGTAACCTATTAGTATGTCATCCTCAAGATATTTACTGGCAGATGATCCAGATGTCTTCATCATATCCTCTACCGTTTTGGTAGCTGTCAAATTAGGATCGTCACATGTTAACTCAGGTATTGAAAACTCATCGTCTTGAACGCACGAGACATGAGAAATAATTAGTAGCAGTAATATCCAGTAATTTTTCATTTTTTTCTAAAATCTAAAGTAAACATTAAAATAATAAGTTCTTCCATAACCGTACCAGTATCTTGGTCCAAAAATTCTTGAGCCACTATCTACATCCTGTTTTAACAATCTATAATTAGCATTCCTTGACTGTTCATATCCTCCACTTTTATATCTTGTGTTAAGTAGATTGTTAGCACTGAGAATCACACCAATATAATAATTATCAATTTTCCAGGATTTACCACCAAAAAGATTCAAAAGAAATATATTATCAAATCTTTCTTGCTTCAATAGAGTTCTGGCATCAGTTTCGTTTGCCTCTGGGAATGGGAATCCGTCAGGATCATCAGGGTTAATATAAAAATTATTTGTCCTTAGAATTGGGGAGATATCTATGTAGTTATGCGTCAAATAATTTCCATTTGCACTTATCCACCAATACTTAGGGTCTCTATGCTCAATACCAAACGAATAACCTCTATGTGGAGTACCAGGTACTTTATAGTTTTTTATGTATGAAGTTCCATAATTTGCAACTCCGTTAATATCATCAGATGTTAAATACAGATTTGGATTTTCTGTGTAAACGTACTCTCCGAAAGCAACTCCTGAAGATAGTTTTATTGTACTAGTTATATTTGATTCAGCCCCAAATTCTAAGCCATAATGCTCCCTGCTGGTTCCACTCATTATCTCAGAAACAAAATCTGAACTCTCTTCTAATCCAGATAGTCCCTGGGCAAAAAAGAAAGAAATCTCTGTCATATTCTCAAATTTTGTGAAGTATCCAGTCAAATTAAGTTTTATTGGTTTAACATTTACGCTGTATGATCCCTCTGCAGAAAAAATTTTTTCAGTGTTCAGATTATTTACAAAGTTGTGATTCTCTCTTGAGTTAGAAAATGAGTTCCTTATTGTTGGAGGTCTGTCAATATATGCACCATTAATATTAATAATATGTCTACCTGTAATTCTATATTCTACCCCTGCTTTTCCACTTAAAGAATAAAATTCTTTTTTTTCTCCTTTCCCAAAAGAGTTTTCTGGGTAAACACCGTTCCTAAATTGACCATCCCTCTGAAGGGTTCTGTAGCTGTATTTAGGACTAACAAATAAAGAAAATTTGTTAGATGTATATATAATATTAGAGAAGGCACTAAGATTGAGAGAATTCACGATAAAGTTATACTTAAACTTCTCATCTTTACCTATTACCCTGTCTGGATTATTTAAATCATTTTGGGCTTGATCTCCTGTCCTATAACTGTCAGTGTCAATGTAAAAGTCTCCACCTAACATATCCTGAGACATTGCAAAATTATTTGATATTAAGTTCTTTGCATTAATACCTACACTTAGGTCTAAATTATCATTTATATCATAATTAAATGCAGAATTTATTTGTACAAGTTGATCGTCAACTCTGTCCTCGTAAAGCATATAAATACTTCTTTTATTTTCATTTCTCTGCATATTCGATTGATATAAAAAATTCCAATCTAACTGATTGTAATTATTTTGGCTAGTGAATTTTGTAAACGCATAGTCTGATAATTCAGTTCTATCAGAATAATTTCTTAGGTAGTAAGAGGGTAATTTTCTATAGTAGGATGGGTCAGGATTTGGCCCTCCTGAATAATTTAATCTACTATTTCCCATGGATCCAAACTGGTACAACAAACTAGTCTTTAGGTTTGACCTATCACTTAATTCCCAATTATGTGAAAGGATAAAAATTGGCTCGTTAAGATTTTTTACTCTTGAGTTCCTTTTCTTTCCCTCTTGCCATCCCCAGTATGAATTATAATTTTCTGATGTTAGATCATATACTTCCTGCGTGTTAGGAGATGATTTCCCTCTTCTATTTTTTGCATAAATAGCGACAAGGTTTACGCTATGAAAATCATTTATAATTTTTTCTAGTGATAAGAAAAAAGAGTTGGCATCGTAAAAGGTGCCTTGAAAATGACCCTCTTCTGCCCACCTTCTGCTTGCTGAAACTGTGTAATGCCAATCTCCATTAGTTGAACCACTGTAAGTCGCTAAAACCCTATTTGTATAACTCGTGTTTGTAGATGAGTATGAAACTCTAAGACCTTTTTGATACTCAGAGGTTCTCAAAATAAAGTTTGTTGATCCGTTTATTGATCCAAAATTAGAAGTTCCTACCTCTAAACCTTTTGTGTATTCTCTATTCCTTAAGACATCATTAAGTCCTCCCCAATTACTCCACTGAGGTCTGCCATCGTATAATTTATTCAATTCAAGACCATTCATGAGGACTAAATTATTTCTTGAGTCATAACCCCTTTGTCTAAACCTTGCAATCCCAAATTGATATGCTGCAATACTCTGAAATACATCGTTATATGCACTTAGTTGACCTGAAGCAAAATCACTACTATTTGCGTCATCACTTAGATCAAAATCAGATAAAGATATAATACCGGATTCAAGATCAGAATCGATGGATATTGAGGAAAGTTCAACTACAAAATCTAAATCATTAATATTTATATCATCAATATCTAAGACTATTTCTTCATAACCTGTTTTTGAAAAAGTTATAGTAGTTATGCCCCCAATTTCAAGTGAAAAAATACCTTTGTCGTCTGATGTAATTTGCGATTTGTCTGTAGTAATCTGAACAAGGCCTATAGGTTCACCAGATAGTTGATCAACAACTTCTCCATTTAATTTTTGGCCATATGCTCTCTGAAATCCAAGTAGAATAAAAAAAAGAAACAGGTACCTCATTTACATATCGAAATTAACACTAAATAGTTAAATAAATATTATTTTGCATTAAATAGATTTTAAAATATGAAACTTTCTTATTTAGTACTTTTCTTTACCCTATTATTAAGCTACAATTCATATTCCAATGAAAAGAAATTTAAGGTTCATACAGTTGCTTTTTATAACCTTGAGAACTTATTTGATACAATAAATGATATTTCAAAAAGAGATGAGGCAAGTCCTATCATGGAAATGAAGTATAATAGATCTGAAGTTTATCAAAAAAAAATCAAAAATTTATCTAAAGTAATTTCTGGAATTGGTTTTGAGGAGACAAAATCATTGCCAACCATTGTTGGCCTCTGTGAAGTTGAAAATAAAAATGTTGTACAGGACTTAATTAGTTCAGATCTATTAAAAAATGCAGATTATGGTATATCACACTTTGAGTCACCTGACGAGAGAGGAATTGATGTAGCGCTTATATATAGAAAAAATATGTTCAAAATTTTAAATGAAAACTCTGCATACTTAGAACTTAAATATGCATCAGGAAAAATTAATTATACAAGAGATCAGCTTGTAGTTGAGGGAGTTTTAGAAAATGAAAATATCTATATAATTGTTAATCACTGGCCTTCAAGATCTGGAGGAGAACTTGGTTCTAGACCATATAGGAATAAAGCAGCTGAATTAAATATGTTTATTATTGATTCAATTCAGTCAATAAATAAAAATGCTAAAATTATAACAATGGGAGATTTTAATGATGATCCAACGAATGAAAGTATAAAAAAAATTTTGGGAGCAAAAGCTTCAAGAAATAGTTTGAAAAATAATGATTTATATAATCCCTGGGAAAATTTACACAAATCTGGGGTAGGAACTTTGGTTTATAGAGATAACTGGAACTTATTTGATCAGATAATATTTACTGGTTCCTTAGTGAATGAAAAGGAAAAAAGACTAAGGTATTATAAGTCAGAGGTTTACAGTCCTAAATATTTATTTAATAAAAGTGGAAGATGGAAAGGATATCCATTCAGAAGTTTTTGGAGTGGTGGCTTCACAGATGGATACAGTGATCATCTGCCGGTTTATGTACTTCTTGTCAGAGAACTATAATCTTTTTTTTAAGTATAATAAATGGTTCAATTACCGTTTTAATAATTAGTACTTTTATAACTTTATTTATGAACTTTAGGTCTTTATTCTTATTCATTCTGTTTTTTTTCATAAACCTTGAAATATTCTCAACACATATAAGGGCTGGAGAGATAGTTGCAAGAAGAATTTCTACTACAAGTCTTACCTATGAATTTACTATAATAGGTTACACAGATACTGGATCTGAAGTTGAATTCGGAGGGGGAGAGTTTTCCTTTGGTGATGGTAATAACATTCCTATTCTCGACGAAGCAGCAATTTCCTCACAAAAAATTCTATTAGACAATCAAGTTGCATTAAATTTATTTAATGTTGTCCATACCTTCCAAGCACCTGGAAGATACGTTGTAAGTTACTTTGAACAAAATAGGAATGATGAAATTGTTAATATGGATAATTCGGTTGACACCCCTTTTTTTATAGAAACTGAGATTTTGATAGATCCTTTTTTTGGATTAAATAATACGCCTGTTCTATTAATTCCACCTATTGATAACGGGGTTGTTGGCATTAGATACATTCATAATCCGGGTGCGTTTGATCCTGACGGTGATAGCCTTTCCTATGAACTTGTAATTCCAATGCAGAGTAATGAGTTTGAAGTTACAAATTACAGATTTCCAAACTTTGAAGAATTCTACCAGGAATATGACGAGGGAAATGAGGCAGGACTTGGAAGGCCAACATTTACTCTTGATTCAATAGTTGGAGATCTAGTATGGGATTCACCTGGTATGGGTGGAGAATATAATTTTGCTTTTAGAGTAGTTGAATGGAGAAAAGTTGAAGGTGAATGGTTTAAGTTAGGTCACGTCACAAGAGATATGCAGGTTATTATTGAAGAGTCAGAAAATGATAGACCAATAATTGAAATTCTTGATCCAATATGTGTTGAAGCTGGTATGCTTATCAGGGATACAGTATCTGCTGATGATCCAAATTTTGATGATATAAAATTAGAAGCATTTGGTGGACCTTTTGAATTCCAATCTTCACCTGCATCCTATAAAATCAATCCTGCACAATATCAAAATGCGCCAGCAGATTTATTTTTTGAATGGCAAACAGAATGCTTACATGTTAGGGATAGGCCATACGATATACAATTCAAGGTTACTGATAAGGCTAGATACGGGCCAAATCTTGTAGAATTTAGTAATTGGCAAATTAAAGTAGTTGCTCCAGCACCAACTGGCTTGACTGTGCTGCCTAAGGCAGGTCGAAATTCACAATTGACATGGGATCCGTATACTTGTAATAATTCTGAAAAAATTCAAATTTGGAGAAGGGTAGGAAGCTATGATTTTACACCTAGTGATTGTGAGGTTGGTATTCCTAGTGGTTCAGGTTATAGACTTGTTGGTGAAGTGAGTGGAGATGAAATATTATTTGACGACACAAATAATGGTATTGGTTTAGCACCAGGTTCTAAGTATTGTTACAGAATTCTAGCTGAGTTTCCTCTCCCAGAGGGCGGAACCAGTTATGTATCTGATGAGGTTTGCATTGTTATAGAGGCTAATGCTCCAGTACTTACCAATGTGAGTATTAATAGAACTAACGCTGTTGATGGTATTATCGAAGTAAAATGGTTTCCACCTTTAACATTAGACTCAATAACCTATCCTTTACCTTTTTTCTATAAAGTATCAACTTATAATGGTTATGGAGTGTCTGATAAGCTCTATGAGTCTGACTTCATAATGGACACAATGTTTATTGACAAGAATTTAAATACTTTGGATAATGTTCATAGCTATAAAATAGAGGTATTCGATTCACTTAAAAATTCAATCGATTTTTCATATTATGCTTCCTCTCCAAGATTAGAACTTGTTGCAAAAGAAAGTTCAATAGACCTTAGTTGGAATGCTGACGTACCGTGGTCTAATTCATCTTTATTATACCCATATCATTATATTTTTAGAACTAATGTTAGTGGAGAATTACCTAATGACTTTATTCTGATTGATTCTGTAAATGTTGTTGACAATGGTTTTAATTATTCCGATGATGGAAGTTTTGAAAATATTCCATTAGATGAAAGTAAAATTTATTGCTATTATATAACCACATCTGGTACATATGAAAACGGAAAACTACCTGAGGATCTTGAATACAAAGATCTTCTTTTAAATAATTCACAGAGAATATGTGCACAAACGAATGATTTAACACCTCCTTGTCCTCCTCAAAATTTATCAGTCACTGATGAGTTTGAATGTGAAAATTATTTTGATAATCTCTCGTGTGAAACTAGAGAATTTGAAAATAGAATTGAGTGGCAATTTGATGGTGATATTTGTGGAGAGGATACGAGATTTTTTAATATCTATTTTTCTACTGACAATAAAAACTATGAAAAAATTGGTTATTCTATTAATACCTTTTTCATTCATGAAAATTTATCAAGTTTGAAAGGTTATTATTTTGTTACTGCTCTAGATAGATCAGGTAACGAGAGTATACCAACTGACACACTAATAAGAAATAATTGTCCACAATATGTCTTGCCTAATGTATTTACGCCAAATAATGATGGAAAAAATGATTATTTCTCACCTTTTTTCTCAGACGGATCAATAACAACTTTCGATTATTCAAACTGTCCAAGGTTTGTGAGAGAAGTAAACATATCAATCGTGGACAGGACTGGTGTTGAAGTATTTAATTACGATTCTAGTGAAGATAATATTAATGGAATTTATATAAATTGGGATGGAAAAAACAAGTCTGGTGCTGATGTTGCAGAGGGCACGTATTATTATAACGCCAAGGTGATTTTTGACGTACTTGATGGATATGATAATGAAAAAGAAATTAAAGGTTGGGTTCAACTACTAAGATGACAAAAAACATTATTTTTTATGATGGCTATTGTGTTGTTTGTAGCCGTTTCATTAGGTTTTTAATAAAAACTGATAAGAAAAAAATCTATTCTTTTGCTAATATACCATCTAAAATTTCTGATAAAATTTTAAGAGATAAAATTGATGGAGATCAAATAGGTAAATTTATTGTATTGTATTCTGGGGATAAAATTTATAAAAAATCTGATGCAGTAATTAAAATTTTCACTGGATTTGGTGGACTCTTTCGAATTTTTAATGTGTTACAAATTTTTCCAAGAATATTAAGAGATTCATTTTATGATCTTTTTGCTAATTATAGATATAGATTATTTGGTAAATATGATAAGTGCGATGTGCCATCTAAAGAAATAGTTGATAGGTTTATATATGACTAGTTAATTAACTATTTTTGCTTCATAAATATAATGAAAGCACTAATTTTTCCTGGTCAGGGTTCCCAGTTTGAAGGTATGGGAAAAGATCTCTACGAATCATCAGATCAAGCAAAAAAAATTTTTAATAAC
>MDSW01200984.1_pt1 | contig 15309 bp, 24 predicted proteins | sample 811171 | NCBI WGS metagenome assembly MDSW01 (sample SAMN05326641, study PRJNA326480) | marine metagenome | isolation source: seawater | place: Atlantic Ocean: North West | collected 2012 | reverse complement strand
GTCACCCCCACCGTCACCTCCTCCGCCATCTCCCCCACCATCACCTCCACCATCTCCACCCCCATCGCCTCCCCCCTCGCCACCTCCATCGCCTCCGCCTTCTCCTCCACCGTCACCTCCTCCGCCCAGTCCACCTCTCCCCTCACCTCCACCTTCGCCACCACCACCCTCTCCACCTCCCCCCTCTCCTCCACCTTCTCCTCCTCCGTCGCCACCACCTTCTCCACCTCCGCCCTCACCGCCACCATCGCCTCCTCCCTCTCCACCCCCGTCTCCCCCTCCATCACCACCACCACCCTCGCCACCTCCGTCACCACCGCCATCTCCACCTCCACCCTCTCCACCACCACCTGGACCACCAGGAAGTAGAATCGTGCACGAATTGACAGCAGATACTAAATGGCAATGTCCCATCCCAGACCCAAGCGCACTCTCGGCCGCAATCACAACGCTACTACAATACGAGACTGGTTTACGAGTCATTGGCACAGGAAGAACACCATTCTTACCCCCTGCACTGCCTTCTCCTGCTCCACCGCCATCAGCACCTTGGACGGTAAATGTCAACTTTTACCGTACCGATCTTTACCCAGATAATGGAAATGGACATGATGATTCAGGAACTTACACAAATACCCCTCAATGTTGGTCGGATTCACTCTGGAGCACACTTTCGGGTTATGCGGATTGGGAGTGCGGAATTAATGCAGAATCGGATGGTCGTAAAATTGATGGGTTGTACAATACAGCCAAAGATAATCCGCATTATACAACTATTTTACGCAGTCCTCTTATCGCAAGCTGTGCGAGTGTCACTGTAATAAGTAATCGTGGAGGTAGCAGTTTTAAAGGTCAACCTAGTATTACTACTCCTTATGATGCAGACACGAACCCTATTCCAAAACAAACAAGTACAGGAGGTACTTCACCTCATGAATATGCCTTTCATGGAATATGTCTATTTGATACTTCAGTAGATGGAGGTAATGGTGGATACATCGAATGCCAAACACGACCGTCCGGTCAACAAAGTAATACTTATCTTCAAAAAACGCTCACTCTTACTTCATTCGCTTCTGGTGGACCCTTCTATGTCGACATAATAGACGCCAGAAATGGAACTTGGGGTTGGGTTGCATTCACAAGTGTAACCGGAAGCGGTTGCACACCTCCTTGAAAAACTAACAAATCATACTAAGATGCATCAGCAGGCGGAATATTTTCCTTGTTACGTCTCCAAGCCCTCCTACAACTACGAGTATAATTCAGATACTCAGTGTGAATTTCATTCCGTGTACTATCATCACCTTCAGCGTACAATTGCTCCATATATTGTATTCCTCTACTCACACTTTCGTCAAGCAACCCCATCATTGACATCTGAAGGCGCCAATCTTCAAAAAACGCCATACTTTTCGAAAAAAAATTTTTCCTCGTGAAGCAGAAAATTTTTTTCGAAAAAAAATGTCTTCTCTGGAAGAAAAGTCCATCGCATCGATTCGTGCGACTCTCTTAAGGGCAACGAGCGAACAATTTTGTTCCACATGGCGGAATGCCGTCACCACAGTAAAAGGTGGCAACGAACACGCCATTTTTGAAGACACGCTTTCACGAGATGTGTTGGCATACATTACGTGCCGATTCATGTTTCTGCAAAACCATAGCGTCTTCGGTGGATTCGTGCGCTCCCATTACAGCGGCAAACCATGGAACGACATCGACATCATGCTCACTCGTCGTCACGCTGAGGATTACATTCTGATCGGTAATTTGATCGACTTTGTGAACATGATTTTGGGCTTACCAAAGTGCCAGATGAGCTACACCATTCATTCCCCGGGACCGTACGGTAAATCAGTCGATTTCAAGGTCCAACTTGATGATCGTGACAACATTGTAATCAAGTTGGATCTTGTATCACGAGACGCAAACGCAAGTCGTAACGTTACTTCACGCTTGCCGATCACTGCTGGATCGTGTTTGGAGTTCACGAGTCAGGGTTGCGTGCGTATTCGAACTGACAACACATGCATCATGCGTCGTCTGAGTCATTGGGATATTACTGACATCATTGACTTGTTGAGAAATGGCCAAGACGTCAAATTGTGCTTGAAGAAAAGCTTTTCAAGTACCAAACTCACACAGCAATATCGAAACTATTATTGGTGTCGAATTGCGAAGATGATGTCTCTTCAGTGGAAGTTTGTGGCAATCGACGGCCCAGAACCAAACACCATGACTGAAGAAGAGTTGGAAAAAGCGATGCGTGAGATGACGATGAGGAAAGTCAATGAAGCATCTCACGTGGTAGAGTAGATTAGCATGTTTTTTTTGGAGGCACGAGCGAGTGAAGATGAGCGTGCAATAGAGCACTCCAAAAATTGTAACATTTCGTCTGAGATCGCCTGCCGTGTGATGAAAAAATGCTTCAAACAACCTTTCAAGCAAAAATTTTTCTTTCTAGATGCTCCAATAATGAGACCATCCAACTTGATATTCTGAATATTAGCGGTTCTTTCGAGCATTCCATTCACACGTAGTGTCATATTGTCATTTTCATCCATCACTAGTGTATAGACATTCAATTTGACTTCGTTTGTCATGCCATATAATATCGTTTTACCTAAATTTATGCATATTCGCAATTCATTTTTCACTGGAAATCCGTGACAAACTTCAAATACTCTATTTTTACCATCAAAATATGTATTATCACCTTGAGCCTTACCAACAAACATCACAGTAAACGGTGGCTTTAATATTCTCTGAAACGTTACATCTATATAGGATTTACCATCAAACACAAAGTAGTCTTGACATTGCTTTATTTTCCCATGAATAACACACTCATCTGTGCCTAAACGGAAGTGCATATTTGCAACTATTCTTTTCAGATTATACCACACAAATACAGAAGAATTTGGCTGTATATTCAAATGATTAGAATGTTCTTTGACTTCTTTTTGCATCCTTTCCTCAGTCATACGATGCAGAGTAAGATTTACAGCACGCAAATTTATACATGTCACATCATCCGCTATAGATATCAAAATCCACAAAATATCGTCGAGTAGGAACATTTTTAGTTTGCAAAGTTTTTCACATGTGCGTTATTTGATAGAAAAAAATGTACAGAACAAAAAAATGTGGAAAAGCGTGTTTCCAGAGTATGCGGTCAAGCAAGCATTTCACGAAGCCGATCTCCAGCGTGGAGATGAATATATTATTACGGCGATGCAATCCGACTTGTTAACTCGCTGCTTATTCAGTATGCTGAAATCTGCATTAATTCACTGTGTTTTCAAAAAACGCAAGTTCATTAATGAACGAGACATTGAAGTCGGAAAAGCCTTGTGCATTTTCCCGTCAAAACCTGCACCACCAAACGCCGGCAATTTGCTAGATCCAAACGAATTTTATCATATCGTGTTAGAACATATAGAATTGTGTGTAAACCACATTTCCAAGAATATGACAGGTTTCGTTTTGGAAAAGGAGTACAAGATTTCACAAGATACTATTATGAAACTTCAATCAGGAATTGAGGCATGCATTCGTGGATTCGTACAAAAGTTGGCAAATTCAACACAAGGAACTGTAAGCTTTAGACAATTCGAAACTGTCATGGGCACTGTATTAGGTGACTCGTCGTATGTAAACTTTGATCACGGATATGTAGCCGTATCTTAAAAAATTTTTTCGAACTTGCTCACTTGCTCATGGCTCATGATCCAAAGCTAGAAGAAGAATTAATGATGAAATTGACAGATGAAAATGCTTTCATTCAACGACTCGATAAGAGTGTGTACAATACAGATGTAAATGGACTTGAAGGACAAAAAGAGTGCTTACAGATTGCTTTCAGGTGTATAGATGCTCAAGCGGAACTCAAATCTGCTGTTCAGCTACATTTTTTTAATGTAATCCAACGTAGAATAGCTCCTTTTCACTAGTACAGTAGTCGTGCGTCATCTATAAAAATAATTTACTGCACAATAAATTTTTAGCCGATATCATTAAATGATATGGCTGTTTTGCTTAGGTTGGACTCTCCGTCATATTGACAATGTATGCGCTAAAACAACCATACGTATGTGGCACGAATTACATGTAGCTAAAAAAATACCGCATGATTTTCAAGATATGATTTATCCCTCACAAAATTCGCTCTTTATGGGAGTGGTGAAGAATAAAGAAATTCGTGCCATCGCGCAGTGCCGAAGAATTAAGAATTCAATGAATGTAAGCAAAATCGCACATGCACCAGAACAGCTTGACGCAGGAGTCATGTTGCTCAATCTGCTAAATGAACGCAACACCTTGCCAGAATGGCAAATTATTAAGAAACAACCAATATGGTACTATGAAGAACTGTACCTATTGCTCGACGATTGTAAGAATTGATTCAACATCAATGACAGTTTGTAACACGCCAGAATCAACGGCAAGTATGAGACTGCAAGTATAAAAATGAGTCGATTCCACCTTTTTTGGGTAAATTCATAGCGTCGCTGATTTCGATATTCTAAATTCAATAGCTCCATTTTTATTAACTTGTAAACATTCTCCATCTCTTCTCTCCAATGTTTTTCAAATTCTTCTGATTTTCCCAAAACAATCACTTCCTGCACTTGCATTTTTCTAGCGAAAAAAAAATATGAGACTTATCTATCTCTAATTTAATTACGCCTTTCTGCAATATCCTTTACGGGCAGGACTCTTGCGACTCTTGCGCTTGCCTTTCACCCATGAGCATTTCTTGCTCTTCACACAAGTCTTCTTAAGCTTCTTCTTTCCGCTTGCAAGGATATTGCAACGGCTTGGCGACTTGCGCGACTTCTTGGGCGACTTCTTGGGCGACTTCTTGGGCGACTTCTTAGGCGACTTCTTGGGCGACTTCTTCGGGCTACCCTTCTTGAACATAGTCTTCAACTTATTATATGTGGTCTCATCGATCCACTTGTAAATGTCGTTACCGTTTGAATTTTGCTTCACGGCAACAACTGCGTAATAGCTTCCAGGTCCTCTTCCTTTGGTAGAACCTTTCTTGAGTTTCACATCGTCCTTGTGCACTTTAATTTTTTTGTCAGCAGTGACATCATAAAAGTAGAAGTTTGGCCATTTGTCGGATTTCAACGGCATTTTATTTTATGAACGAAACTTTTTCATGTCAAACGACTATTTACATTTTATAACACAAAAGAAATGTGTAAGTCAAGTTTTCAAAAATCCATGAATCATGTACAAAAATTAAATACAATCAAAACGAAAAACAATACATCAGATACATGGTTGAGTGACAAGGTCAAATATATTGAAAGAAATTTTTTCAAATGGTTGGTTGAAAAAACTTCTTTGCGTGAAGATGATTTGAGTGATGACGATATAGATATCAAACCCTATATTGAATATGTACTCGAAAACGAGCGCGCCGCATCAAAATAATAAATGCAATGTGCGTCAAATTAAAAAAAAAATTATACGCAAGCATCAAACATGGATCATGTAGATAACAATGTAGAGATGATAATAAAGCAATTAGCTGCAGAAGTGGAATCGTTGAACAAAAAACATAATACATTAGAATGTTTGTGGTTACAAATCAAAGAATCAGATGAGTTTACAGATTCAGAAAAAGAAGACACTGAAAACTTGCTTGCAAAATTCAATGAGGGAAGAACTTTGAAACTGGATGAATTCAGAAAGAAACTAGATATTTATCAAAACAAAGTCATGAAACTTCAGGAAAGATTGGAATCACGAGAAAAAGTCATCTCCCAGATGAGTACGGAAAATTGTAAAGAATTTGCTGATGTGTTTACATCAGGTCAAGCAGCGCTCAAAGTTGAAATACAAAAATCTCGAGAAGAGATAGAAATCTCATGAGTTACATACATGTCTACCAAGAATGGGATATTTTGAGAGAACAAATGAAAGAACCCGAACAAAAGACAGAACGTATATTGAACACAGCTTCAACACGCCCCTCTTTTGGATTCCTTTTACAAGAAGCTCGCATCAAAAAAAGAATGACAACGGTAGATGTTGCAAATGCAATAGGAGTGACCGCAAAAACCATTTCTATGTTTGAGAATGGAAGTGAAATACCGAATGCAAGTATGACAGATGTTTTGAAACAACTGCTCAATATGTAATTCACACCTTTTTTTTCAAATTTCAGGTTTTATACACCAAAAACAGGAAAAACATGGATGCATGTACCATGGCAAAGGTTGTTGAGGATTTTCAACGCGCTTCAATGCTTCTACAATCCATTCTGTTGCTCGACGAAAAGCCTGTTCTCGAACCATGTCATCGAAAAAAGGCAGAGTTGCATTCATTTTGACCCTATAATTTATACGGGACTGGTTTACGCCAATTGGTGTTACGACCCAACTACCATAGTTTTCTTGAAAGAAAATGTCCTTGAAATTCGGATCCAAACGCCATAAAATCTCGTTATCTTTTATTGTATGTTCAATGTAAGAAGTTATATGTAGAAATAACACACGAAAAATAAAACGTACTTTGTGAATGTTTTTATTTCGTTCGTACACTGTAGATTCTACAATGTCAGGAACATAATAATCATAACGACAGAAATCAGTCAATATATTCATGATCACATCACACGAATATGGAACAATCAGCGCGGTCTTCAACTCACGGTCATCATGTTCTTCCTCTATTTTTTTAGTACGCTTCTTGCGGCTTTGTGAAATAAAATACATTACACAAATCATGACGAGAATAGCATTGAAATAATAAAACATATCTCTCTATGTAAGTTCAACATATTTCTTTCGTATTTCAACCGCAATCTTGTCAATAGAATGGTAAGGATAAAACAGTGTATATCATTTTTGTGATCGAAAAAAATTGTTTCGAAAAAAGTATAAAATCGTGATGTGACAATTATTTCATTGTCAAAAAATAAATGTTCCATGATGTAATTGTGCTAGATGACGATATCCAATTTGAAAAAAAAGAAACATACGAAATAGATGAAATTTTTCATACTAAAACACGACGCAAGATGCATCGCAACAATAAAAAATGCAAATTAATTTGCAACCTTTACGAAGAAATCAATACTTTACGTAGAGAAAATGAACTAATGTCAACACTTTGTGGGTATAAAGAATTCGCATACATAATAGATGCAGCTGTAATCATTCAATCTGCTGCACGGGGATGGATTTTAAGACACGATAAACATGTATTTGACCGTTCAATTAACTTGTTCCTTCGCAATTGCCGAATGTATCTAGCTCGCAAACATTTCAAAGATATGAAAAAAGCAGCGATATTCCTTCAATCGCATGTGCGAGGATTTTTGATACGAAAACTTGCAGTTGGCAAAGCTGTTGGTCTAGTGTCAAAATACAAGAATGAAATCACACAATTAGAAGCAGTAATTCTTCGCTTGACATCCATGATATGGTGTCCGGCACAATATTTGGAAAAAGCACAGATCCATGTTACATGAGTTTTTGCTTGTTTTTTTGCTTATTTATGAAAAATGACCAATAACTTGTCTCAATATTCAAATTAACGCGCACCAATGGTTCACTCTTCGCAACATTCTTTGTCACAAAAAAGGTTACAGATATGTATGGTTCACCATATGGATATTCCACATTGTTGAGTATGCGATCCAATTTTTCAAATTTGTGCTCTGACATGAAAAATTAATTTTTTTTTCTCACGCTTTGTTTGCATGTATGTACACAAAATCGGAATTGACAACACCTGCATTGAATAATTGACATTCCTCAATCTTGTTCATATTTTTTTCTAAATTACATGAAGATCGATTATGTGGACTGAAATCACAAAATGATCCGGAATTGAAGAGAGTCACAGGAATCATTTTTCCCCAACTATACCACCAACGCTGAATATAATCCTGAATTTTTTCGTCTTTGTATCGTTTCACTTTCCAAAATACTGGGCTTATTCCTTCGCGTTGCGCATCCGAATCAGCACAAGCCCATCGAGAAATGTGCAAGTCGCATGTAGAGGCTCCAATTTGATGTCCACAATGTTCACTTCCTATCAGTACAGACGCCAGTTTGTACTTTATATTATTGTGAACAATTCGAAGTTTGGGTTTCCATCGTGTTCGAAAACATCGAACAACTAAAAGAGAGGGTTGATTCTGTTGTGGTTTTAGGATTCGTATCTTGTTGCCCTCTTTATCTGTGACATCGTTTTCAAACTCTGAAAGATTTGGTGCAAAATAACGAACCAACGGAATGTTCAGTTTGCCACAAAGAGTTATGAATTCTGTAAATCCATTTTGTCCATCTTTTTCAGGAGATTGTTTTGGATCATCACCCAAAGCATATTTATAAAATAAAAGATGACGTAATTCTTCCGCTTTTTCCGGACTCGAAAGACAATCCTCTATGAGATTTATGAGATGTTTATCCTTACAGTAATACCTTATCAATTGTCTCATTTGTCTACAGAAAAAACAGCAGAAACACATTGCCGAATACCAACAGAGACCAGAATTCCGAGCTCTTTGAGGAATTCCTGGTTTATATATTCGTTGAATAGAATTTACAATTCTAGTATCTTTTAATTTCACTTCATACGGTTCGTTTGCGCTTAGAACACCGTATTTTCCACTGTTGTAGTTTACACAGTCCTTGTTGTCCATGTATCCATACTTGGTTGCGAAATGTTTCAAGGCTTTATCGTTTTTTAAACATACGAAACGCGTGGGCAAATCATGAGAAAAAATTCCCCACCAATATCCGTTCTCATTTTTAAATAAATACTTGCATATCAAATCATTTTTACATGTGTCAAATTTTATTTCCACAACTTTGCCATGTTCGGGATTCGAATGCAAAGGTACATATTTCATTTCCTTCTTTTTTGGAAAAAAAAGCTCTTCTCTCCAAAAATCTAATTGATCATAATATCATGCTTCTGCTTTTTCCCAGATTTTATTTGAACGACCACCAAACTGTCATTCATATCGGCATTGATCTTAATATTTATTGGCGTACAATGATCTTCCTCGATGATTCTTAATTTTTTGTTTACGAACACATTATTGCCCCATATTTTTATGTTTAGGCGATGCGGATTGCAACATTCGGCGACAATTCCAGATCGCATGAGCAACTGTACAGGCATCCCCATCACTGTTTGCGTGCAATATCTCTGTACCATTGTTTTGATATAGTCCGGAAACCACGAAATATATTCACCATCGATTTCAAGATTAGAACGAGGTTTGTCGATTCGAAATTGATGCAATGTTTTTTTGTCCGTTTCCTGTCCTTGTAATAATTGTGCATCATACACATTCTTATGCACATAAAATATATGCTCACTACTCGGTGTCATGTGATAATTTGGAAATGTGTGATCTTCAATTACGTCAAATATATGAAACTCTTCCATTATTATAAAACTGCAAAAAAAATATAATGCGGATTCATTTTTACAGTTCCCAAATAAGACGCAAAAAAAAATGTCTTAGTACTAGTAAATGTGGAAAGCAGAAACATATATTCAAGAACTTGAATATCCTTTTCGTGGCGCAAACAATCGATGTGCGTGCTGTAATTGTGGACCAACACGAGGAAAAGCGGGTTGTGGTTTACGTTTTAAAAATGGTCTTTGGCTATGTGACAATCACAAAAATATGAACCCTGAAGATAAGTATTGCAAATGCATAAAAGAAAACAAGAATGACACTTCAAAATGTACGCTAACACCGTCACGCCCACCACCGTCACGCCCACTACCGCCACGCCCACTACCGCCACGCCCACTACCGCCACGCCCACTACCGCCACGCCGAAAATAGTTGGTAATCGAAGCTTTGGAAAAAAAATTTCATTGTCGTAGAATCATTTTTTTTACATGACTTCAATATCGTACCTTGGCGATTCGGCTCTGCTATCGTCGTCCGAAAGAGGATCCAAATCGGGAAGATCATCAGGATCGCCACATTGTCCATGACCAGCCGGATCAGGATTACCTGGACCCATGTATAGTTGGTCGGCTTCAAGTTGCTCGACCATATGCGCACTCAACTTGATAGGGGTGCCAATTCTGTAGGCTTCGACTTTGAGGTTATCGTCGAGGTCCTCGAGGCGCTTATTGATTAGTTTCTCACCATACTTGCAGTACCACATCTTGAGGGGTTGCGCGTACTTCTTCTTCATCGAAGAAAGAAGCTCCTCCGAATATCTGAGATACAAATACTGGCTTCCGTTCGGCTTCTGCTGCCACACAAAGTAGCATCTCTTCATACCGTGTTCAGTCACCGGGTACGAAAAGTGAAGGTCGAGCTTGTCGCTATGGAACGACACAAACTGATCGTACACACTTGGTTCCTTCATCGCACACTTTGGATTCTTCTTTGGATCCCATGCACAATCGTCACCCATCTTGTCACAACCAACCTTTGTAGTCTTCTTTGAACACTTCTTGTAGGCATCCGTCTTCTTCGGCATCTTGACCTTGGAGCTTCGTGCAACTGGCGTCTTCTTCATCTTCTTCGCGCTCTTGCTCTTAGTCGGCTTCTTAGTGGGCTTCTTCTTTGGCTGGCACTTTGGGGTCCGGTTCGATCTGTACGAGCACTTTTTGCTTGCCTTCTTGCATCCGGTCTTGCGACGCTTGCTACAGTACTTGAAAGACTGAGTTCTGGACTTGGGCATTTTTTTTCATTCTGGACAACATTTATTTTTTGGTCGAATAAAAAAAATTGAAAATGTTTGTTTCTCTCGAAGCATTATCGGGAAACTATATTGATGTTTACCCAGAATATGCACAAAATCTAATAAATTCTTTACAAGTTGGAGATACAATTTTCTTAGGTGCTAACTGCTTCAACTCAAGTGTCACTAGATTAGACGAAATTCGGTATGTTCAAACCACACCTTCCATTGCATCCATTGGCAAACGTTCTGGAAAACGATCGGTTATTAAATTATCGACAAATTGCACAAGCCTTGCCGTTTATCAGCAGAATAATACACATTGGACTTTTTTCGGGAGCAATCAACCTAGTAAAGTGTTGCTTATCTCAGAAAGTCTCAGACACCCGTCGTCAAATGTTGTATGGCAATGGTCTTGTAAAGTGAGTGCCTTACACAGAATACAAGAAATGGATTGGATATCGTACAGTCAAGATGTTTGCGACAATATTGAGACAGCATTCAATAATAACAACTCTGATGTTTCTGTCAATATAGGAATGAAGCAATACGAAATCAAGTTTCTTTTGGATGATGATAGAAATCACAGTACTTTTGGTAAACAATGTGACTACAACAAAGAACGATGGATCAGAAGAGCGATGCGAGATTTCACACATTTCAACACTCCTGCAAACGAAGAATCTTGTGCATTATGTTTGGAATTCTTTAGCGATACACGCCATATGCCTTGGGTAAAAACGAGCTGCAATCATGTTTTTCATGCAGTATGTCTTGATCGTATTCGTGACAGATGTCCATTGTGTCGCACACCATTCTAAGATGATGCTAAAATTCGGCAGGTTGATTTGGTGACGGCGGGGGGGGCAACATGGAACTATCAGGTGGAAGAGGCGAAAAGTCGCCTGGATTAGACTCGTGTGGCGGAGGCGGTGGCTGCGGTGAAGGTGATACCGGAGGTGGTGGCTGCGGAGGATTACTTGGAGAAGGGACAAATTTTGTGAAAACACTTATATCTGAACATTCGTACGCACCATTTATCGTATTAAAAACAGCATTACATGAATCATGCATACTGATCAATGGAGGACCAGTCAATGGATAAGGTACATCTATACTAATAGCATTATTAACTATTAGCCTGCTTACATTTTCCAAAGGACATGTAGATAAATTGTACATTAAACATATCATTTTTGTTTCGAGAACCTGTGGAATTAGGAACAATGGCGCATAAAACATTGCAAAACTCGTACAATTTATATCATTTATGCATTCATTACGACAATTGTCAATAAATATATCTCGAGGTATATCAGGATTTCCCGCATTTTCTATCGAATGTTTAGTTTCCTCAAATGTCTCGTTATAAATTCTGTAGGTTGGATTCGCACAGACATATTTTTCACGACTTGTACGTGTCGTAAAAGTCACAGGTGGAGGACTAGGTAACGGAGAAGGAGGTGGCAAAGATGGAGATAAATAATTTGATTGCGACATAAAATTTGCAGCGTCTTGCATACACAGTGCTATGTTAGAACAATTTCCCATTCTTTCCCTGAAAACACAATCGATCGCTGTTTGTTCTCCGTTAAGATCAGCATCATGGAATGTGCATGCATATAAATTTAGCCACAGTAGAGTATGGTAAACCATTCAATTTAACTACTGTCCTCAAAACAATTTTGCCTCTTCCACCATAGCGCGTTAAATCTTTTCAAAAAAAATAAAAGTAGAATTAAAAATGAAGATTGCTCTCTTACTTTCATTCTTATCATGTGTATACGCGACAGGATATTGTAACGACAATGACATATCGTGTGCCAACTGGGCTTTAGATGGCGAATGCAATGGTGATAACGCTGTATGGGTTCAAAAAACATGTCCGCATTCATGTGCAGTATGTTCGCACTATTGTCGTGATTTAAACGAAACATGTCCACAGTGGGCACAAGACAATCAGTGTTCTGAAAACAGTGGATACATGTACAAGAATTGTCCAACAAGTTGTGGACTGTGCGCTCCAAAATGTTACGACAAGGACAGTCTATGCAAAGAATGGAGCCGTAGTGGACATTGCGCAAAGAATCCAGAGTTTATGCTCTATAGTTGCCCTCTTTCTTGTGGAGTTTGTCATGACATATGTTTGGATACCCACGAGTCGTGTCCCAATTGGGCAGCAAATGGACAGTGCAGCGAGAATCCAGGATTTATGTTTAAAACGTGTCCAAATAGCTGCGATGTATGTAGTCGTATGGCATGTATGGATAAGAACACCACACAGTGTCGACGATGGGGTGAAGCTGAATGTCTCAATAATCCAATGGCAGTTATGAAAGATTGTCCACAAATGTGTGGTGTCTGCACGACATCGTGCACAGATAAAGAAAGCGCCTGTGCAGATTGGGCTTCGAATGGCGAATGCTCTGGAAATAACTCTCATGTTATGTTGCACAATTGCCCGCAATCGTGTGGAATCTGTCATAATCTCGACAAGGACGAACTCTAATTTAAAAAAATAGTGGTAAACTGAATTACTGAAATTGCATGATTTTTTTTGTTTTTTAATTCAAGATCATCATAAAATATGTCATTTCTGTAAAATCGGATAATCTGTAATCCATGGTACATGAATATGTGTGAGATGGATTCTTTTTGAACCGAAGCCATCGTTCATATCGCATGATATTGTGAATCTTGTGCTTACGCCATCTTTCTTGAATATGCATGGCATTTTTGTGATGTAAAATAAGTTCAATCACGTCATCACACAACTCGGGAATCATATTGAGTAATCATTTCAAATTATTCCTGGTATATTCAAAATGCAAGCGTCATTTCGCAAACAAGCAGACTTGTTGTCAAATATGAGAATGTTTCAATTCATACACAATATCGATCTTTTCATTCTAATGCTGTTTATATTAAGACCAGTGGAAACCTCCACAAAAATAATGCTTCCAGTGCAACAAATTGTATACCTAGCTTAAATAACTGGTCTGAAAAAAAATATGATAATGTAAAAAAAATGAATGCAGTTGAACGTTTTTACTATTTTTGGTGGTATTGTATACCTATCAGAGTTTTTATTGGCATAGTCGCACTCGTTTTATCATTCAGTGAAAACGCTCCTATTTTTTATGTGCTTGGAACATACTCATTGATCACTGGCATTTGGTTTGGTGTAAATATCGTGCGAACATATCTTGGGTTGAAAGAGAAAGGAGGTCTTGGTGGACGAGTTTGGTGGATCAACGCAAGATATATTCACTGCTTCAACTGGTTGCTCACCGCTGTACTTTGCTTTAGTCGGTTTCCAGGTGCAGGAACACCTTTGTTGTTTGATGCTGTGTTTGGTGTCATGTTTGGAGCCATCCATTTCGCCTGTCAAATTGACATTTGATATTTATTTTCACTCACAAAAACAAATGTCTCGACCATGCAAGCCATCGGGTAAGACAAGATCGGCAAAGATGGTTAGAGGTTGTGATGGAAAAATGAAGTGTGTCCGGTATGGATACAAACCGATGCCGATCAAGAGTCATCTTCCAAGTCGCAAAAAATCGTTCTGCTCAAGATTCAAATGCTCGAAATCGTCTGATCCAAGTACAGCGAGATATCAATCATGCAAAGCATGGAAGTGTAAAACTGCGGCATCTTGTAGTCGAGCTTCGTCAACAAGAAAGCCAACAAGAACATCAAGAAAGCCAACCAAACGCACAACAAGAAGGCCAACCAAACGCACAACAAGAAAGCCAACAACAACAACAAGAAAACCAACCAGACGAACAACAAGAAAAACAAGAAAGCCAGTAAAATACAGAGGCGCAAAAAAATAAGTGTAGCATGATTTTGAAGCATTTCTAGCATCTTTTGAGGAGTGGATTTCGAAATAGACTTTCGAATTTCCCCATTTTTTTGTCGCTATACCTGAGTTTTAGTTTGGGGCTATCGACGCAAGATTCATTGGCAAAGTGGATAGAACATATGTAGCATCTGTGACATCAGATCCACAAATCATGAGAGAAGGTTTCGTGCTCATGTTGAATGAGTCCATTACGGCCATCGCATTGTTAAATTGCGTCGCAATTCGCTCTGGTGTCAGATCACCTCCTGCCGGGTTTCTTCGTTCAGGATTCATAAAATCATTCAAAGCGGCCTGATTGAAATCATTTTTTTGAGTCATGCCATCCAATACACCTCTACTCTGTTCCAAAAATTCCGTAGCGTTCTCCCAATCAAGCACATAACATTTTTCATTTGCTTTTACAGCATCTTCATACTTAAATAAAGGAAAATTTGATAGTGATGGCATGGCCATACTAGTGGTTGGCATAATCCTCGAAAATGCAGTATTAAGAGCTTCCGAATGGGCACATACTGCACCGAAACGCGATGATCGTAGACAAACATATTCATTCTTGCTGGATTCGAAATCGGTGAATTGATAATTGCCTTGAGAATTTTTGTAATTTTCAACCTGAACTATATCGATAGGCATGTTTTTTTGACATTTCACGTGAAAAAAAAAATGCACACACAAGAAAGCCATGCTTATGTATACCACAGAAGAAGAGGAGGAATCAACAATTCAAGCACTCACACAAGCACTCACACAAGC
>MDSW01042591.1_pt1 | contig 15310 bp, 16 predicted proteins | sample 811171 | NCBI WGS metagenome assembly MDSW01 (sample SAMN05326641, study PRJNA326480) | marine metagenome | isolation source: seawater | place: Atlantic Ocean: North West | collected 2012 | reverse complement strand
TACTTATCGAAAAACCGACCATGCCGGCACCACATATTATAATATTCATTATTAATTAATGCCTTTAATGCCTAAAGATTTAAGTTTTCTATGAAGAGCCGATCTCTCCATACCAATAAATTCGGCTGTTTTTGATACGTTACCCTTATTTTTTTTAAGTTGATTAAGAAGATAACTTTTTTCAAAATTTTCCCTAGCTTGTTTTAAGGGAAAAGATAAAGATACACTTGCATCCTGCATATTGTCCGATGAATTTTTACTTAATATTTCGTTCAAAAAGCGCCCAATATTAGCTTTATTTTCATTTTGTGAAAGAATTGATATTCTTTCGACCAAGTTTCTTAGTTCTCTCACATTTCCCGGCCAGTCGTAGGAATAGAGCAAGTCGTCATTTGTATCAATTTCTATTTCTGGAATTCCATTAATTTCTGCAATTTTTTTTTGAAAATATTTTATAAGGATTGGTATATCTTCAGTACGAGAACTTAGTTGTGGAATTTCTATGGGTACGACATTTAATCTATGGTAAAGATCTTCTCTGAAATTTCCAACTGCAACTTCGCTTTTTAAATCTTTTGAGGTTGATGAAATAATTCTTATGTTTACATTAATATCTTTATTTCCATTAATTCTTTTAAATTTTTGATCGATAAGAACTCTTAAAATTTTAGCTTGTGTATCTAAAGGAATTTCAGAAACCTCATCTATCAACAGAGTTCCATTTTTAGCTTTTTCTAAAAAACCATAGCTGATGGTTCCGTCACTATTTTCTGTCCCAAAAAGTTCTTGTTCATAATTATTTGGTTGCAATAAAGCTCCATTTAAAACAACAAATGGATCTTTAGAACGTGGGGAATTTTTATGTATTCTTCTTGCAACAAGTTCTTTGCCCGATCCTGTGGGACCTGAAATTAGTATTCTGCTATCGGTTGAGGATAGTTTGTTAATCATCTTTTTTATTTTTGCTATTTGATTGCTATCACCTACTAAATCAAATGAGTGGAAGAGCTTATTTTCTAATTGTTTGTTCTCTTTTTTTAAATTTATATTTTCTAATGCTCTGTTAACAAAGTTTAGAAGTTGTTCGGCAGCAAAGGGTTTAGTAATAAATTCATACGCGCCCAGTTTTAGAGCCTCTACGGCCATCTCAACGTTAGCATGGCCTGATATAACAATTACTGGGACTGTATCAGTAATATTTTTAATTTTTTTTAATAGATCTATTCCGTCCTTATCTCCTTTGTCCAACTTTACATCAATTATTGCTAAATCAGGTAATTTCTTATCAATTTCGTTTACTGCTTGATCAAAATTAGCTGCTTCTCGAATATCGTAATTTTTGTCTTTAAGAATATTTGAAACCAAATTACGAATATCAAAATTATCATCTATAATAAGTACTTCTTGTTTCATTAAATAGTTGGAAGATAAATCTTTATCTCAGCTCCTTTGGAATTTTTAATGAATTCAATGTCACCGTTATGTTCATTTATTATTTTTGATACGATAGGTAAACCAAGACCTGTACCATCTTTTTTTGTTGTATAGTAAGGTTTCAACATACTTTTTGTATCGCCAAAACCAAGACCGTTATCTAGCATTTTGATCATTATATATTCATTATTCTTGTCTATTTCTACATTAATTTTACCAAGTAAACTGCTATCTTTTTGTTTCTTTTCATCAATTGCCTCAATAGAATTTTTTATTAAATTAATGAATGCTCGATAGAGTTGATCGCTATCCCCTTTGATAAAGAATTTTTTGTTTGAGTTCGTATTTAGTTCAATATTGAGATCTTTGTGAGATATTTTATAAAAATCAAGAGATCTTTTTATAACGTTCAATAAATCTATCTTTTTTAATATTGGTGATGGCATTCTTGCAAAACCAGAAAATTCATCAACAAGTTTTTTAATGTCTACTATTTGCCTACTAATTGTTTCAAGATATTTAGTAAACTCATTTTTATCGTCTTTTAATTTTTCAGAATATTTTTCTCTAAGTCTATCAATAGATAATTGTATAGGGGTTAATGGGTTTTTTATTTCGTGTGCCAATTTTCTTGCAACAGACTCCCAAGCTGAAAATCTTTCGGCAACCAAAAGTTTGTCTTGCTGAAGCTTTAATCTGTCGATCATGTTGTTAAAATTTTTATTAAGCGTTTTAATTTCTTCATCTGATTCAATTTCTGGAACTTTGCTATTGAGATGCCCTGAGCTTATATTTTTTGATGCAGTTATTAAGTTAATTATTGGTTTTGTCAATCTACTTGCGAATGTTATTGCTAGTACAATTGTTAAAAATAAAAGCATCGATACAACAATTATATAAATAATTGCAAAAGTAATTTTTATTCCTGTTCTATTATTTTCTACTGTGTAATAAAAGTTCACCGCTTGCTCTGTTGCATCTAGATAGTTTAATAATTGAGGTTGTACATTTTTTGCAATATATAAATATGTATCAATATAGTTATTTAATTTGACCATATAGGCCGCTTTTTTTTCTTCTGTTCGTTCTATAGACACGGGTTTTCCTTCTAACGCTTTATCAAAGTATTTTTCTGTAGGAACATTAAATTCAATATCCGGATTGTTAGTTTCCTTTAGAAGAATGCTGCCAGCACTGTCTATTAGATAGATTTCGTCAATTTTTCTTAAAAGTCTTTGGGTTCTAACAAATTTTTTAAATTGATTAGGATTGGTAAAATAAACATTATAATATCTGTTTAAGTCTATGCTAATTAGAAAAATATCTGCCTCAATAGATCTTTTGGACTCTTCAATGTATTTTTTTGCAACCTCGTAAGAATTATTTACAGCAGATGTAATTTTACTATCAAAATATTTTTGTAATGCTACATTAAATAAAATTAATGAAAAAATTGCTACAATTAAAGATGGTATAAATGCAAACAAGGAAAATTGTAATATATAATTTAAACTAGTTCTAGATCCAGTTTTTTTTAAAGAATACTGAGAAAATAACTTTGTTGTCTCTTTCACTAATAGAATTAAAAATATTATCAGTAAAATTACGTCTAATATTAACAAATACTGAAGATTATTTTCATTTAAAAAAATAAAGTTCTGATTTATAAAAGTTATAAAAGTAAATACGCCAAGCAAAACACATAAAAAAGATATGCTAAAAAACCACTTGAAGTTTTTGATAGTTTTGAACATTTTAAATTATTTTATTAACTTACATAAATATGAGGTAAATTAACATAATGAGTTTTTGCTTAGTTTTATTGGCAGCAGGAGAGAGTAAAAGGTTTGGGTCAAAAATTCCTAAGCCTTTTGTGAAAATTGGTCATAAAACGCTATTAGAGTATTCTTTATCAAAATTCGAAAAATTTAAAAAAATTAAAAAAATAATTGTTGTTATAAATAAAAAACACACAAAATACCTAAAAGATATTAAGGTAAATAAATTCATAAAAATTGTTGGTGGAAAAAATAGGCAGGAGTCTACGATTAAAGCATTAAAATATATTAAAAAAAGAAAAATTAAATGTTCAAACGTGCTTATTCACGATTCTGCTAGACCCAACGTATCACAAAAATTAATATCTAAAATTTTAAAAATACCGAAGAAAAATTCTGTTGTTCCGATAATTCCAGTCCATGATGCTATGAAAGAAATAATAAATAAAAAAAATGTAATAAGTCTGCCAAGAGAACATTTTTTTTTAACACAAACACCACAGTCTTTTAATTTTAATGAAATTTTGTATCATCATTTGAATAATAAAGATTTATATATGGACGATGATGTATCTTTGATGAAATCCATAAATAAAATTAAATTTATAAATGGTGAAAAAAGTAATTTTAAGATTACAAGTATGGAAGACTTTTTAATGTTTAAAAATTTGAATAACTTTAAAACCTCAGTTGGAATTGGATTTGATGTTCACAGACTGGTTCCCAAAAGAAAGCTTTATCTTGGTGGGATTACTATTAAGTCTAAACTTGGAACCTTAGGTCACTCAGATGGAGATCCAGTTTTACATGCTATCACAGATGCGATACTTGGCGCATGTAAAATGGGAGACATTGGCCAAATGTTTTCTGACAAAAATAAAAGATTTGAAAATATAAGATCAACCATTTTATTAAAAAAAGTTATCGAACTAATTAAATCAAAAGGATATATTATTAATAATTTAGATATTAATATAATTACTGAAACACCAAAAATTAAAAATTTTAAAAATAAAATTATTAAAAATATTTCAAAAATTTGTTGTATTTCAATAAACCAAATAAATATTAAAGGTAAAACTACAGAAAAATTAGGTGTAATAGGAAAAGAGAAAGCTATAGCCACTGAAGTTATTGTGTCAGTGATTAAAAATGATGAATAAAATTAATTATTATTTTGTAACACTTTTTGTTTTTGGAAATATGATACAAAAATATCGTGGTACCTGGGCGTCTTTGTTTACCACTTTGTTGTTATTTTGTGTTGTTTATATTTTAGAAATTCCAATTTTAATTTTATCAATTTTATTTTTGATAATTTTATTTTACTCTTTTTTTGCAATTAAACATTGTTTAAGTTTTTTTACAAATGAAGATCCTCAAGAGATTGTGATTGACGAATTTGTTGGTCAATCAATACCTATAATTTTATATGAACTTGTTCATATTGATAGAAAAAATTCAAATGTAGAGGCGTTACAAATTTATCTTTGGTTTTTTTTATTATTTAGATTGTTTGATGGATTAAAGCCCTTTCCAATTGATTACATCGATAAAAAATATAAAAACTCTTTTGGTATTTTATTTGACGATATTTTAGCTGGAATGTATGTCGTTTTATGTCTGGTATTATATGTGGTTGGAAAAACTTTCTTTTTTTAAATGAAAAATATTAATAAAAAAATCATTAACTTGCTTTATAAAAAAAGATTAAAAATATCTATTGCAGAGTCTTGTACTGGTGGAATGCTTTCTAGTTCTTTCACTTCTATAAGCGGATCTTCAAAGGTATTTGAATTGGGTTTAGTTACATATTCTAATAGGTCGAAAAATGTTCTGCTAAAAATTCCCAATAAAACTATTAAAAAATATGGCGCTGTAAGTTTTCAATGCTGTTATTTTATGGTTAAAAATTTAAGTAAAATTACTAAAAGCAAAATTACAGTTTCTGTTACGGGAATAGCTGGGCCAAGCGGTGGCACCAGGAAAAAGCCAGTTGGTTTAGTATTTATAGGTATTAAAAAAGGTAATAAAATCAGAGTTAATAGATATTTTTTTAAAAATAAGGGCCGTTTATATATTCAGAAATCAGCTATTAAAAAATCACTAGATTTAATTTTAAGAGACCTTAAATAATTGTATCGCTCTTTTTTCAAATGCGTCAGCAATTTTTTTAAGACCTTGATCAAAAGACTTTGACATTATCATATTGTAAACAATATTTTTAATCTCAAAATCGATTTTAAAATTTATTTCGCTCTGATTATTAATTTCTCTAATTAACCACTCGTTTTGGAGGTGCTTTAAGGGTCCGCCAATATTATTAACAATAATCTTTCCTTTATCTTTATAGTATGCCACGTGGCTTTTGTATGTTTGGTTTAAAAATTTTTTTCCTACTGTTAAGTCAGCCTCTAGTTCAATAATATCTGCCATTTCATTTTTTTTATGTATTTTCCCATTTAAACACCACGGAACAAATTCTGGGTATTTTTCAATATCAAGAATCATATTTACAAGATCTTTTTTTTTACAGGGTATAATTTTTTTTATTGAGGCGCTCGGCATATAATTTCATCATCTCTAGCAATTTTTAATTTTTTAAAATCTTCATCTGCATGATAAGAAGATCTTGTTAAAGGTGATGAGGCAACAAGTAGAAATCCTTTTGATAAAGCTATATTTTTCAGTTCGATAAATTCATGGGGCTGGTAATATCTTTTTAAGGGAAAATGTTTTGCTGAAGGTTGTAAATACTGACCAATAGTTAAGAAGTCCACATTAGCTATTCTAAGATCGTCCATCACTTGTAAAATTTCATTTTTGTTTTCACCAAGTCCGACCATCAATCCAGATTTAGTAAATATTTTTGAATTAATTTTTTTAACATTTTCTAAAAGTTTTATTGAAGCAAAATATCTTGATCCAGGTCTTACTGATAAATATAAACTTGGAACGGTCTCTATATTGTGATTAAAAACATCTGGCTTGGCCTCAATAATTTTTTTAAATGAGTCGCCTTTTCTTAAAAAATCTGGTGTTAAAACTTCTATAGTAGTATTTGGATTATTTTTTTTACTTTCTAAAATTACTTTTTTGAAATGGTTTGCTCCCCCATCTGACAAATCATCTCGATCAACAGATGTGATCACTACGTGATTTAGATTTAATTCTTTTATAGCATTTGAAATTCTTAAAGGCTCTAACGAATCTAATTTACCTGGTTTACCTGTCTTGACATCACAAAAAGCACATCCCCTTGTGCAAGTGTCGCCCATTATCATGAAGGTAGCATGTTTTTTGCTCCAACACTCAGTAATGTTAGGACAGTTTGCTTCCTGGCACACGGTATTTAAATTATTTTTGTTCACTATCTCTTTTGTTTTAAAGAAGACCTGACTGTCAATAATTTTTGACCTTATCCATTCTGGTTTTTTTTTGATTGGATTAATAGGTTTGTTAATTTTTTCTGGATGTCTAATTTTACTCATTTAATTTAATAACCACTTCGTCTGTATGACCAAATTTAAGTTTTTGCCTTATTAACATATCTAAATAATCAAAATTAATTTTTTCAGATAAAAGTTTATTTTTGTTTTCAAGTATATTTAAATTTTTTTCTAAATATATTTTTTTGTTAACCAAGCTCTCTTTATGGTTCTTTTTATCTATATAAGAAAAAAGTCCTCTATCGCCATCAAAAAAATTTATTAAAATATAGGAAAACAAAAAAATATTTAAAAAAATAAATTTTTTTCTTTTAAAAACATGTAAAAATCTCATATTTAGATTTTAGCCATTTTTGAAGAATTTCCAAGTTCCTCTTCTATTCTTAAAAGGCGATTATACTTGGACACCCTCTCTGATCTTGCAAGTGATCCTGATTTAATTTGAGATGAATTTGTCGCAACAGCTAAATCCGCAATAAATGTGTCTTCTGAGTCGCCAGATCTATGTGAAATAATTGTCTTAAAACCATTTTTGTGAGCCATATTTACTACATTTAAAGTCTCACTCACTGTTCCAATTTGATTTAATTTAACCAAAATTGTATTTGCAGATTTTTCATCTATTCCTTTTTTTAACCTGTTTATATTAGTAGCAAATAAATCATCACCTACAATTTGAACATTCGTACTTTTAGTTAATTTTTTCCAGGAATCCCAATCATCCTCGGCGAAAGGGTCTTCTATAGATGTAATAGGGTATTTTTTAATTAAACTAGAGAAATATTCTATTGTTTTGGGTTCGTTTAATTCATTTGCGGCCACATCTAAACAAATAGAAACTTCTTCGCCAGCTTTGAAACCAGATTTTTCTATAGCTTTTATTATTAATTCAATGGCCTCTTCATTGTTTTTCAAATTAGGAGCAAATCCTCCCTCATCTCCAACATTGGTGTCATCTAACATAGTTTTTAAATTTTGAATTATTAAAAAACTTCTTCTTATAGCTTCGGAAAATGAGTTTGTTTTTTCTGGTCGAATCATAAATTCTTGGATATCAAGATTATTTTTTGCGTGAACACCTCCGTTTATAATGTTCAGAAGCGGCACAGGTAATTGAAAATTTTTAGAGTTAGTTAACGATTTAAATAAAGGAATTTTTCTTGTAGATGCCAACAATTTGGATGAAGCCAATGATACAGCTAAAATAGCATTAGCTCCAAGTTTTTTCTTTTGTTCTGTCCCGTCTAAATCAATTAATGTCTTATCCAATTTTGATTGATTGCTTACATCAAAATTTTTTAAAGCTTTAAATATAGGGCCGTTTATATTCTCAACAGCTTTTAATACACTTTTCCCTAAATAATCTTTATTTTCTTTATCCCTTAGTTCAAATGCTTCATATGTGCCTGTTGAAGCTCCAGATGGAACTATAGCTAACGCAGAAGAGGTGTCAGAAAAAATTTCAGCCTCTACTGTGGGGTTGCCTCTACTATCAAATACCTGTCGGCCTTTGATTTTTTTAATTTTTGACATTCTTTATTAGATTATCTATTTCAACAAGTTGTTTTAAAAGTTCTGGCATTTTTGATAATGGTACCATATTAGGTCCATCAGATGGTGCGTTATCGGGATCAGGGTGAGTTTCAATAAAAATTGCGGCTACACCCACTGCAATAGCTGCACGTGAAAGATGTTCAACAAATTCTCTTTGTCCTCCACTTTTATCTCCCATGCCGCCTGGTTGTTGTACTGAATGTGTAGCATCAAAAACAACTGGGAAACCAATTTTTGCCATTATGGGCAAAGATCTCATATCAGAAACCAAAGTATTATAACCAAAGCTAGCTCCTCTTTCAGTAACTAATATATTTTTATTTCCTGAGTCTTCAATTTTTTTAGTAACATTGGCCATGTCCCATGGAGCTAAAAATTGACCTTTTTTTACATTTATTACTTTGCCAGTTTTTGCTGCCGCAACAAGTAAATCAGTTTGTCTGCATAAGAATGCTGGTATTTGTAAAACATCTACGTGCTTAGAAACAGTTTCACATTGTTCAGCTGTATGCACGTCAGTCAAAACAGGAACTCCAATTTCTTTTCTAATCTTATCAAAAATCGGCAAAGATTTTTCTAGACCAGCTCCCCTCTTCCCTTTCAGGCTTGTTCTGTTAGCTTTATCAAACGACGTTTTATAAATTAAACCTATCCCAAGTTTGTCCGTAATTTCCTTAAGTTCAGTAGAAACTTCTAATGCGTGCTTTTCATTTTCTAATTGGCAAGGTCCAGCAATTAAAGTGAACGGGCCTGTATTTGAAATATTTAGTTTTCCGCATTTAACAGATTTGTTTGACATTATTTTTTTCTCCTGTTTTCACCTGCCGCCTTAATAAAAGATGAAAATAATGGATGCGGTGTAAAAGGTCTTGATTTAAATTCAGGATGAAACTGAACACCAACAAACCAGGGATGATCTTTTAGCTCAATTATCTCAGGAAGTGTTCCATCCGGTGATAAAGCTGAAAAAATTAAGCCTTTTTTTTCAAATTCATCTTTATATTTTAGATTCACTTCGTATCTGTGTCTGTGTCTCTCTTTAATTTTCTTTGCTGAATAAATTTTAGATATTAAAGAATTATTTTTTAATACAGCATCATATAAACCTAATCTCATTGTTCCGCCTAAATCTTTTTTAGTTCCTTTAATTTTTTTCTTTCCTTTTTGCCATTCTTCAAGCAAACCCACAACTGGCGTACAGTTATTTCCAAACTCACTTGTTGAGGCATTCTTTATATTTAATAAGTTTCTAGCTGCTTCAATTACCGCCATTTGCATACCAAAACAAATACCAAAAAAAGGTATACGATTTAATCTTGCGTATTTTATGGCAGCAATTTTACCTTCCGTGCCTCTTTTTCCAAACCCTCCTGGAATTAATACTCCTGAAACATCTTTTAATAAAAGCTTTATGTTTTCTGGCTTTAAATTTTCAGAATCTATTCTTTTGAGATTTACCTTTAAATTATTAGATAAACCGCCATGGCTTAAAGCTTCATCTAAAGATTTGTAGGCATCTTTGAGATGAATATACTTTCCAATAATCCCAATATTCACATCTTTTTTTGGATTTAAAACTCTTGATGTAATATTTTTCCATTTCGACAGATTTGGGGGTTTGCTTCTACTAATTTTAAAGTAAGATAAAACTTGATCGTCTAATTTTTCCTTATGAAAACTTATTGGTGCCTCATATATAGTTCTAACATCTACTGTCTCTATTACATTTTGAATTGGGACATTGCAAAATAATGATATTTTTTTTCTTTCCTCTTTCGGTATTATTCTTTCAGATCTGCAAATAATTATGTCTGGTTGAATACCCAAACTTCTTAATTCTTTAACGGAGTGCTGGGTTGGTTTTGTTTTAAGTTCACCAGATGCTTTTAAATAAGGAACCAACGTCAAATGAATAAATAAACTATTTTTTTTACCTGTATCATTTGAGAATTGTCTAATTGCTTCAAGAAAAGGTAGGCTTTCTATATCACCAACTGTTCCACCAATTTCACAAATTACAAAATCCTCGTCTTTTACTTTGTGTGTTATGAACTTTTTGATTCTATCAGTAACATGTGGAACTACTTGTACAGTACCACCAAGATAATCTCCTCTTCTTTCTTTTTTAATTATATCGCTGTAGATACCGCCTGTTGTAATATTGTCAGATTGTGTTGCTGATATACCTGTAAATCTTTCGTAGTGACCTATATCCAAATCTGTTTCGGCGCCATCGTCTGTCACAAAAACTTCTCCATGTTGAAAAGGATTCATTGTGCCTGGATCAACGTTTAAATATGGATCTAATTTTCTGATTCGAACCTTAAATCCTCTTAGTTGCAATAAAGCAGCTAACGAAGCAGAAGAGAGACCTTTACCGAGTGATGAAACCACGCCGCCAGTGACAAATACATATCGCGCCATGGAAGAACAATATATCTAATTTTTTTAAAAAAATAAAGTTTATTTTGTTGAATCTGGTATTTGTGGCGTATTTGAATCTTTTTCATCTTCTACTTTTTCTAAAACTGATTGTGTGCTTTGCAAATCAGCTCTGGACAAAACAACCAATGAAATACTTGAAATTATGAATAAAGTAGCGATAACAGCTGTGGATTTTGTTAAAAAATTCCCAACAGATCTAGTTGAGGCAAAATTATCTTCTGATAATCCAAGGCCTAACGCACCACCCTCTGATCTTTGCAATAGAATTAGTAGAATCAGTATAACCGCCAACACAACATTTGCAGATATTAGGATTGTTTCCATATGAGCTATTTATAGAAGTTTTTTATTATATCAATAAAATTTTTAGATGATTTTGAGGCTCCACCGATTAAAAAACCGTCTAATTCTCTAACAGACTTCAAATTATATATAATTTTTTTATCTACTGACCCGCCATAAAGAAGTTTTGGTTGAATTTTTGATTTAATTTTTTTGTTCACAAATTTTTTAAGAAAAATCACAATTTTTTTTAATTCTACAGGTGATGGAACCCTGCCGCTTCCTATAGACCAAACAGGCTCGTAAGCAATAATTATATTGTTAAATTTATATCCCTTTTTTAAAACACTCAATATTTGCCTTTTCAAAACTGGTAAAGTTTGTTTATTTTTCTTTTCTTTTTTATTTTCCCCAATACAAAATATAACATTAAGTTTATTTTTTATTGCAAGTGAAACTTTTAGTTTAATAACTTTATCGTCTTCGCCTAAAGCTCGATTTTCTGAATGACCTAAAATTATAAAATTAACACCCGTTTTTTTTATCATGAATGGGCTTATTGATCCGGTGTGTGCTCCAAAATTATCTTTTTCATAACAATTCTGGGCGGCTATTTTAATCTTTTTACCTTTAAACCTTTTAGAAAAACTATCTAATAAAGTAAATGGCGGTGCAATAATTACTTTGTATTTTTTATTATTTTTTTTATCTCTTTGAATAAAACTATTTATTCTTTCTAAAATTTTATATGAGCCAGAAAGCCCAAACATCTTCCAATTACCTATAAAATACTTTGTTCGATCAGCCATAATTCAAAACTTTCTATATAGATTTTTTTGTATAATTAATTTAAATTTCATAAATTAAAATTATGATTGCTTCAATAAGAAAATTCTCTAAATCATTTATAGCAAAGGTTTTTGTGGCTATAATAGCATTACCTTTTATTCTTTGGGGTATGGGAGATGTATTCAGGTCGGGTAATCAAAATGTTATTGCTGAAATTAATGACACAAAAATTAGTACCAAAGAATTTATGAATTATTTGCAAGCAGTAAATATTACTAGTGAGGATATTAAAGAGAAGGGTAAAGATAGAATAGTTAACGAGGTTTTAACTAACTATATAAGTGAAAAAATTATTTATATTGAAACAATTGAAAAAGGTATTCAATTAACTGATGCCTCACTAAAAGATATTCTAATAAGCGATACCGAATTTCAGGACAAGGGCAAATTTTTGAGAACAAAATATGAAAAATTTCTTCTGACCCAAGGTTTTGCTGCATCTGAATATGAGAAAAATATTTTTAATTTAGAAACCAAAGGGCAATTACTTTCTTATTACAGTGGCGGGATTAAATTACCAAATTTTATAATTGATGATTTATACAAAAGAGAGAATAAATCTAAAGAAATAAGTATCCTCGATTTAAATAAAATTTATTCCCAAAAAAAAATAACTGAAAGCGAAATACAAGATTTCTATGAAACGAACAAGGAATTTTTTAGAGATAAGTTTTTAAGCTTTAGATATTTAAACTTATCTCCAAATATACTTGAGGGCAAAAGTGAATATGATGAAACTTTTTATAAAAAAATAGATGATATTGAGAATAATATTTTAGATGGTAAAACATTTGAAGATATTACTTCACCTTATAATAAAAATATTAAAAATATAAAATCTATTAATATTAAAAGTTTACTGAAAGGTGGAAAAGCTTTTAATGTTAACAAAAAATTACTTGCTGAGGTATTTAAAATAAATAACTTAAACACTCCAACTTTCATTAATTTTGAGAATAATTTTTATGTTGTCGAAATATTGGAAGAAGAAAATAGTATTTTGGATATAACCAATAAAGATGTTCGATCAATTGTTGATAAACAAATTAAAATTGTAAATTTGATAAAAGAAAACACCTCAATAATTAAAAAAATAGATGATAAAAAATTTGATGATAAAGACATGGTCGAATTATCAAAAAAACATAATGTTCCAATCGAAATAAATAAGATTAAGAATATTAAAGATAATTCAAAATTTAATAAAGATTTAGTTAAACAGATATATAATTTTAATGCAGGTCAATTATTTATTATAACTGATTATCCTAAGGCTGAAAAAAACTTTTTAGTTAAAATCGAAAAAGAAATTGATCCGGTTATAGACAATAAGTCTGAGATTTATAAAGAATACATTAAAAAAGCTAATGCAGAATATATATCAAAAGTTTACAAATCTTATGATAGCTATATAAACTCAATTTATAAAATAGATATAAATAAAAAAGTTCTTGAAAGACTAATTAACTCAATTTAATGAAATTAAATATAAGTTTAAGAAAATTTAAAAAACTACATCGTAGTAAAAAAAATCATACAATTTTTTTTTCACAAAATTGTAGAAATTATAAATTTGTTGAAAATCTTTATAAATTTATATTGTCAAAAAAAAATAGTTTTATTTTTGAGTCTGTTGAAAAAGGAGCTGTTAGAGGCAGATATACAATTATAGGTTATAATCCTGATAGAATTTATAACATTAAAAAAAATAAAATAACCATAGATAATTTAAAAATAAAAAAAACCATCAAAAAAAATGTTTTAAATTATTTGAATGAATTACTAAAAAATTTCAAAGTTCTATCCTCCGAAAATCTACCAAAGATGTCTTCGATGATAGTGGGCTATTTTTCATATGATATTATAAGGTTGATCGAAAAAATACCAGATAAGTGTAAGGATGATATTAATATACCCGATATAAGATTAATGAGGCCTAGAAACTTAATAATTTACGATAATATCAAAAAAAAAATTTTTTTTATTGAAAATATTTTTAAAGAAGAAATTATTGCAAATTATGAGCATAAATATCAAACAATTAAAAATACATTTATTGAATTAGGGCACCTTGGTCAAATAAATTTACCTGAAGATTTTTTTAAGATCTCAAAAAAAGTTAAGGTAAAATCAAATATAACTAAATCCAATTTTAAAAACAATGTTCTTAAAGCAAAAAAATACATTAGAAGAGGAGATATTTTTCAAGTGGTTTTGAGTCAAAGATTTGAAGCGCCCATAGAAAAACCTCCAATGGAAATTTACAATTCCTTAAGAGTTTTAAATCCTTCTCCATTTATGTTTTATTTTAATTATGAAGACTTTCAAATTTTAGGAAGCAGCCCTGAAATTTTAGTTAGATCCATGAATAATGAAATCACTATTAGGCCTATAGCTGGTACAAGACCAAGGGGTAAAAATAAAAAACAAGATATAAAATATACTAAGGATTTATTAAAAGATCCAAAAGAACTTGCTGAACACCTAATGCTTTTAGACTTAGGTAGAAACGATGTTGGTAAAGTATCAGAAAAAAATACCGTTAAAGTGACAGAAAAATTTAAAGTAGAAAAATATTCTCACGTCATGCACATTGTGTCAAATGTAACTGGTAAACAAAGAAAAAATCTAACTCTTTTTGAAACATTTTTGTCAGGATTTCCAGCCGGAACCGTTAGTGGGGCACCTAAGATAAGAGCTATGGAAATTATTGATGAATTAGAAAAATCAAAAAGAAAATTATATGCTGGGGGTATTGGCTATTTTACAGCAAATCAAGATTTTGATACCTGCATTGCTTTAAGAACAGCTTTAATTAAAAATAAAAAAATTTATGTGCAGGCAGGTGCAGGAATAGTAGCAGACAGTAATCCTAGAAATGAATATAACGAAACAGTAAATAAAGCTAAGGCTTTAATTAAGGCTATAGGTTAAATGAAAATTTTATTAATAGATAATTATGACAGTTTTACTTATAATCTTTATCATTACCTTTTATCTTTCAGGTGCAAAGTCGATGTAATAAGAAATGATAAAATTGACTCAAAAGAAATTTTAAAAAAAAAATTTAAAAAAATTGTTATTTCGCCTGGACCTGGTACGCCTAACCAAGCAGGCAATTGTTTAAAAATTGTAAAAAAATTGTCTAAAAAAATACCAATCCTTGGAGTTTGTTTGGGTCATCAAGTAATTGGTCAAGCTTTTGGTGCAAAAATCATTAATGCAAAAAAGCTCATGCATGGAAAAACAAGTATGATTTCGCATAAAAAGAAAGGAATCTTTAAAGGAATTAAGGATAATCTTGTTGGAACCAGATATCACAGTTTAATAATTGATAAGAAAACGTTAAATAAAGATTTTATAATTACTGCCAAAACAAAAGATGGCGTGATTATGGGCATTATGCACAAAAAATATAATTTACATGGAGTACAATTTCACCCTGAAAGTATAAATACTAAAGAAGGAATTAAGTTAATTAAAAATTTTTTAAATTATAAATAAAATGGATCAAATTAT
>MDSW01202710.1_pt1 | contig 15312 bp, 15 predicted proteins | sample 811171 | NCBI WGS metagenome assembly MDSW01 (sample SAMN05326641, study PRJNA326480) | marine metagenome | isolation source: seawater | place: Atlantic Ocean: North West | collected 2012 | reverse complement strand
TATAATTGGAATGATTGATGGAATTGATAGGCCTGCTATTTGTTCTTTACTTCCTAATAGGAAAAATTTTTCAATAATGTTAGATCTAGGAGCTAATGTGAGCGTTACTGCTAAAAATTTATTTCAATTTGCCCTAATGGGATATTCTTATTTTTCAATTTTAAAAAAAAATTATCAACCTAAAATAGGAATTATAAATATAGGAACGGAAAATAATAAGGGTTTAGAGTTTTTACAAGAAGCAGCAGATTTAATTTCTAATAGTTTTTTAAATAAAAATTTTATTGGTTTCATAGAACCAAATAAACTTACTTCAGGAGATTGTGATATTATGATATCTGATGGATATACTGGAAATATTATATTAAAAACTGCTGAAGGAATGTCTGATTTTATAACATCTAATTTAAAAAATGTTTTTTCGAATTCTTTACAAAATAAAATAGCTTATAAAATATTAGAAAAAGATTTAAAAAAATTTCGTGATCAAATTAATCCAGAAATTTACAATGGTGCTTCATTTATTGGATTAAATGGTATATCTGTTAAAAGCCATGGTTATTCTTCTCCATTTGCATTTAATTGTGCTTTAAATCGTTGCTTTGAATTTATAAATAATGATTTAAACAAAAAAATAATAGATAATTTTAATAATTTAAAATGAATAAAAATATTACAAGAGATGAAATTGCTGAATCCATAAATAATGAGTTTGGATTATCAAAAAAAGATTGTTTAGAAATCGTTAACGATATTATTGATAATATTATTATTGGACTTGAAAATCATAAAATAGTTAAAATCCATAATTTTGGTACATTTAAATTACGAAGAAAAAAGAGCAGACCAGGAAGGAATCCAAAAACTAAAGAGGATGTTATTATAGGTGATAGAAATGTAATATCCTTTAAGCCTAGTAAAAGTGTTTTAAAGTATTTAAATAGTAAAATTAGTAATGAATGAAAAACACTATAAAAATATTAGAGAAGTTTCAGAATTATTAAATATCAAAGAACATGTTATAAGGCATTGGGATTCAATTGACCCAAAAACAAAAAAAATCAGAATTCAGGGTTTATCAATAAGAAGCAAGGGTGGAACCAGATATTTTGGAAAAGAGAATATTAAAAAATTGGAACAGTTAAAAAATTTATTATTCGAAAATGGTAAACATAATTATTCATTAGATTTAGCAAACAAAATTTTGAGTTCTAATAAGAGTTTGAATAAAAATATAAATATTAGACGGGAAAAATCAACTAATAATTCTAGACCTGATAATAAGTTAAATTTGTTAAATTCAGTAATTAACAAGTTAAAAAAATTAGATAATTTATAAAAATTCTTAATTTCCTTTATTTTTACTACAAAAATATTGACTTATTTAAACTTAAGTATATTTGCACCGCATGAAAACTTTTTCTTTAAAAAAGTCTGAAATTAAAAAAAATTGGATATTAATAGATGCTGAAAATGCTGTTTTAGGTAGACTTGCGGTAATATCTGCAAACATCCTTAGAGGAAAAAATAAACCTGAATATACTCCAAATCAAGATTGTGGTGATAATTTAATTATAATTAATTCTGATAAAGTATATTTAACTGGAAAAAAATCAAATAACAAAATTTATTATAGACATACAGGCTTTCCGGGAGGTATAAAAGAAACTACTCCTACCAAAATGAAAAATAAAAATAAATCTGCAGATTTAATTAAACTAGCAATTAAAAGAATGATTCCTTCTGGGCCTTTAGGAAGGAAACAAATATCAAATTGCAAAATATATCCTGGAAGTGAACATCAACATCAGGCTCAAAACCCAACTACCTTAGACATAAAAACATTGAACAATAAGAATATATCAAGATAATTATGCAAGAAACTGAATTAGAAATCAATAAACTTGATAGCAAGGAAAGGGCTTACGCAACTGGAAAAAGAAAAAATTCTATTGCCAGAGTTTGGTTAAAAAAAGGTAACGGTATAATATCAATAAATGGAAAAACTTTAGAAAAATACTTTTCTAGACCAGTTTTACAAATGATTGTAAATCAACCACTTGAACTTATACAATCAGATGGTAGTTATGAAATATCAGCAACTGTTAAAGGTGGTGGATTATCTGGTCAAGCAGGCGCACTAAGGCATGCAATTAGCAAAGCTTTAAGTTTATATGATAACAATTTACGTCCAAGTTTAAAAAAAGTTGGATTTCTTACAAGGGACCCTAGAGTTGTTGAAAGAAAAAAATCAGGTTTAGCAAAAGCTAGACGAAGCTACCAATTCTCAAAAAGATAAAATATTATGTTAAATAAAAGTTCAGTAGCCGTTTTAGGCTCAACAGGCTATGTAGGATTAGAATTAGTTTATCTACTTTCTTTAAATAAAGAAATTAAAATTAATTTTCTTGGTTCAGAAAGTAATTCAAATATTAATATTAGTAAAATTGACTCTAGAATAAAAAAAAAATTACCTAAAATAAAATTAAATAAAGAATTTGATTGCAATCAAAGTGACATAGTTTTTCTATGTTTGCCTCATAAAATATCACAATCCTATGTAAAAAAATTTTATGGTAAAATTAAAATTATTGATCTTTCAGCTGATTTTAGATTAGATAATGCAAATACCTATTATAAAAATTATTCTATAAAACATTCATCTCCTAAGCTTTTAAAAAAATTTATTTATGGTCTATATGAAATAAATTATGATAAAATTAAAAAAAACAAATATATTGCAGTACCTGGTTGCTATCCTACTTCTGTTCTTTTACCATTAATACCCTTAGTAAAAAATAATTTAATAGAAACTGATGAAATTATTATTGATAGTAAATCTGGTTATAGTGGAGCAGGTAAAAATTTTGATAAAAATAATCTTTTTAAATTTGGAGAAAATTTAAATTTTTATAATTATAATACTAATGATCACAGGCATATTTGTGAAATTAAACAAGAATTAGAAAAAAATACAAAAAATAAAGTTAATTTTTCATTTAATCCTCATATTTTACCAATATTTAGAGGCATGATGTCCACTATGTATTGTAATTTAAAAAGAAATATTTCAATCAAAAAATTAAATGATACTTTAAAAAAATCTTATAAAAATTTTGAAGATATTGAAATTATAACAAACGACATTAGAGTGGATTTTAACTCTGTTCAAAATACAAATAAGTGTTTTATTAAATTATTTAATCATTATAATAGTTCAAAGGTTGTAATTGTAAGTCTTATAGATAATTTACAAAAAGGTGCAGCAGGACAAGCAATTCAATGTATGACTTTAATAAATAATCAAAAGTGAAACCTTTTTTTATTATAATTATTTTTTTAACATTTTCATGTGGATATCCTGATATTGATAGTGTACCAGATTTTAAAAAAGTTAAACTAAATAAAAATGAATTAATGGATTTATGTGATAATGAAGAATCTGCTAATAATAATACCAAAATTTGTGAATAATAAATAATAAAATGAAAGAAATTAATATATCAGTTATTGGTTTAGGTACTGTAGGATCAAGCGTCATTAGCAGTATAGAGAATATTAATAAAAATCTTAAAAACAAAAACAATACTTTAATTAATATAATTGGTATTTCTGCAAAAAATAAGAATAAATCAAGATCAATAGATATTTCTAAATATAAATGGGTTGATGATCCTATAGAATTAACAAATAATAATAATTGCCATGTAATTATTGAGTTAATAGGACAAGAAAAAGGCCTAAGTTATGAAATAATTAAAAGTTCATTACAAAATAAAATTAATGTAATTACAGCAAATAAAGCTTTATTGGCAAATTTTGGAAATGAATTATTTCAAATAGCTGAAAAGAATGATGTCAATATATTTTATGAAGCTGCTGTAGCTGGAGGTATTCCAATTATAAATATTTTAAAAAATTCTTTATTTTTTAATAAAATCAAAAATATTTCTGGCATATTGAATGGCACAACTAATTATATTTTATCTAGTATGGAAAAAAATAATTTATCTTTCCAGAATGCATTAGATTTAGCTTCAGAAAAAGGATATGCCGAATCAGATCCTACAAATGATATCGAAGGCATTGATTCTGCACATAAAATAACTTTACTTTCATCCCTTTGTTATGGAATTAAAATTAATCATAAATATTCGAAATATCAAGGTATTAAAAATTTTAATAGTGCAGATATCAGATATTCAAGAAAATTGGGATACAAAATTAAATTAATTTCTGAATCATCATTAATTAACAATAAAATTTTTATTAATACTGCTCCAAAACTAATATCATTAAAAAACCCATTAGCTCATGTAGATGGTGTCTTAAATGCTATAAATATTGAAACTGATCATTTAAAATCTTTATTCTTTGAGGGAGAGGGCGCGGGTGGACTTGCTACTTCTAGTTCAGTTATTGCTGATTTATTTGAAATAATAAAAACATCAACTTTAAAAAATCCAGGTTATAATACATCTATATTAAGAGAAGTTAGTGCATATGATGCAGATAATTTAAAGAATTCATTTTACATGAGAATTATCGTCAAAGATCAACCAGGAGTATTATCAAAAATTACATCAATATTAACTGCTAAAAATATATCTATTCAAACAATCTTGCAACTCAATGAAGAAAAAATTAATAATAGAATCCCAATAATACTAACAACTTATGACACTTTTGAAAGAGATCTTATATCAGCAAAACAAGATATTGGTAAAGAATCATTTGTAGAAGATGATATAATTACCATAACTATTCAAAACTAAATTAATATTTTGTACAAAAAATCATCAATTTTAAATTATAAGTGGTTATTAAAAAAAATTGATGAAAGAAAATCCTTATATATTTCTCAGAAATATGGTTTAAGCGATTTTTTATCAAAAATTATTTGTTCTATTGATATAGATGAAGAACTAATTAATGAATTTCTTAATCCTAATTTAGAAAATCAAATCCCTAATCCTTTTCAAATAAAAGATATGAATAAATCTGTTTCAAGAGCTATAAAGGCGATTGAAGAAAAACAGAAAATTGGAATTTTAGCTGATTATGATGTTGATGGATCTACATCAGCAGCAATATTATTTAAATTTTTTCATTATTTTAATCTAGATGTTTCAATAAAAGTTCCTAATCGATTATCAGAAGGTTATGGTCCTAATCAAAGAATAATGAATGATTTCATAAAAGAAAATATTAATATTTTATTTGTTTTAGATTGCGGAACTACTTCATTAAATACTTTAGATCAAAATAAATATCCAAATTTAGATATTGTTGTTATTGACCATCATATAAGTGATAATATTTTACCAAATGTTTTCTCATTAGTTAACCCAAATAGATATGATGATACTAGTAATCTTAAAAATTTAGCTGCTGTTGGAGTTACATACTTATTCTTGATAGCATTAAGAAAAGAATTAAGAAATTTGAATTTTTTTGAATCTACTAAGGAGCCAAATTTATTAAATTTCTTAGATTTAGTAGCATTAGGAACAGTGTGTGATGTAGTAAGTTTAATTGATATAAATAGAATATTTGTCAATAAGGGATTAGAAGTCATAATAAAACGTCAATCTAAATCAATTACTTCAATGCTTGATAATTCTAATTTAAATTCTAAACCTAATGTAACTGATTTAGGATACTTAATAGGCCCACAAATTAATGCAGCAAGTAGATTAGGTTTTTCAGATTTACCTCATAAATTATTAATAAGTGATGATATAAATGAAATTGATAATATTAGTAAGAAATTAATACTACTTAATGAAAAAAGAAAATTAATTGAAAATCAAATTTACGAAGAAGCTTTAATTCAGTGTAAAAATTTTGAAAATTTTAATTTTATTTTAATTTATGGTGATAATTGGCATTGTGGAGTTCTTGGAATAATAGCTAGTAGATTATTAAAACAGTTTTTTAAACCTATTATAATTATCTCTTTTCAAGACAATGTTGGTACTGGCTCAGCAAGATCTATAGAATTTATTAATTTAGGCAATCTAATATTAGAAGCTAAAAATAGAAATATACTAATTAGTGGAGGGGGGCATAACTTAGCTGCAGGATTAAAAATTGATAAAAAAAACATTCCTCTTTTCAAAGATTTTTTAATAGAATCATTAAAAAAATATGATGATTTAATATTTGAAAAAAATTTATTTTTAAATGATAGAATTTCGTTAAATCAAATAAATTATGATTTAGTTTTAGATTTAAAAAAATTACAACCTTTTGGTAATGGTAATGAAGAGCCAATTTTTGTTTTATATGATATTGACATCGAGTCTTTCAAAATAATTAAAGATAAACATATTCTTGTATTTTTTAAAACAATTTCAGGTAAAAATCTTAAAGGAATTTGTTTTAATTCTGTTAATACCATTATAGAAGATTATTTAAAAAAATACAGAAATTATAAATTTGAGATAGCAGGCACTTTACATGAAGATAATTATAATTCTGTTCCCAAAGTCCAAATAATAATAAAAGATTTAATGTTATTAAAATAATAATTTGAAAATTATTTTTAAATCTCTATAAAGAAATTTTATGACCCCTTCGTCTATCGGTTAGGACATCAGGTTTTCATCCTGAAAAGAGGAGTTCGATTCTCCTAGGGGTCGCCAATAATTTATATTTTAAATATTAATGATCCAGTTGTTTGTCTGGATTGCAACTTTTGATGAGCTTCTTTTGCATTTTTTAGATCAAAAGTCTCACCTATATTTACTTTTATTTCCTTATTTAAGACTTTATTAAATAATTTATTGGAAGATATAGATAATTCTTCATAATTTAAATTATAGTGCATCAATGTAGGTCGTGTATAATATAAACTTTTAGGATTGAAAGTTTTGTGAAGATCAACTTTATCAACCATTCCTGAAGATTGACCAAATGAAACCATTAATCCTCTAAATTTTAAACAGGCTATTGAACTATCGAATGTATCCTTACCAACTCCATCATAAACTACTGAGACACCTTGATTTTCAGTTATTTTTTTTACCTCTTCTTCAACGTTTTGTTTTGTATAATCTATAATGTATTCACAACCATTTTGTTTAGCTAAACTAGCTTTGTATTGATTACTCACAGTACCAATCATTTTTGCACCAATAGACTTAGCCCATTGACAAGCAATTAGACCTACACCACCTGCTGCGGCATGGAATAAAAAAATTTCATCTTTTTTTAATTTATATAATCTTTCAAATAAATATTCGACAGTCATTCCCTGAAGAAAAATAGAGGCAGCATGATCAAGAATAATATTTTCTGGTACTTTAACAATTTTGTCAGAAGGAAAATCCCTAATATCACAGTAGGCACCTATAGGTGGAGATGCATAACAAACTCTATCGCCTATTTTAAAATTATTAACTTCTTTACCTAAGCCTACAATTTCTCCAGCTGCTTCAAGACCTGGACATATTGGTAACTTACTTGGAAGTGGATATAGTCCCGATCTATGATATGTATCTATATAGTTAATACCAATTGAAGTATGTTTAATCCTTACGTGGTTATCTTTTATTTCATCATTAATTGAATACTTTTCATATTTCAACACTTCTGGGCCACCTAATTCTGTTATTATGATTCTATTTGGCATATTATGATTAATTTAATTTTTCATATATATTTTGATATTCAATTAAGCAATCTGAATTAGATAATGAGCTTAAATTATCAATTTTTTTTCCATTCATTATATTTTTAATTGTTAGTTCAACAATTTTACCACTTTTAGTTTTAGGTATATCAGAAATAGAAAATATTTTTGCTGGTACATATTTGGGAGATAAATTTTTTTTTATCATATTTCTTATTGTTTTTTCTAATTTTATATTAAGAATTAGATTTTGTTTTAATTTTACAAACAATATCACTTCATTATTATTTTTTGCATTATGTTCAACAGCTACAGATTCTTCTATTTCATTCATTCTTTCAACTACTCTATAAATTTCAGCTGTACCTATTCTTATTCCACCAGCATTAAGAGTTGCATCTGATCTACCGTAAATAATAAAACCATTATTTTTAGTTTTTTTACAAAAATCACCATGATGCCATATATTTTTATATTTCATAAAATAAGCTTGCTTATATTTTTTATTTCCAGGATCTTTCCAAAAGTATATTGGCTTTGATGGAAATGTTGATTTACATACTAACTCACCTGTTTTTGATTTTGTAGATTTAGCATTTTGATCAAACACATCAATATCCATGCCCAAACCTGCACATTGAATTTCACCAGAATAAACTGGCAATAGGGGATTGCCTAAAACAAAACATGAAACTATATCAGTCCCACCACTGATAGAAGCTAAATGAATATTTTTTTTTAAATTTTTATATACATAATCAAATGTTTCATGGATTAGTGGAGAGCCAGTAGAGGCAATTGTTTTTAAATTTTTTAATTTATATTTATTTATTGCATTAAAGTTATTTTGTTTTAAGTGATCTAAATATTTTGCGCCAACTCCAAAAAAAGTGACTTTTTCTTTATCCACAATATTGATTAAAGTATCTAACTTAGGATGAAATGGTGAACCATCATAAAGTAAAATTTTTGCTTTTGAACTCAGACAAGTAATTAACCAATTCCACATCATCCAGCCACAAGTTGTAAAGAAAAAAACTTTATCATTTTCCTTAATATCTAAGTGAAGTTGGTGTTCTTTTTTATGCTGTATTAAAGTTCCACCAGATCCATGAACTATACATTTTGGTTTACCTGTAGTCCCACTTGAGTATAGAATATATAATGGGTGATTAAAATTAAATTTTATAAATTTTTTATTATACTTATTTTTAAAGATATCCTTCCATAAAATATATTTTGATGAATATTTTTTTTTATTTTTTTCATATGGTATTAATATTATTTTTTTTATTGTCGGTATTGATTTCAATATTTTAGGTACATGAACTAAAGTGTTTATTAATTTACCATTATAATAATACTTATCAGTAATAATTAAAAGTTTTGGATTAATTTGTTTAAATCTTTCAATTATTGCTTGTGCGCCAAAATCTGCAGAACAAGAACTCCAAATAGCTCCTATTTGTGAAGTTGCTAAAAAACTTATTATTGTTTCTGGAAAATTTGGAAGAACCGCAGCTATTCTATCATTTTTTTTAATTCCAACTTTTTTAAAATAGTACGATAATTGAAATATTTTCTTTTTTAAATCATTCCATGATAATCTTTCTATAATATTTTTTTCTGAATAGTAAATTATAGCATCAGATTCATCATCTTTAGCTAAACAATTTTCTGCAAAATTAATTTTTGCATCTTCAAAAAAAGTTGATTGTATAAAATTTTTAGGTTTTTTTAATATTTTACCTTTTTTAATTCCTATAATTTTAGTGAATTCCCATACCTCATTCCAAAATATCTCTTTATGATCTATGCTCCATTTATGTAATTTTTTATAATCATAAATATAATTTTTTGAAATTTTTTTTGAAAATTTCTCTAAATATGTATTTGGGATTTTTTGAGACCACAATTTATTGTTGGCCATTATTAAACTAGTTTTTTTTATCTTTTAATGTTCTTATTCTGACTATGACGTCAATATTATGGAGTTGCAAACATGCTGGAACACCAGGTAAATCTAAATTTACATTTTTAGTTGGTATATCAACAATCTTACCTTCATCTTCAATATATAAATGATAATGGCTTTGTTTATTATTACAGTATAGTGATCTATTTTGATCTACTACTACTTCTCTAATCAATCCTAAATTTGTAAATTGTTTTAAAGTATTATAAATTGTAGCCATAGAAATTTTTCTATCTTGATTTTTCACATCATTATATAACTCTTCCGCAGATACATGTCTGTAACCCTTTTCAAATATGATCTTAGCTAGTACCCTTCTTTGTCTAGTTGGCCTTATCCCACTGCTCTCAATTTTTTTAAGAGCTTTGCTATAAGCACTCATTGGGTTGTAAGCTTTAATTGATGAAACCATTTTTTATTAATATATATTATTAGTTGAATGATTTACATCTTTTCTGGAATAATACTATACATTTTTTCTGCTCTTATCCTATTTTTGCTTCAAAGAAGAATATTATTCAATACTTCAGGGAGACCAAAAAAGCCTGAATATTATGGTCTAAAAAATATTAGAGAAATCAAAATCCCTTCGGATGATAACGTCTCACTTCTATCCTGGTATTTTGAAGGAAACAAAGACAAACCAATCTTAATTTATTTTCATGGGAATTCATTTGATATTGGAGAGAGGGCATATAGGGTAGAGAAATATATAAGTCTTAACTATTCCGTTTTATTAGTTTCATGGAGAGGATTTAGTGGGAATAATGGCAAACCTTCTGAAGATAATTTATATATAGATGGTGAGTCAGCAATCAAATGGGTGCTTAATAGTACAAACAAAAAATTAAAAGATATAGTTATTTATGGGGAATCATTAGGTACAGGAGTTGCAATCCAATTAGCTACAAAGAGTGATTTTGCATGTATAGTTTTAGAAGCTCCTTTCACCTCGATAGTAGATATAGCTAAAAAGAGATATAGATTGTTTCCTGTTAGATTATTAGTCAAAGATAAATTTGATAATTTTTCTAAAATTAATAAAATTAACTCACCTTTATTAATTATTAGCGGCAAAAAAGATGAAATTGTTCCTCATTCACATAGTCGAATTTTATTTAATGAAGCTAAAGTGAATAAAAAAAGTGTTTTTGTTGACGAAGCAATGCATAATAATTTATACGACTTTGGAATAGAAAAAGAAGTAAATAAATTCATTTTAAGTGTATGGAAATAGATTTAACTACATCATATGTCGGCATATTAAGTCTTATAGTATTTGTTATTGCTTATGCTGTTGTTATGGCAGAAGAATTCACTCACCTTAGAAAATCTAAACCAGTTGTAATTTCTGCAGCTGTTATTTGGGGTATTATTGCTTTTTATTTTTCATCAGATAAAGAAATTGCTTATGAAATTGAGCATGCATTAGAGCATAATATCTTAGAGTTTGCAGAATTGTTTTTATTTTTATTAGTTGCTATGACTTACATAAATGCCTTAGAAGAAAGACAAGTTTTTAATGTTGTTCGTTATCAACTTACCTCAAGAGGATTAAGTTTTAGACAACTTTTCATTTTCACTGGTATCATTACTTTCTTCTTATCTCCAATTGCAGATAATTTAACAACTGCCTTAGTAATGTGTTCCGTTTTATTGGCTTGTGGTAAGGGTAACACAAAATTTCTTTCTATAGGTTGTATAAATATTGTTGTAGCCGCCAATGCAGGTGGTGCTTATAGCCCTTTTGGTGATATTACTACTTTAATGGTTTGGCAAGCAGGTATAGTAGAATTTTTTACTTTTTTTCAGATCTTTATACCTTCAGTAGTTAATTATATTATTCCAGCTGCAATAATGTATTTTTTTATTCCAAATGAAAAACCAAGTATTAGTTCTGATGTAGTTTATATTAAGAGAGGTGGAAAGGTAATAATTTTTCTTGGTCTATTAACAATATTTAGTGCTGTTAATTTTCATAATTTTCTTCATTTACCTCCAATGCTCGGAATGATGTTTGGTCTTGGGTTACTTGGTTTATACTCATTTTATTTAAAAATTACTTATGATTCAAATAATGAAGACCAAAAATTTGATTTTTTTAGAAAAGTATCAAGAGCTGAATGGGACACACTTTTATTTTTCTTCGGTGTTATATTAAGCGTTGGTGGTCTTGGGTTTATTGGTTATTTAACATTGGTTTCTGAATTTCTTTATGATGGTCTAGGTCCTACTATTGCAAATTCAATTGTTGGAATTTTATCAGCAATAGTTGATAATATTCCAGTGATGTTTGCTGTAATAACTATGAGACCTGAAATGTCTATCGATCAGTGGTTACTTGTTACATTAACAACAGGTGTTGGAGGAAGTTTATTGTCTATTGGTTCTGCAGCAGGGGTTGCACTAATGGGTCAAGCACGAGGGTACTACACATTTTTTGGCCATTTAAAATGGACCCCAGTTATTTTCCTAGGTTATATTGCAAGTATATATGTTCATATGCTTTTAGCAGGTTTATCTCTATAGCTATAATTGTCTATAAAGAAATAAATTACTAGTGTTAATATAAGCATTAATCCAGCTATAAAAGAAGCTTCATTAAATTTGTATGAAGAAATCAATCTAAATAATAATGAGGGGAGAGTTTCAAAATCTTGATTTTTAAAGAATGAAATTATTGTAAAGTCTCCAAATGTAATTGCTGTTGAAAAAGAAAAAACATATAAAACATTCTTTTTTATCAAGGGAAATATAATTTTGTAATAATCTGTTATATTTATTCTAAAAGTTTTTTGAAATTCTTCATAATTTAAATAAATATTTTTAAGATTAGTAAATAATATTAATATTGAAAATGGAATCAAAAATATACTATTAATTAAGATTACAACAAAAAAATTGAAAAAAATATTATATCTATTTTCCCCTAAAATAATAAAATATCCCAGACTAAATATAACTGGTGAAATTAAAAGAATTGAAAAACTTAATATAAATAAAGTTTTTTGAATAATTAAGTTTTTGTAATTTTCAATTAGCAAAGTAGTTATGTAAAAACCACTTAATGTAACAATTAAACCAGTTAATATTGAAATTATTATTGAATTTATAAATGCTTTGATAAAATAATGATTAAATATAAAATCTTCAGAAAAAGCTTGATTTATAAAATTTATTACTATGTAAGATATTGGAGAGAAAAGAAATAAACTTAAAAGAAATATTAGTAAATAATCAGTTATTTTTACAATTTTATAATTTTTATAAGGATGTAAAAAAGAATTATACTTTATTTCAAAAAAATTTGACCCTTTAATACTGTAAAATCCTATTAAAATAAAAGTTAAACAAATTATTATTTGGATAAAACTTAATATAATTGCTTTACTAAAATTTAATTCAAATAATGCATATTGATATATTGCTACTTCTAATGTTGAATTTAAAGGCCCACCTCCTAAAGTCATAACAATAGCAAAACTTAAAAAACATAAAGTAAAAATAATTGAAAAAACAGAGAATATACTTTGTATAATAATAGGAATTTCTAATTTATATATATTTCCAAAATAGGTTAAATTTAAGGAACTAGATACTTCATAATATTTTTTTGGTATACTATTTAAATTTTGAAAAAATAGTCTAGTTGCAAATGGTGCATTTAATAAAATATGTGCAATTAAAATTGCCTTTAAACCATAAATTGTTTCTATTCCAATTAAGTCATAAAAGTTAAAATAATGATTATAAATTCCATTTTTTCCAAAAAGTTTTATTACACCATAAACTATTAATATTGATGGGATTACAAATGAAAATCCACAAAGAGAAATTATGATTCTGATTATTTTAAAATCTTTATGTCTGTTCAAAGCTAATGTAAATGGAATAGCTATTATACAACTAAAGAAGGCTGATAAAAAAGCTTGATAAAAAGAAAAAAAAATTATTCTTAAAGTATATTTATTCTCTATAAAATTTAATATTGTTTTAAGATCAAAGTTTAATTTAGAAAAAATACCAATAAGAGGTAAGATGATTATTAAGCAAAATATACTTAATGTTAGATATATGAATTTATTATACAATTAATTTAAGAAGCATTTAACCATTCTTCTATCCACTCACTTTTGTTTTTACTAATTGATTCTGGGTCTATTTGTATTCCTTTTGGTATATCTAAAAATTTGTATGCATCTGGTAAATTATCAATATTTATAACTGGATACATTATATTTGTAGAAGGAATTACTGATTGAAAATCTTCAGTTAATATAAAATTTAAAAACTCTTTAGCTAATGGTATATTTTTACTGAATTTTATAATTCCTGCAAATTCAATTGAAATATAATTTCCTTCATCAAAACTTAATGCTGAATAATCATAATTGTTTTCAAACATAATATGTGCAGCAGGAGAGGTTGTATAACTAAGTACCATATCTGCTTCACCTGCCATAAAAATATTGTAATAAGCATCAGTCCAACCTTTTGTTACTGAAATTATTTTTTTATTTAATTTTTTCCATTCAAACTGTGCTTTATTTCCATATATTGATTTTATCCAAGTTAGTAATCCTAAACCAGGAGTTGAGGTCCTTGGATCCTGAATTACAATTTTTGCTTCAGTCTTATTTATTAATTCATCCATAGATTTTGGTAAATTAGTTAATTTTTTATTATTATAAACAAAAGCAAAATATCCATAATTATAAGGTATAAAATTTTCGCTTTTCCATTCAATTGGTAATATAATTTTATTATCTAAATTATTTAAAGAATGTTTTATAAACATATTTGATTTATTTGCTTCACTTAATAAATTCATATCTAAACCCAATACAACATCTGCTTTAGTTGATGATCCTTCTAAAATAATTTTTGTTAATAAAGTTGCCGCACTATCAACTGAAATAAAATTTAAGTTCTTATTATACTTGTCTTCAAATATTTTTTTTATAATTGGTCCTGCCCCCCATTCAGATGTAAAGGAGTCATAAGTATAAACAGTTAAAGTTTGTTTTTCGTTTGAATAAATACTAGATGAATAAAAAAGTAGTAAAATTAAAAAAAGATATATATTCTTCATTTTTTCCTCCGCTGGCATTATCCAGATCAGGTTAAAAGGGTATAAATCTCAGCATTTAAGCACCCCTATTTGTTAATTTAAATGATTAATTCAAAATTTCAAACTAATTAATTGTTTTTCAAATTTTATTATTTATAACACCTTTTTCTCGGGGAGTAGCGCAGCCTGGTAGCGCACCTGGTTTGGGACCAGGGGGTCGAAGGTTCGAATCCTTTCTCCCCGACCATATATTCTCAATTTTTTTTGGTATTTTTTATTATGCAAAAATAATGCTATAAATCATATCTATGGGAAATAACTATGATCAAGGCAGACTTAATTTACCTTTTGTAGGTATATGCACTTTTGGGAAATATCCTTATGTAAGTGATTGGAACTCAATTAATGCTGATGTAGCTGTAATGGGAGCCCCTTTTGACTTTGGTAGCCAATTTCGCACTGGTTCTAGAATGGGACCAAGAGGCATAAGAGAAGCTTCAACATTATTCTCTTTTGGTCATGCTGGCGCATATGACTTTGAAGATGATATTACCTATCTTCCATCAGACTCAACAAGAATTGTAGATATAGGTGATGCAGATATTATTCATACTGATACTATTAAAAGTC
>MDSW01111239.1_pt1 | contig 15316 bp, 7 predicted proteins | sample 811171 | NCBI WGS metagenome assembly MDSW01 (sample SAMN05326641, study PRJNA326480) | marine metagenome | isolation source: seawater | place: Atlantic Ocean: North West | collected 2012 | reverse complement strand
ATTTACTACCACAAACTGTAACAAAACCTTGTAATCCTATCGGATCTAGATATATAATATTTAGAGAAATATTATCATTGTTGCGGAACTTTGTCCCGCACGTGGTTGGAGACATCATAGAGGTCTCACAGGAACCTTCGGTTCCCCCTACATTTTTTAAAAATCTACCAAATAAAATCTCAAAACCTATTTTTAATTTCATATTTTCTATATTTTTTAATAAAAATATATATAAATTATTGATTAAATTATTCGGAATTTTATATAAACCAGTAAATATATTATTATTATTATTATTAATTTTTTTAAATACTAATTTATTATTATCAAAATTATTATAATTAAAATTATTACTTAACCAATATCTTCCAGATATTTTAAATAAATTATCGAATTTTATTTTTTTTTCTATTATATATTCCAGTACTTTTATCATTTGAGTCCCTTCTCCTAATGACTTTGATAATCCAAAAATAGAAGAATGTAATTCTTTTTGTTCCCATAAATTTAATATATAATCGCAATTTTTATTAAAATAATTTTTCTCATCATCAGTAAAATTTGTACATTCTACTATAATTATTTTACTATTAGGGATTTTTTTTTTTATACTTTTTATGGTTAATTTAGTTTGTTCAAATCTTACTTCTCTATTATAAACTGATCTAATATTAGAATAACTTAATGGTTTTTTTGGTGGGTTAATAACAGATGTTATTAGTACTAGATTTTTTATTTCCATAAAATATATTATATTATATATATTTTTTTAACATAATTTTACATCTACATATAAACGAATAAAATAAAGTTAATAAGTTATTATAAAGTTATTAACTTTTTAAAAATTTCTGAACATGGTTTTACTGACAATTTATCTAATATAAATTCACGAGGTTTATAATTATCTAAATTATTTATAAATTTAGAAAATATATTTTCTAAATCATTTAAATCATAAAAATATTCTCCACATCTATTATCCCAATAAGGGATAGTAGTTGCTGGTATATTATTATATTTAGAATTATATTCCTGTGACATATATTTTACATTACAAACTAGTAAAGGAACATTACATGATAATGCTTCTTCTATAGCAAATCCTTGACTTTCATGGGCATCTAATATTATAGCATACTTAGATTTTTGTAATATATTTAAATAATCGCTTTCTTCATATTTATTAACATAATTAAATAATTTAAAATTAATTTTTTTTTTTTTTAAAAAATTTATAATAAATTTTAATTCTTTTGGATTTCTTCTTTTATAATATAAAATTACTTCATTTTTATAGGGGCGGGACTTTGTCCCGCACGTGGCACCCTGAAGGGTGTCCCCTATATTAATTGGTATAAATTTATTAGTATTTACTGGAAATGGAAATGTTTTTATAGGTATTATTTTTTCTACTCCAAGATTTATCCAAACATCCTTAGCCCAATTACTTGGTTGAATATATATAGAATTATTATAAATATTATTAATTGAATTTAATTTATAATTTGGAAATACCGAAAAATGGGGCCCAAATATAAATATTTTATTTGGATAATTAGATGTATTTATAGAATTTTCAGGCATAAAAATTAAATCAAATTTTATAATTTCATTGGTATTTCCAAATTTATAAGGAAAATTTAAAAAATTTAATATCATTTCCAAACCTTCTTTATTTTTATGATGATAATTACCAATTATTAAAGTATTCATATTATATATTTTAATATATTTTTGTTTAATTGATTAATTTTATAAAATATATGGGTTTCCAATAGAGTATGCTCCAATATGAATAGAAATAAAGAAACCACTCTGCAATCCTAAGAATATAACCCTAATTATATTAGTTTTTATATTATATAAAAAAAATTATATTAATATAAATTTTTAATAAATTTAAAATAAATTTAAAATAAATTAAAAAAAATGGAAGATGAAACTGAAAAAATAGAATTTTTTAATGAATTAAATAAAACAGAAAATATAAAAAAACATTTAAATTTAAATGATGTAAATAATCTAAAAAAATTATATCTAACATATTCAAAAGAAATAAATATAAAAAACGATAAAGAAATAACATCAATAATAGATAAATTAAATTATGTAAATTTATTTTTTAATTTAATTTTATCAGAAAAAGAAAAACCAAAAGATAGATTTAGTTATAAATATCAAAATAAAATAAATACAACATTTATAAAAATAGATGAAAAAAATATGGTGTCCGATTCAATAAAATTATTAAAAAAAAATAAAGGGGTATATTTAGATGTTATAGGAATAGATTTAAAATTAATAAACAAAAATAAATTAATAAAAAAATCAGATAAATCGATATTTAATTATTTAAATGGTTTAAATATAAATTATAAGATATGGTCAGGAATACATAACTTATATGATAAATTATCAAAAAAGTATTTTTTGGCAGATAAAATAAATATAGATGATAATATTTTATTAGAAATAAAAGCAAAAAAAATGAATGATAATTCAATGATATTATTTAAAGATAAAAGTCATATGATAAAAATAATAGATAATTTAATAAAATATATAAATAATATAATTGAATTATATATAATAAATTACATATCAATATTTAAAGAAAAAAAAGAATATAATTTAAAAGAAAATTTATATGATTTATATGATTCAAATAATGAATATGAATTAATAAGTAAATTATATCCAAAAGGAGAAGAAAAATTAAAAGATAAATTATATAGCAATGATAATATAAATTATATAAAAAAAAATATAAATTTAAAAAAAAATAATAAGAAAATAAAAAATCAAATAGAATATTATTATATAAATAAAAAAATAGATAATTTTTATAATATAAATGAAATAGGTTTAGTAGAATTATATAATTTATTAATATTAGATAATAAAAATTTAAAAAATAAAAAAGTAGTAATAGAAATAAATAAAAAAATAAAAAAAAAACAAATTGAATGGGATATACAAAAAAAAAATATAGATAAATTACATGAATTATCTATAAAAAATAATTTAGCACGAGAACTAAATTTAAAAAAAGTAGATGGTAAAAAAGCATCAATATCAAAAAATAAATTATTAAATTATATACCATATAATGAAAATAAAGATAAATATTTATTATTAGAAGAAAAAGAAAAAAAAATAATAGACATTAAATATAAAAAAATAAAAAAAGAATTAGATATAATAAATAAAATAAAAAAAGAAAATGTAGATAAATTATCAGAGATAGCAAAAGAATTAAATAAAAATTTAATAAATAATAATGAATTTATAACAATAAAAAATATAAAAAATATAAAAAAATTATATGAATATTTAATAAATGAAGCAAATATAAAAAATACAGAATTTGAAACATATAAAGAGTATATAAAAGATAAAAATAATTCTTATTTAATATGTCCTCATGTATTATATTTAGGAAAAAAAATAATAAAAAAAGTAGATAAAGATTTAGTCTCTAATATAGATAATAGTCTTAATAAAGAAAAAAAAATATATTTAGATGATATAAAAAATGATGTAGTATATCATTTTCATAGTTCATCTAATTTAACTAATAAAAATATTTTAAATAATATATATTGTAAATATTGTGGTGAATTAATATCATATGAAAAAGCGGAATATTCAGATAAATATACCTTAGATAAATCAAAGATATTTAAAATAAACGATAAAATATATTTATTAATAAAAAGAAATTTATTATATATTTATAATAAAAATTTTATATTAAAAAATAATGTGCAATTAAATGATATATTTAGTAATATAATAAATATAATAAAAAATGATATAGATGAAATATATAATATAGAAAAAATAGAAAATTCACCAGTTTTAAATAAAAATTTAAAAGAAAATATATTTAATACAGCACTGAATGATATTAATAAAAATGAAAAATTAAATATAATAATAAATATATATTTATTATCAGTTTTAATAATATTCATTTTAAAATATAATTTTTTCATATTTAAAGATTTAATAAAAATAAATATAAAAACGGGAAATTTAAAAGAAAAAAATAAATATTTAAAATTATTTTTAAATAAAGCTTATAAAATAATAGAAAATGAAATTTATATAAAAAAATATAATAATAAATATGATAAGTCATTTATAAAAAAACATATTTATATATCATTTAATAAATATTATAAAAAAATAATGGGTGAAAATAATATAATAGATGATAAAAAAAAATTAATAATAAATAAATATGTTAATGTATTATCAAATATATATTCTAATACAATATATAAATTTATATATAATTTTAACAAATTTATTAAAGTATTAGAATATAATATAAGTAGTAAATTAGGGTTATCTAATAAAGAAAAAAAAGTGCAACTATTAGAATATAAAGATGATTTTGGTAATGTAAATAAATATTTAAATATAGATATAGATAATTATATAGAAAGATTAGATAAATTATTAAAAAGAACTATAAAAGAAAAAAAAGATAATAAAATATCCATTTTTGATAAAATAAGTATACCAAAAATATTAAATGAATCAAAAATAACAATATCTACAAAAATATATTATGAAATTTATAACATGATTTATGATGCATTAATCTATTTTATTAAAAATAGATTATATTTAAAAACCGCAGATTCTAAATTAAAAGATATATATTATAATAAATTAAAAGAATTAGAAAAAAAAGAGGATATATTAATAGAAAATAATAAAAAATTAAATTATTTATTACCTAAATTATTTATAAAACAAAATTTATCAAATTATACAAAATTAAATAAACAATTTAAATTTAAATATAATCCATTAAAAAAAATATTAATATTAAAAAAATTAAATGAAAAAAAAATAATAAATATTAATTTAAATAATATTAAAGAGAAAAATGTAAATTTAGAATATAAAAATTATATAAATACAATAACTAAAGATAATAAAAAAAAATTAAATAATATATTAAAAAACATAAATGATAATAAAAAGAATGCTTTAGTAAATTATAAAAAATATGAAAAATACCATATAAATTATATAAATATAGATAAATTATTAAAAAAATATAAAACAATAGATAAATCATTTTTCTATAATTTGGGTTTAAGTAATTTGATTTATTATAAAAATTTATTAAAAAGTGATAAATTAGATTATAATAAAATTACAGAAGATAATAGATATATTAGATCAGTTAAATTAAATAATTATATAATTTTTATAATAACATCATATAACAATATTCAAAATACACAATATTTTAATTTATTAAATGAAAATATAAAAAATAAATTAAATAAAAAAATAGATTTAATGAAAATAAAAAAAATAGATTTAAATAATATGTTCTATGAAAAGAATGAATACTATTCAAAATTATATAAAAATAATTTATTAACTTATAATAATTTTTTATTAAATGAATTATCTATGATTTTATATAAAATATTTAACATTAATAATGATAATAATATACTAATAAATTTTTATTATAATTGGTTTTTATATAATGAAAAAACTTATACAAAAATGGATAATATATATGCAATGCTAAAAGAATACGAATATGCATCAGAAACTATAACAAACACAGCATTAGATAATAATAATATAGATAACCCAAATGATTTAAATGATATTTTAAAAGAAAAGGAAGAAGATAATGAAGATGAATTTAATGAACTTGAAGATGAAAATGCAATAGATTTAGATTTAATAGATGAGGATAATATTGTAGCAAATTTTTAAAATTTCTATATGATTGATTAAAATTTTGTTATAGGGTATTCTAATTTTTTTATAGAAAATAGGGGCGGGACTAAGTCCCGCAAGTGGCACTTTCGATGCCCAGTAAATTTTACATAGTTAAAATTTATACTAAATTACTTTAAAAATATTTATTTATATATATGGGTAATTGTATTAATAGATCTTTAAAATTTGATAAAATAAATTTTAAAGATTATGATATTAATGAAAAAAATCGAATTTTTAATATTATTTTAAATAATGAAAATATAAATAGTTTAATAGAATATATTAATAATAAATCAGTTTTAAAGAATAAATTTTATAAATTATTAATAATAAATAATAAAACTAATTTATTAAATTATATAAAAAATAATACATATGAATTAAAATATAGAATTTATAATATGATTATAAACGATGAATATATCAAATATTTAGAAAATAAAAAAAAACTGAAAATAGAAGAAGATATAAAAGAAGATTTAATAGAAAAAATAAATATAGATTTAAATCTAATATTAGATAAATTAACATGTAGTTTATGTATGGATAATGAATTAAATATATGTTTAATGGAATGTGGTCACTTATTTTGTAATGATTGTATAGATAATATAATAGTATGTCCGATATGTAGAAAATCTATAACAAAGAAAATATCTATATATATATAAATATATAGGAATTAAGAACTTTTAAATATTATATTAAATATAAAATATAATAAAAATATAATATAACAAAAATATAATATATAAATTGATTTATATATAATATATTATATAATATAATATAATATTATAATTATGGAGAGCAATTCTATTATATCAAAAAAAAGATTTGATAACATTATATATAGCATAGCAGGAACAAATGAAAATATAATAGATTCTAATATATTAGTAGAAAAATCAGATGTATTTAGATCTGGTTTACCAGTAGATAATGGTGTATATGATAATCATATGGGAACAACAGATTATTCTTGGTTTTGTAAAACTTGTGGAAATAATAAAGGAACTTGTCCAGGTCATTTTGGTTTAATAAAATTAAAATATCCAGTGAAATCCCCTTTATTTTTTAAATATATACATAAATGGTTAAAAATAGTATGTCATAAATGTAGTAGATTATTATATCAAGAAGATATAAATATTTATAATAATGATAATTATAAAAAGTTAAATGAATATGTAAAATTAAGTTCAACAATAAAAGAATGTAGTTTTTGTGGAACTAAAGTAGATAAAATAATTAAAGATAAACATTATAATTTAAATTTATATATAAATGTATTAAATAATAATGTATTGGAAAAGGAATATATATTAAATCATACAATATTAAATATATTTAATAAAATATTAGATGAAGAAGTTTTAAAAGTATATAATAATTTATGGAATCATCCTAAAAAATATATAATATATGAAATAGCAGTTCCTCCAAATACTATAAGACCGAATCTAAAATCAATAGGAATAACTAAAACAGGATTATCAGATGTTACAAATTTTTTAAAACAAATAATAGATACAAATAAAATATTACCAATTCAAATACCAGATGAAATAGATAAAGATTTAATCTCTCGTTATTATTATTTGGAATTAATTTATTATGAGATGGTAAGAGGTATATCAAATGATAAAGTAATAAATATAAAAACAAATACAGGGAAACTAGCAAATAATATAGCATCTAGAATACCAAAAAAGACAGGTCGTATAAGAAAAAATTTAATGGGAAAACGAGTAAAAAAAATGTTTAGAAGTGTAATATCAGGTGATGCTAATTTTGCATTAAATGAACTAGGAATACCTTTATCAATAGCAAAAAATATATCAATACCAGAAAAAGTAACTTATGCTAATTATAATAGATTAAATACATATTATAATAATAGTGATAAAATATATCCAGGTTGTAAAGAAATAATAAAAAAAGAGAATGAATTTAAAAAAATAAAACATGATGTTAATATTTTGAAAGATAAAACAAATTATAAATTAAAAATAGGAGATATAGTATTGCGTAATATGATAGATGGTGATTATATAAATTTTAATAGACAACCAAGTCTAGAAGCATGTAGTATTTCTTCTATGAAAGTGAAAGTAATATTTAGAGGAAGTACTATAAGAATGAATGTATCATCATGTTCCTTTTTTAATGCCGATTTTGATGGGGATGCTATGAATGGTATAGTATCAACATCTTTAAAAGCTAAAAATGAATTAATTAGTTTAAGTAATATAGGTAATTGGATAATAAATTATAAGAATTTATCTTGTAAAATTGGATTATTTCAAGATAGTTTAATAGGTATATTTGAATATAGTTTAAATAAAAATATTATAAATAAATGGAAAGCTATGGATCTATTTGCAAATGTATATGAAAATATAGATATAGATAATTATGAATTGAAAAAAGAAAATGATTATAGAGAAATTTTATCATATTTATTACCAAAAATAAATATAATAAATAAAAAATCATCTTTTTATAAAGAACAATTTAGTAAATATATAAAATATAATAAAGATGATATTAAAGTTAATATAAAAAATGGTAATTATATTAATGGTGTTTTGGATAAATCAGCTGTAGGTCAAGGTGGTATGAATACTTTATTCTCAGAAATATATAATAAATATGGTTCATTAAAAACTATGGATGTAATATATAATTTACAAAAATTTATAAATAATTATATACTATATAATGGTATAACATGTAGTATAAAAGATATATTAATACCAAGTGAAAGTATAAAAAATATTATATTAGCAACAAATGAAATTTTACAAGATTCATATAAAATAACAGAATTATTAGATAAAAATTTATTAAAAAATTCTAATATGAGTATAAAGGATTATTATGAAAAAGAACAAATTAATGCACTAACAATTAATGAAAAAGTATATGATCATATATTAAAAAATTGTGATTTTTATAATAATGGACTTTATAAATTAGTATTTTCAGGTTCAAAGGGAAAATTGGCACATATATTAGTTGTTAATGGTGTATTAGGACAACAAAGTATGATACCAGGTAAAAGGATTCAAAATATTATTGGATATAATAGAAATAGTCCCTATTTCTTAGATTTTGATATATCACCAGAATCATCTGGTTTTATAAAACAATCTTTAATGCAAGGTATTAGTCCAGATGTTTTTATTTATTATGCTATAGTTGGTAGAAATGGTCTTATATCCAATGCTTTATCAACGAGTATATCAGGTTCTTTAAGTAGAATTGCTATAAAAAATTTAGAAAATATTATTATAAATAATAACTCATTATGTGTAAAAAATCAAAATATTATACAATTTACATATATAGATATAGGATATGATATAAGAAGTTTACAAAATATTTATTTAGAAGTTATAAATTATAATGATAATGATTTTATAAAAAATTATAAATCTGATACAAGTTTATTCGGTAAAAAAAATAATTCAAAATTAAAAAATATATTGGATAATGAATTTAATATATTACAGAATTTAAGAAATAAATATATTTCTATTTATAAAAAAATAGAAATAGATAGACCTGATCAAATTTTATTTTCTAATAAAATAAAATTACCTGTTAATATTGATAATATTGTTTATAATACATATATGGATTATAAAAATGATTTAAATAATAATAATTTAGATCCTATTAAATCTTTTCATAAAATAAATGAATTGTGTGATTATATTGATTATTTAAAATATAATGATAATTATTATAAAAATAAAGGTATAATTAATGATTATATTATATATTCAACTTTTCTTTTAAAATTATCAGTAAGGTCCTCTTTATCTTTAAAAATATTAAAAAATAAAAATATAACAGATGAATTATTAGATATTATTATTAATAATATAAAAATGAAATTAAAAAATTCTCTAATTGATTATGGTAGTTTAGTTGGTATTATATCAGCACAAGCAGTTTCAGAACCTATGACACAATATATGTTAGATTCTAAACATAGATCTACCGAAGGAGGTTCTGAAACTAATGCTTTAGTTAGAATGAAAGAAATATTAAATGTAAAATCAGATGATGAAATAACTAATCCTATTACAAAAGTTTTTCTTAAATCTAAATATGAAAATAATAAACAAAAAGTTGAAATGATAAGTAATAATATTGAAATGTTAATATTAGATGAATTCATTGATAATATAACTATTTTCTATGAACAAATAGGTAAAATAGTTCATCCAGATTATATTAAAGAAAATGCTTTTATTAATAAATTTTTAGATATATATAGAATACCTAATAAATTTACTAAATACAATTGGTGTATTAGATTCGAATTAAATAAAATGAAATTAATAACAAAACATATAAATTTAGATTATATTATCACTAAATTAAGGAATAAATATAATGAAATTTATTTTGTATTCACACCTATTAATAATAAACATATTATTTTAAGATGTTATATTTTAGATAATTCTTTTAAAAAAAATGAAAATCATATAGAGAAAGTAATAAAAATTAAAGATATTTTAATGAATACTTTAATAAGAGGTATTAATAATATTACTAAAACATCAGTTGAAGAATTACTAGTAACTAAATTTGATAAATCTAATAATAGAAATGTTAGTAAAATATATTATATTAAAGCATATGGTTATAATTTATCTGAAATATTACTAAATCCTTATGTTGATATTTATAGAACTCAATCTGATAGTATTAATGAAATGTGTAATATTTATGGTATTGATTGTGCTAGAAATCATATTATATATGAAATGAAAAAAGCAATGGATTCTACAGATGATATAAATTCTTGTATATATTCTGATGAGATGACATATTTAGGTTACATTACTAGTGTTACTAGAAAAGGATTAAAACTAAGAAATTATAATAGTGCTTATCTTAGGATGAGTTTTCAAGGTCCTATACAAGTTATTGAAAATGCAGCTATTAATAATGTGAAAGAAAAAGTGAATGGCCTAAGTGCAAACCTAATGTTGGGGCAAAGACCCAACGTGGGTACCGGCTATAATAAGATTATTGTTAATAGAGATTTTGTTAATAATTATATATCTCAAAATGAAGATATTGATTTAGATGACATATAATTTTTATATAAAAATTGATTAAATTTTTTTTTATTTAATCTAAAACAATTTATTTTATAGGGGTGGGACTTTGTCCCACACGTGGAACCCGCGGGGTGTTCCTATTTTTTTTTAAAATTATCTTTCTATAATGTTTTTTTTTTGTTGATTTTTTATTATTTAAGGGTACTATATTTTTCATATTTTTTATATTATTTATATAATTTAAAAGATTATAATTCATATCTAACTTTAAATTATTAAATTTATCATTACTAATATATATTTTTAATAATTTAGATGTAGTATTTTGTGTTATATTAAATAATAACTTATACATATCATAATATATATAAATAGAATCTATATAAGAATATTTAATTAAATTTAATATAATATTAGAATTTTTAGCATTAAAGGGATATATACAAATAGAATAATACCCATTTTGTTTTAATATTTTAGATTGAGTTAACAAATAATTCATATCACAATCTAAGTAATAATTATCTTCAAATAAAATATTATATTTATTATTAATACAAATATTATAAATTTTTTTATATACATTATTTAAATTAATATTAGTATTTTTATAATATAAGTCTAATAATTTATCATCAGATATTGAAATATTTTGATCCTTATATTTTTCATTATATTTATCAAATATATATTTTTTAAATTCATTATAACATGGAGCATTATTCATTATACTGTTCATATTAATTAAAATAATATTATTAATAGGATATAATTCAGTAGCATTATCTATATTTAAAAAATTTATATTTTTATCTTTATAAATTTCTTTAAATATATTTAATTTATTAATATTTAGTGTTTTATTATAATTATATGATTTTGTATAATTAGTATTATATGTAAATATACATATAGGATAATTATTTTTAATACCAGATTTAATAAATTTATTTATTAAATCTTTTTCTAATTTTTTAGAATTAATTTTTATATTATTTAATTTAATCTTTAATTTATTATTATTATTATTTGAAGTTTTATTATAAATATTATTTAATATAAAAGAATTGCCCATAATTTATATTAATATTACAATTAGTATATATAATAATATTATTAATATATTAAATATAAAGTATATAGTATATTAATACAATATGCAAAAATTAAATATAGAAACTGGAAAAGACAATAATTATTCCACACAAAATTATTTAAATAATTTAGGTTTATTTATTTCATATGAAAATTTTAATGAATTAAATGAATCAAATAATAGACCAGTTAAATATCTAAAAAAATTAAAAAAAAAATTTACAATAAACACAAAAATGATAAATAATTATTATGTAACATCAACAAATATAGTATATTATAATAAAGAAAGATATGTTAAATTACCAAGATATGATGGTTTAAATATATTAAATGATATAAAATTATGTAAAAAATATGGAATAAATAATAATAAATATGAAATGCGATTAAATAAAGGTGAAAGGATAAAATTTGATAAAATACCTATAAATTTAAAATATAATCAGGATATAATAATTAAATATTTAAAAAATAATATTTATAATAAATTAAATAGACAAAGAGGAGCAGGGGGGTGTATATTAAAAATTCCCCCAGGAACAGGAAAAACTTATATAGCAATATATTTAATGTGTTTATTACAAAAAAAAACACTTATAATCGTACATAATACAAATATATTAAATCAATGGAAAAATTTATTAGAATCATTGTTTCCAAATAAAACAATAGGATTATATTATGGTAAAAAGAAAATAGATGGAGACATAGTAATAGGTATAATAAATTCTTTATTGCAAGAAAATTTTTATATAAAAATAGGAAAAAAAAAAAAATATATATTTAATTCAACTGAAGAATTCTTTTCAAGATTTGGATTAACTATATTGGATGAAATTCACTTAATGTGTTCAAATAAAAGGAAATTAATATTTATGAGGGCATCAAGTTATAATATAATAGGTTTATCAGCTACCCCATTTAATAGAATTGATAATTTTGGTCAAGTAGCAGAATTTTATTGTGGAAAAGTAATAGATGGAGAAGAATTACCTGGTTATCAAAAAAATAATAATAAATTTAAAGGTAATATAAATGTTATAAAATACAAATGTAGTTCAGATTATTGTAAAGTTAATTATAATGAAAAAACAGGTTTAATAAATTATCATGAAATAATACAACAATTAATTGATGATCCTAATAGATTTAAATTAGTATTAGAAATAATAAATAAATATATAAAACTAAAAAAAAATATATTTGTTTTTGCTGATAGAAGAAATTATCTTGAAAATATATATAATAGTTTAAATTATGATAATAAACATTTAACTGAAGATTATGAAGGTATTTATAATATAATGGGGGGTTCTACAAATTTAGATTTGAATAATGCTAAAAAAAATGCCAAAGTTATTTTAACAACTTATCCATATTTAAGTACAGGGTTTTCATTACCAAGATTTGATTGTGTTATTTTAAGTACTCCTAGAAAACGTAATACAGAACAAACTATTGGTAGAATATTACGAATGTCAGATGAATATAAAGATAAAGAGAGATTAATAGTTGATATAATTGATATGAATACTTTATGTAAAAATCAATATTATGAACGTAAAAAAATATATGATAAATTAGAATTTCCTATTAAAGCAACAAAATATTCATATAAAGATTTTATAGATAGCTAAAACTTAAAGATGGGCGGGACAAAGTTCTTCCCACCTTACGGATTTTCCACCCACCTCCTGTTTTATTTCCCGAATATCCAAAAAATAGAACATAAATTATACGTATTGTTATTATTAGAATTAAAAATAATATAAATAAATGAATATAATAAGAATATTTAATATCTAAATTTAATTTTAATGTTATTTTATTTGATAAATCTTCTATGTTTTTATTTAATGTATCTTTTAATTGATTTAAATGAATTTTTAATTTTAATCCCATAGATTTTAAATTTGAATCATTTATGATTGATTCATTTTCTGGTTTATTTTCTGGTTTATTTTCTGGTTTATTTTCTGGTTTATTATCTGGTGGTATTTTTTTTTCTTCTTTAAAATCGCCTGTACATCTTGAACTTAGTCTTATATCACTATCCTTAATTGTTACATTATCTTTAAATATTGCTAGATTTTCACATTTTGGTATTTTACAATTAGTTAATTCATAATTAGATGGTGGTAATAATACATTAGAGTTATTTTTATTTTCACCACGACAAGGTGTTACCCAACATTTTCTATTCTGACGAGATACACCTGTTGTATTTAATGCATTAAATACACTATTATATGGATTTTCTGGATGTTCTATAGTATTACAATAACATGCCGCACTTTTTATATTATCAGTTCTATTACAATAATTATTTATTTCATTATTTATTATATTATCATGTTTGGAATATAATTTACTAAACCATGTTTGACATATTTTGCTAGATTCCGAACCGGTTGAAAGTAAAGGTGGGCATTTTTTTGGATATTTATTTGTCTTTGAATCATAATTACATTTTATTCCTTTAGCATCCGATGGGGCATTATTACCTATACAATATTTAGCCATAAGTTTATTATAAACATTACTTTTAATACCACTAGTTGGATCTCTTACATTTCTTAATTTTATTAATTTTTCTTCTGTATCAATAATAGGATTACATATTCTACAAAGTGTTTGCCAATTATTACTTTTATGTTTATCTATAAATCCCAAATTATTAACATGTGATCCTAATTTAGTCATAGAATTACAAGCGAATTCATCTCTTATTGTACAATGAGGTTGATCACTATCAAATATACTACTACAATGATTTGTTGAATGAAGTTTTTGTTGATAAAATTGTTTCTTACAAATATCATCAGTATCATCACATTTTTTTTCATATTCCCCATCATAATCACATTGCACAGTCTGTCCACCGCAATCAGGACTATGCATATAATTTTTACCATTCTTACCATAGTGTTGTATTGTTTGATTACCTAAAACATATAATGGTTTATCTGCCTCATTACAAGAATAATAAGGTGCTATAATTTTATCAATTAAACCCATCAAATTTTTTTTTATTTTTTTATATTATATATTAATTTATATTTATTTTTATTATTATCTATAAAATGATAATATCAGTATTTCAAATATTTTTTAGATAAATTATTATAATTTTTTTGAGCATAACTTAGGTGATTTGTTTTAAATAAATTTGTATTAATTTTTTCAAAATTACCATTAGAATTAGTAAAGTAAATTTTATTAAATCCTAAATTTTTAATAATATTAAAACAATCTTTACAAGGTGGTGAATATATAAATTTATTATTAGAATTAATTCTAACAATATAAATTCTACATTTTCTTATGAATTTATCTTTATCTTTTTTTTTTTTTATTTT
>MDSW01045945.1_pt1 | contig 15317 bp, 9 predicted proteins | sample 811171 | NCBI WGS metagenome assembly MDSW01 (sample SAMN05326641, study PRJNA326480) | marine metagenome | isolation source: seawater | place: Atlantic Ocean: North West | collected 2012 | reverse complement strand
TACTCCGTCTTGAACCCGAAGCGGCCGACCCCCGCGAGAACCGCGTCGAGAACTCGAAGCCGCGAGACGCCCGATACGGATTCTCCTTCGCCGCGACGCCCACGACGCGCGGCTTGAAATGTACACAGTGCTAGCGTGCCTATCTAAGACTTGTCCCAAACAATCCTCCCGCGAACCCCGATTTTATCATTTTTTTGTCACCAGGGAGGCACCTACATACCACGGATCTTAATAGGAGTAATAATGTGAACCACGCACGAGTAAACTATTTCTAATATCATAATAACTCTTGCTTACTGAAAAACACTTGCTTGGAAAATACAGTACCTTCGTACCTGGTACGAAGGTAATATTTATGTGCACTCGCGTTTGAGAGGACATAAATCATTCATTTGTAAGTAGCGCACCCAGGAAACCTAGCCGGACCAGGGTAAGCCTGCGGGCCTTGTGCGGAATGGTACGCCCAGGTGTTTTAATCTTCGATGATCAACTGAATATCAAGAGCACGAGATATCCTTTTTCGACAGGAAAGCAGTCCTGAAAACCTTTCCTCTGAGTCCATCGCCACAGTTCTGAAGCAACTTAAAGACCTCCAGGTCGTGCCGGCGGAGGGAATAAACGTGAGCCTGGCACTGTTCTGATACGTAAGCAGGCTAACTTGCCAACCCTATCGTAGGTCTACATCAGTGAGGACAATATTGCGGAAGTTTTCGCTGATATACAAGGCCCGGGTGCGTTTGAACTGCGTCTTGCCGCTTTGCTTTCAACTAAGTTCACCGGCAGATGGTACCCCGTTCCACAACGGAACTTTCAAGATGAAGCTGATACTCCCCACCGACTATCCTCGCTGTCCACCGAGAGGTGAGAATGTAAAAAGTGTTTGTCACGGATGCTGTCTTCACTGTTAAAACTTTTTATCTTCAGGATTTTTTGTTACAAAAATTTTCCACCCAAATGTGCGCCAACCAAGTGGCGAGATTTGCGTAAATACGTTGAAAAAAGACTGGAAACCAGGCCATGATCTGCGACATGTTTTGATGGTGATACGCTGCCTCCTAATCGAACCTTTTCCAGAGTCCGCTCTGAATGAAGACGCTGCCAAGCTTATGCTTGAAAACTACGACGAATACTTCAAACGTGCCCAAATGCTGACAAACATACATGCTCTCTCGCTGAACGGCGTAGTCAACAAAACTAGTTTCAACTCGACCCCCCCGCCTTTATATACTGAATATGGCGTTGCGACGATCGCAAAAGTTGACAAGAAGAAGAGCCTGCGGCGGCTTTAGAAGATACAGGGAAAAAACTGATATCAATAGTTTGTATTTTCAAACTTTTAAGTTTGCTCTGAGAGCCATCCAAATCTACGTGTTGAAAGAATATAATTGTCATCATATTAGTTCAGCCCGTCAAGCTCGTCTCCCCAAGAAATGTATGATGCCTTCGTCTTGAGGTATTCCTTGGGCTCACCTACAATCTCAAGGCCAGCACTGTCTCCGCCGATTATCTCGTCGATGATTCCGTAGTTCTTAGCCTCCAACGGGGACATGTATCTGTCTCTATCGGTATCTTCATCAACCTGTTTCACGTCTTGACCCGTATGAAAAGCCATGAGCCGGTTCAAATTAGCCTTGTGATACATGATTTCCTTGGCTTGAATTTCGATATCAACAGCTTGACCAGAGGCTCCGCCGAGAGGCTGATGAATCATGATTCTCGCATTTGGCATGGAGAGACGTTTCCCATTGGCACCTGCAGTGAGGAGAAACGCCCCCATTGAAGCTGCGAGGCCCATGCAGACAGTGCTAACATCTGCTCGACACATCTGCATGGCATCATAAATGCCCATGCCAGCTGTGACAGAGCCTCCAGGAGAGTTAATAAAAAGCTTGATATCCTACGAAACGCAAGAAGGTGAGTAAAATCACGGGGAAGTGTGAAAGATTTACGAGAAACAACGTGAATCCTTGCCTTCTTCGGATCCTGTGCATCTAGAAGGAGGAGCTGACTGATCACAGCGTCAGCCGTAAAATCGTCCACTTGGTTGCCGAGGAAAACGATGCGTTGTCGGAGTAGCAAACCAAATGGATCACCGGCCTCTTGACGCGGAATAACAGGCCCACCGGCCGTGGCCTGCGATGGGTACAGATTCCGGCGTAAAACATGGATTCTGTCGTGGCCTCGCGGAATCGAGGCAAGCAGCCTCTGCGATCGAGAAACTTGGCTGCTTGGAGCATACTCGAAAGGCTTTCGTGCCCCCGAAGCGAAAGCAGACGACAGAAATGCTCCTTTTGGAGGCGGCGTGATGCGGGTAATTGCGTGCATGTCTCGTTGAGCGATGTTTCGTTGTTTTTGTTCGCTACGATCTGGCTACTTGAAGGAAAGGTGTTGCCCTTATCTTAGGGGTTTTTGTTCTTTTGACTTCTTGAAGGGATCGAGGAATTGACGGTGCTTTTCGATCAAATATCTAAAAAAACCGTGTGATATCATGAAATGTCATGCGGGCTCGGCATCCCTGGCTATCGCCTAATAATAATATGATAATAGTAAGATTTCATCGACCGATCAAGCAACTTCTTTAAATAATAAGATGAATGAAGAAGGTATTATTATTAATTTTGAATGAATGATAATTAATACGATGGTAAGATCTTAATAAGTTTCGAAACTTACGAAACTTTTATAATAAATACCTTCGAATCCTTCATATATATATATATATATATCAAATATTAAATACCCTCGAATAATAATCGATCTAAAAAAATTAATAAATAAAGATCGATCGATCATATTTAATAATATATTATAATATTACAAATACCTGATATATAATATTATTTGAGATAGCTAATTATAATGAGTCTTCGTTCGTACGTAGCTAAGTGTTAGTGAGAAATAATGTCGTTATAATCCTTCACCGGTTCTTGATTGCCTCACTATATTGAAAAGAAACAAACAGAAGGAAAAGACCAATTGACGAATTGGAGCGGACATCACAGTCACGCGAGACTTAACACCACCTCTTGCCTCGTCTTTTGCTCTCAAAGTCGCCGAAAAATCTACATTCGTAATCGCCCCTATGCAAGCCTCGGGAACGTGTCGATACGATAGGTGATTGTCTGACGTGCGTAACTCTTAACAAAATGTGCTGATGATCCGTTCCTCCCGCAGCTCACTTAGCCTTTTGACGAAAAAATTCGTCTCCCTTATCGAACGAGCCGACAGAGGAGCAATAGACCTCAATCAGGCCGCAGAGACGCTGAACGTGCAAAAAAGGCGGATATATGACATCACAAACGTTCTTGAAGGCATCGGCCTAATCGAAAAGAAATCAAAAAATATCATTCAATGGAAAGCACTACCAACAACTGTCGGAGAGGATCGTATCGGAGTCGTACATTTGCGCGTAAGCTAATTTTTACATGCTCTTTAAACTTGTATGAGCCTTGGTACCAACTGCAGGAATGCCTAAGCCTGTTGTTCGAAGAAGAAAACAATCTTGATCATCATATCCAAAATATGAGAAAGAGTTTGCAGCTACTACTCGAAGATCCTCTCCATAAGGTTCGGCATTCATAATGTCAGACTCCGTATTTCAGCTTGACCTTTCTGTTCACAGGGTAACCTCTACGTTGCCGAAAAAGATATAAAAGCAATCCCTCGGTTTTCCTCTGAGACTCTTATCGCCATTCGTGCTCCACATGGCACCACACTTGAAGTTCCGGATCCAGACGATGGCCTGGATTTGCCCAACAAAAGATATCAAATCCTACTGAAGTCTGGCTCCGGTTCAGTTGAAGTGTTTCTCATCTCACTACATGAAAATGAGCGACTGTTAAGAGACCAAAGCCCTCAACTCATTCACGGAGACTATCTTGGAAATGTTTGCCGAGGAGAAGACATTCAAGCGAAGTGCGACGATGTGCGTAACCCCATGAGAGAGAATGAGCAGCCTGCACCAATGCTCGATCCTTTCTCTTCCTGCCAGAGATTCAATTGTGATTTGCCACCTCTGGACTCAGAAGAAGCAGGCTCGGCTATTGTGAGAGTGATGCCTCGCTCATGTGAACCAGATTACTTCTTTGCTGATGATGGGCATGAGTTTAGCTTTGGACTTCATCAAATCTTTGCGACAGCGGGAATTGATGGATATTTCCTTGATGATCAAATCTCGGATTAAGTGTTTGAAGAAGCAGCCTATTTGCGGGATGTGAGCATAGGCGTTTCAGTCACAGGAGCGAGCCAATGTATGCAGAGTACCTCGCCGAAATCAGGCAGTGCGTCTGGTTGGATTAAGAATTTTTCAGCCGAAAAGTTCTTGAGTTGAATGAGATTGTGCAAGTGTGACACAGTGACTAGTTTCTGCTTAACTTTAATGAATGGATCTTATGCCAGACGTCTGTGCACGTATGAGCTTCGAATTCGAAAACATTATAATGCTACCTACTTATACCGGAAGCTTCTCACTCATACCTGCCGCGTAACCACCAAAATGAAACTGATATTGAGCTTGTCAGAGAATGCACGTAGTGCCAGTGGTCTGGAGGCATATATAAGGCATCTCCTGGTCCTAGGATCAGGTCGGTGTGTGCCAAAGAGACGCACTCGCCATACGCAGCTTCGAAATTAGTCCTTGATTGATTGAAATCGATGTCGCTGGAGTTGTTCATCTTGGGTTCCTTGATTGCATGTTTCGCAAGTACGTGACTTCTTGGATACAGGCGAACATATTTGTATCCAACAACTTGCGTAAGAAGATTGTGATAGGGATCCGTATGCAGGGGGCTGATCGTTCCAGATGGCCCAATCCAAGCAAGAATCGCTTTTAATTGACCGCTTGTAGCGCTTCCGCATGGTGTGCAGTAAGCAGGGACGTTGAAGTCATCGAGAAGCACCGGAATCTGCTCGAAAAGAGAATGTTGCGCAACATAACCCGTCTTGCGTCCTGGCGGTTGCGATGAATCCCATGCACTTAGTTGTTCAATCTTCTGAGAAGGGTCCATATATTTGTGTTCGCGGCAAGGATATTTAAAGCTTGCAGCTTTATCAACAATCTTTGCTTGAGGTGGTGTCGGTCTCAAGTGATCGTTTAAAAAGTCAGAAAACGGCATGAGTTCTTGTGACCAATTGTCACTAAGATAGTGTTTGCCAAACTCAACAGGCGCTGTGCGATTCCCACACATGTCCCGAAGATAGCAAAGGCTTCTCCAGTTTCGTACGGCGTCCCATCGTGAAACATCTCCAGATATCAACACTGGAACACCTGGGCGAACGCGGTTTATGTGCAAGTGATGGATAAAAAGGTCAAGACTTGGGGCTGATGCCAGGTGCTGCACTGGTTTTCTAAGTGGATGCGTTCCTATCGCAAGAGACCCAAAAGGAAGCGGCTTCGCCTTCCTTCCAGCTGTAACTAAATGACATTTTCCGAGCAGATCTCCACATTTTGTCCCAAGTTGCCAAACTGCGTCACTCTTCCAGCTATCGTGGCGTGCACCTTTTTGCAAACACCGTGTAGTTGCCTTGGATGGAGGCAGTCGAGATCGATCTCTATTATTTAGGCGTGAAAACGACCTTGGAAATGATGTTTGCTTTCCGGCGACGATTGTCTCGATTTCATTGCGGAACAGATAACAGCCCAGCATAGCAGCATTGTCTAGCACGTTTCCAGTGTGAACCAAGCTGGGACGCTTCTTTGAAAGTGCATCGAAAAGGCCGATTTCCGTATATAATATGGCGCACAAGCCATATAGCTCCCTCCAAATAAACTGCGCGTCGGCCCAACGACCCGTATGAAGTTTTTCCCAGGCGAGAAGCAGAACTTCATAGACTCCGGTCTGAATCGGAAACAACTGTCTTCTTGCGCAAGAGCTTGTTCTACCGTTTACAGTTTTTATCGACAACACCCGCCGAAGTGCATTGGATAACACTCGCGAAGCAGCTGCACCGCCTTCGTCGTGAAGATTTCGACAAAGGGCGTGTAATGTCGTTTCGCGAGACGATACCTGCGCTAATATGTCGACGGAAAATGCGGCGGTCACACGCTCATCAAGTGTCAAATCACACACAGAGTTCGCAGCACCGACTGGTGGCATAAATACAAATAATTGTGATTGTACGAATGAAGATATATATATATATATATGTAGAAAACTCTTCTCTTTATTTATTTATTTCCACTTTATTTATATATCATCAGTTCGTGGTATTATATATATATACCTTCGAGGTATTGCCGATCTTACGGGGATTTCCCGAAAAAAATATCGCCTCGCCTGGTATCGTTAATCAAGGTCGAAGGTCTATTTGCCCCATACATTATCTCCATTTTCGACATCGTTAACTCAGGAACGTCGGTTCAGCGTTACATACAGTTGGTCCCTTCATTGGTGCAAATATGAGTCAAAAAATTTAGGTTCGCGGCGGGAAATGAAATGCCGGCTATACGATGGATTAATAATAATATCCATACCATATATCCATTTCATTTCCAGCCGTGACTGGTAATCTATAACAATAATATCATATATAGACAGTTTCGTTCGTAACCGTGTGCGTACATAGAAGCAAATAGTCAAGGTATTGCTTGATATATAAAGCTTTCGTTCGTAAGGTTTCGAAAAGTCGTTCTTATTAATTTTACTCGTATTACGAAACGTTTCGTACACGTGCTGTTTGAAAATTAAAGTTAAGTCTCGTCTCGTGGATTTGAGCTATGCAGCGAGACACAACACGAAGACCCAGAGACCGCACTCGTGGGAAAAGTTGAGTGAAAACGAGCTGATTGGATGAACGCAACAGGCAAATGTTTCGGTTATTATTCGCATGTGACGAATACTTGGGTTTCACGCACAAAAGCCACGGCTGGTGAAAAGAGTTTGTCGTCCTTCCAAACAAGTCGTCCATGTTTCAGACGGCACCGATATAATCAGAGGTATGGCGTGCGACCCACGAGCTCGTCCAACGCAGATATATCTGCGGCAGAGATACAAGATGTAGATGAATTCGAGCTTGCTCGTAAGCTTCAAGGTTTGATGTGATGAGAGTATCTGCAATGTGATCAACTGAAAACTCCGCGTATAGGCATTGGTCTTGAGCTACAGGCCTGCATTGACAAAGGTAGCTATGCTTCGATTTACCGCGCGAAAAGTTTTGGACGACCTGAATCATCCGAGCAGAAACGTTGCGATCAGCACGCGAAATATGCTTGGCAAGGAGCTGCTGGAACTATCTTTGCTGTTAAAGTGTTGCGATCATCGATGGCAGACTCCGTCTCCATTCGTGATTTCAGGCGAGAAGCCTTACTACTTGGGCGTTTAGATCATCCGAGCATTATTAAGATGTATCACTTTGCCAAATTGCCGCAGCCTTTCATGGTGGGCGATATGACACAGAGCCCTTTCGCTTTCTCAACTCACATTCAAAGCAAACTCACCTAACGTTCAAATTCTAAGTGTTTGCAAGTATGTTTACCGTGCGAGAGTTATGATGCACCCTCTGACACGGTGACTGAATTTTGTGATGGAGGAAATCTATGGAATGCAGTACGTTTTGAAAGGATTAAAGCGATGCAATTCGCGTCGCGTAACTCCAACATTGCACAGCTGGAAAGCGTCATCTCAGATGATATGCCGCTTCTCAACATTCCTTCGATTGCAGTAGATGTTTGTCATGCGCTTTGCTACCTGCATGGAGCTGGCTTCGCACACCGCGATGTTAAAAGCAGTAATATTCTCCTCACGTGGTGTTCGGATCAGAATAGGATTTGTGCAAAACTTTGCGATTTCGGCAGTGCAGCGCCAGTTGGTAAGTTACCGCGCCGTCCAGCAAAGCCCAACTGGGGTGGACTTGAGCGTTGGCTCGGTTTCTCTGGCGAGTGGCAACCTGTGGGCACTGTGCTCTGGATGGCGCCTGAGATGCTCGAACCACCGGTTGAGGGCGAAACGCCTCCAGATGGATACTCTGGTGACAAGGTAGATGTATACAGCCTTGGAGTTGTTCTCTGGGAACTTTTTGAATGGCGCATCCCCTGGTTGGGAGGGAAATCTGCTTCGAAGGCTGACATCATCGACCTTGTCGTCCGCCAAAATAAACGGCTGCCAATACCCATCAGATGTAGCCCTCGCCTGACTCGGCTGATGGTCAGCATGTGGAATTTGAGCCCTTTGAAAAGGCCGACCGCGGCGTTCGTCTTGTCAGAGCTTGTATTGATTGGTTCGAGTTGGGACACCTTTGGGATATTTTCACACGTTCAAGTAGCTGCAAACATGTTTGGGGAAGAGTTGATAGGCATTCTCAGGACATCTCCACATAAATCTTTGACTCATAATCATGAATCAAATGAGGCCATATCATCATCTATATCATCATCTCAAAATGATCGCGGCTCGACCCCTAGGGAGATGTTTGACGAACAGATGTGTGATGATCTGACTTTTCACAGTGAGGATCAGCAAGAAAATATTGCCAAGCATCCAAAGCAGAGCATAGCTTTCACAGCTTGCAGAAATAGTAATATGTCGTCAGAAACGTTCATGGACCCTGGTACCCAGAAACTAGCTTCAAATGAAAACAGGCAAAGCGCGCAGAACGACAATAAGTAGAGTAGAGCCCATGGAATTGGTGTCCTCCATTGAGGGAGCGGGCAGAAACGTAGATCATAATATTTTCGGTCCTGTGGGAACTCTATCGCTTCATGACATTGAGGATCGACTCATTCCAATGTTACTTCCTCACATAGCCCGTGCAACATCCTCTGACTCAGATGACAAGGAAACTGAAGACAGTCGCTCCAAACTCACCAAACTCCAAAATCGTGTAGAAAAGCTAAGGTCCAGACGCAAACTTGACCCCTTCGCTGCTTTTTCTGTGGATGCACAGGATCTCGAAATCAGTACACTTGATCGACACATCAAGTTAAAAGTTGCCAAAGAACAAATGAGAGTTAGGCGCCATACATACGATATCCTCCGCAACCAGATGGTCCAAGCAGAATCAGAATACGTAAGCTTGCAGCAGAAGTACAATGAAATTCTGAGCGGTGAGACGGGAAAGAAACGATTTTAGCGGCACTTAGTTCATAGTTTCTCGAGAAACAAGTACGAAGTCATGTTGTTTATTTGCATGAACTTTTCATGAATGTTTTTCGTCTTTCAATCGTAAAGTTTACCTAATGCCCTCGTAAGGGTTCAAACCTAACTTGTTGACTATTTTGTCATTTGCACCCTTTAAAATCAAATAATCACTCAGAGCGTTGAAACCATAAGCAATGCAGTAATGCAGTCCTGTGCAGCCCTGCTTATTTTGGGAATTGATCAGCGCGCCGTTTCTAAGGAGGGCCTTGACTATGCGAGCATTCCCATTTTGGCACGCTATGATCAGAGGTGAGTTTCCAAACTGGTCGCGACCTTCAGCTGGACATCCACCCTTCAGAAGTTCAGTCACCTACAAACAGAATGCATTCAATAAAATCAAGTGTATATGATGACTAAGCTTCATTGAATCATGAGTCAGAGGAGAATCTCACTCTCACCTGTTTGTACTTTCCATGGCGTGCAAATGAAAATAAGTTTCGGAAATCGTTCGTGGAAAAGGACCGTTTGTCGTCAACACTGTCTTTGCCATCAAGAGCAGGTTGCAAAGCGATGTGAGATTCCTGCAACAATGAATATAAGCTCGATCCCACTCTTTGGTAAAATCCTGAAAAAGTTGACACATGACGGTTCAGGCACCTGAATCACCTTCTGTCTGTTGTCCTGCATATTTTCTCTGCGAACCACGCCACTGAACAAACTTTCAGATCCAGATGGTCCTCGACCCACTGCATCCTTTCGAGCGTTACTGACTTCTTGCACTTGTTGTGAGGGCGAGCCCATCACCTTATGAAAAATTTGCTTCGCGGCAGTTTCTCTCCTCTGGCTTGTTCTTCTTTCTTCATCACCACCCTCCCCTGATGATGTAGTATTTTGAATGGGCATGATTGCTTGCTGCTCTAGTGAAGTCAAATGTTTTGCACTCTCTTTCTCCGTATTGATACTATGCGTCCTTGTGTGTAGACTAGCTAGTTGCTCTTGTACCTTCTGTACTCCAAATAAGTCGACTTGAGGGACTGCATGAGCACGAAACATTATAGGAATTTGCGCAAGAGGGGTTTCATCATCGTAGTCATCATCTGAGAGGTTGATTTGTGAGGGGAAGTTATGTAGATCCTGGCTATGTTGCTTGATATCGTTATGGCTTGTAAAACTCTTTGTTGTATCTCCAAACCCCCGACCCCTGTCAGTAGCTGGTGCATCGTGCGACTCAGTTACTTCAATATCCAACTTCGGTAAGCTGTCAAGAGAAGCTACTCGCTTAATGTTGCTTCTGGGCGCTGGGGGAGGAATTTCTGAAGTGACGGCTGAGCTATTTGCGCACTTGCGTATCAGCCCGCGTGCGGCACTCAAAAGGACATCAGATGCACGCTCAAGTGTGCCTTGGTCATGATTTCTGTCGAAATGTTGTAGGTCAGGCTGAAAATTTGTCCCTTGCCACCGTCTAGGAATCCGCTTCAGCAAACCCATCGTCTTTAACTTCATTTTCAGAGAAGAATCTTCACATAAGTCTGGGGGGAAGTCACGGGCACAAAGGTCTATCTGGGGAGGCCAATAGTTTTGCTGAAATATACTGGCATCCTCTGCACATGGGCCTGCTAAACTGTCTTCGTCTGGACTGAAAAGGTATTTTTTGTGAGCACTGATAGTTAAATTTCTGCTCGGAAACTTGAGTTCATTCTCTGCGACTTGCTGTGCCGCTGAGAGATGCGCACGGTTATTTAAGAGCGGCGGCGTATATACGTGGTACCGCTTCCATGTCAACGATGCTGGTGATTTGTTTGTTGAGTTTTTCTCCGTTTCAGTCAACTGCGTTAATTCTTTCGCTTGCTGCTCCAGTAAGCGCTTGACGCTTTGTTCATTGGTACTCCTTTCGCATGTGCGGTGAGCAAGTGCGGCGATTCTTTCTGCTTTTTTCAACATCCAGAAAAATGGTCAACACACACGAACTCCAGCCAATCATTGAAGTGAACATTGCAGGAAAAAGGAAAATGTGGAGCGTTCCGGCACACTCTCCAAATATCGCACCTTCATATTATCAAAAGCATCTGCGTATCTCATGTTGCCGAGAAGTGACTTTTGCTTTTCTCGGAGGGCCCTCGTGGCTTCGGTTGTAAACATGGCCTCCGATTCAAGGAGGAGGAGTTTAGTCCTCAGAGTTGCAAATTGCTCCTGATGGCTTTTGAAACGTTCTCCTTCGTGGGTTGCTTTCCTTGTGAGTTTGACGTTGCGATTCTTTTCCCCGAGGCGGCGATGCTCGACACCCTCGCTGGGAACGAACATAGTTGTTGCCGAAGTTGGACTGTCAGTCAGATGTACTCTCCAGACTTCTCTTCTTACATTTCCTCTTTTGCGCGTGCGGCGATGTCAAAATGGACGATGTCCCACGCTCGCATTTTAGACTTGAGATCTTAAGCGCTATGCAGGTAAGAGTTATGAAGATATAAATAAAACTCTTATCATTACGAAACCTTACGAAACGTACAAGATTACTTACGGCTGCAAAGCCTATGGCAAGCTCAACCCGCTCTGGCGCATGAGTTCCTTCACGAATCGTTTGCGTTCATATGGTACGTTTCACATTGCACAGGAAGAGAGGTAGAGATAGTGATGCGAAAGGTCTGCGATAAACTGACACGTTCTTTTTTTAAATCTGCAATATTTTGTCCTGTCTGAACTTCGAACTAAAAGTAGCGGTCCGACAAACTCATAACAGACGACCTCCCGGGGACGACACGTGATGTGCATGGAGGAACGGGTGACGACGCAGGTAATCAGATCAGTAGCGATTCAGTTCAAATGCCCGACTGTCCTGTTGGCACTTCAGGCAAGAAAAGGCCGGTTTCGAACCCTGACCAGCGTTCAGTTAAATACGACCTTTGGCGAGAAGAGAAGAGCAGGACTCACGTACAGGGCGTGGAATTTCGTGACGTTGATTGCAGAAAAGACAAATGCTACGTGTTGCGAAGGACAGCGGGAAAAGGGGAAGCCTATGGAATCCGAGAATCTCCGTCTACCCTTCTTGTTGCGCAGACAGATATTGAAAATGACTTAGATCAGGGAAACGATTATTTTGACCCTCTCTGGGAAGGCGGTGATGGTTTTGGTAGGAATGATTTCAGCGACCTTTCATTGAAGCTTGATCACACGAATCGGCCGCTTTGGATTTGCTCTGATGGCCGTATTTTCCTCGAATCATTTTCTTCTGTCTATAAAGCTGCATATGACTTTTTGATATCTGTCGCTGAACCAGTTTGCCGACCGGCAAACATACACGAGTACGTCTTGACGCCTCATTCTTTATACGCCGCTGCTTCTATTGGTCTGGAATCATCTACGATCATATCCGTTCTTAGTCGACTATCAAAGACTCAGCCTCTGCCTGAGATCAATCAATTTATCAAGGAATGCACCTCGAACTATGGCAAAGTGAAGCTCGTCCTGCAGCAAAACCGTTTCTTTTTGGAATCGAATGAACAGAGCATCCTCCGTAAGCTACTTGCCGATGATGTCGTGCATCGTGCTACTGTATCGTCAGCGCCTCTTGAATCGTCCCTTCATGCAAATGCTGGTTTCACTGTAACCCGTGCACTTAAAGATGAAGCAGCATCAGCAGTTACTCTTGCAGTGCTTGGAAGTCAAATGCCTTCACACCACGATGCCGAACGTAGTAATGATGGACTTGTCCCAGATGCACAAGACAGAATCCAAAAGTCTCTCACATCTGATCCTACGCATATGCTGGAGTATGATGCCTGCAGAAAAGTGTCATCTATTGAAATCGTTGCCGAGCATGTTGAGCATGTCAAACAGCGCTGCTTGCCAGGGAATCTCGGCTATCCGGCTCTAGAGGAGTATGACTTTCGGAACGATACTCATAATCCAGACTTGGACATTGCTTTGAAGCCGATGGTGCAAATTCGGCCTTACCAGGAGGTTTCCTTGAGCAAGATGTTTGGCAATGGCCGTGCTCGATCTGGGATTGTTGTCTTGCCGTGCGGTGCCGGTAAATCTTTGACTGGGATTGCTGCAGCCTCTCGCATCAGAAAATCATGCATATGCCTGTGTACTTCATCGGTCTCTGTCGATCAGTGGGCGGCGCAGTTTAAGCTTTGGTCCAACCTGACCGACAATGAAATAGTTCGATTCACATCACAGGTGAAGGAGAGTTTTCCACCCAGAAATCAGGCATGTGTGTGTGTGACCACATACAACATGGTTAGTGCTGGAGGTAAACGAAGTATCGAAAGTCAGAGGGCATTGGCCGAACTACGCGGACGCGAATGGGGCATCATGCTGCTTGATGAGGTTCATGTTGTTCCCGCGGCCATGTTTCGTAAAGTAATTGGCATCATAAAGACACACTGTAAACTTGGTCTAACAGCCACTTTAGTAAGAGAAGATGAAAAGGTAGAACACTTGAACTTCCTGATTGGACCAAAACTGTATGAGGCTAACTGGTTAGATTTGCAGCGAGATGGCTACATAGCAAATGTTCAATGTATTGAAGTCTGGTGCCCAATGACCGCGGAATTCTTCAGAAAGTATCTGTCTAAGGATCAAGCGATGAAGCGTCAGGTTTTATTCTGCATGAATCCTAACAAGTTCATGACCTGTCAGTATCTCATGCAGTTTCATGAGAACCAGCGAGGGGACAAAATCATCGTCTTCAGCGACAATATCTTTGCTTTGCGAGAGTATGCCACTGCGTTACGCCGGCCGCTAATTTATGGGGACACGTCGCATGCTGAACGAACGCGCGTTTTGCATGCCTTCAAATTTTCGAACGAAATCAACACAATTTTTCTCTCCAAGGTTGGCGACAACTCAATCGATATCCCTGAGGCAAATGTTATCATACAGATATCTTCGCATGGTGGATCGCGTCGACAAGAGGCGCAAAGACTTGGTCGGATCCTGCGACCAAAATCTGAAGCACTTGGTTCGATGACAAGGAGGCAGGAATCTAAGATCAGCGATGAACATAATGCATTTTTTTACTCACTTGTCTCTTCAGATACGGAGGAAATGTATTTTTCAACCAAGCGGCAGCAGTTTCTCATTCAACAAGGATATTCGTTCAAGGTTGCCAACAATATTATCGAGAAAGGCGATAAATCTCATTTGCTGTTAAGTACGCGGGATCAACAGATTGAGCTTCTTGAACGAGTACTAAGACTTGGCGAAGCAGATGCTGGCGAAGATGCGGTTGCTGAAGATGATGTTTCCATTGTCAATCGTCACAGTAGTGTATCTTTTGCAGATCGTAGGAAAGGGTCCATGTCTGCACTCTCTGGAGCTCGGGGCACGTATTTAGAATATGCAGCCAAGAGATGATCCACAACTAGTTTTTCCGAGTTGAACCATATTTATAAAGGAAACGCAGACTGCGAAAAGACCCAATGCAGTGTTTAGCCGCGCGTTGCTTGTACGACGGTTGCATCTATCCGCCGCAAGAAAATCTGCTTTATGACGGCTCCTGTGACAGGCGATTGTTACCGCACTCGGTTTGTAAAATGGCATCTGGTTGCTTGATTTGTATTATCGATGTCATGCAATCTTGTGAGCAACTAGAGCATCGAGGTGGATGACTTCGCACCATTAGTGACGGACACTGAGGAACGTTTAGATCTATAAGCTTCTCCACTTTTCAAATCGCTCGCTCTAACGAGCCCAGCCGAACGATAAATAACGGCGACTGGCAATAGCGGCCTCACACGTGAAACAAACAGAAATAATTTGCAAATCAGCTTGCACAACTCATTTTAAAGCGATTCACACACGTTCTTAAAATACTTATGTAACAGGCTCAGACCTACTGAATTAAATTTAAACACGACTCCACTATAATATCACCGGCCAGAAGCCCGAAGGTTGAGATGGGCCAAAGGCGAGCTCACCTCGCTCAAATCCTCTCGCACTATACCCCATAAGTAGAATTCTCGCATGGAAGTCGAAGATATCCCAGTCAATTACAAATGATAAAACGGTGTGTGATTGTGATGTAACCGCTACTTTATTGGATCACATCTTGTTGTTCGATTGCGTCTAGGTGGTTACGATCATAATCTCGGAAGACGAGACTTTGGCTTTGGAAAAGAAGAGAACCTAACACTCTTTCCTAAGCGCAGAAATCACAGCACTGAAATCATCGTCATCCTTTCCCATGCGACGAGCCCTTTTATACAGTTCATTTCCAGCGGCGGCGACTGGCATATCTTGAGC